>PPYE01072918.1_pt1 | contig 10330 bp, 10 predicted proteins | sample 1559881 | NCBI WGS metagenome assembly PPYE01 (sample SAMN08240022, study PRJNA423297) | Human gut metagenome, whole genome shotgun sequencing project.
TTATCATGCTATACAATTCTGAATTATTCTTTTCTAAACAGTGATGAAAAGAAAGAAAACAGGTCCCTCTTCTCGACTTTTGACTGTCCCCGACTTCTTATGGAACAAAATGTATTTCTTGTATCGTCAAATCCGAAGATAACATCGGATTCTTTCTTGATTTTGGGAATAGCAATGAATTGCAATTCTTTGTAATCCTTGATATTATCTATCGGAATCCAACATTCCTGTTCCGGTTCCCAGTAGGTGACATCATCTAGCATTTCTTTTTTTATATCCAGATTTGCTGATATGTCATACTGCCCGTCTGTACTTTTCATCAGGATATACGCTTCGACTAATTCGTGTGTTACGTTGTCGTAATTTAATATTGGCTTTTGCCAGGTTTCATCTATCCCCTCAGAGTCTTCTTCATCTAATGCGAATACCCAGATTGGATTTTCCTGCATATCTTGTAGGCTCACTTCATCTATGGGTTTGGGCTTCCCATAGATAATTTCAATAGAATATACGTTATTATAGCTTATCCCTTTTAAACCAGCTACTTTCATCTTTTGTTGCGTTTTTATTCCTATAATAATGAGAGGCTCCTTACATCCTTTAGTACCAAAAAAGTATTCCGAACGATTAATAAAATCATCAGATTGGGTAGAAAAGCTTGATAGTTTGTATGCGGGGGTTGCTCCAATGATTTCATCATAGCTGCCACAGCATTCTCTTTTATTTAAAAATCGAGTCTTCCGGTGTATGTAGTCTAATTTGTAAATCTCATGTGGCATGAAAAAGTAGTACCCGGCAGAATCTGCAAGTTTTGTAAAAGTAATATTGGAGTATTTGTTTTCTTTGCAAAACTCTTTGAATTTCTCTGTAACAATATAATAGCCGTCGTACGTGAGCAATATATCAGCTCTCTTTTTAGCGACTTTATAATGAATATCAGGTATCTTTTCTAATGTATTATGGCAGACCGGACATATGCCCGGTCTGTTTTCATTATCATACATATATTCTGTATCTGGTACAGATATTATTTTAGCTACCACGGTCTCCATTGCTTCATCATTTTATTATTTCTGTAAAAATCTAATTTCGGATCCCAATATTTCAATGGATGTTTATTGTAAAAACCTTTTAAAGCATCAATCCGTTGTTGTCTATCGAAATTTCTTTGTATGTCTTTTCCTGAATTCCCTCTTTGGGGGCGCATATGATTCCCATTCATATCTTTCTGTTCTTTTAGATAATCATTCATATCTTTATGTAATTGTTTATGACGAGATTTGCTCATAGGAGTTAAATCCTGTTTAGGATCTCCACCCATGAATTTAGGATCTGAATGATGCCCTTCGGTAGGTTCTCCATTCCAAGGACTAATTTTATTTTGTCTGGCAGTTTGGTATCCTTTGGCAGTGCCATTCATTATACCAGACATTAATCCTAATGCCGCACTTTGACTTCCTTGCTTTAATGCTTCTCCAAGATCAGCACCTGAACCTAATGCCAGAGCTGTGCCTAAACCAAAACCTGTAGCGGAGTTTAATGTTCCTTGTGTCAAAACCTCTTTTAATATGGGGCTTGCAATTCCTTCTGTTAATTTGCTAATTGGCTTTGCAAAATAGCTACCTAAATTTCCTCCTAAATAAGAAGTTGCTCCCCCCATTATACCTGAACTGCCAACCTGCATCCAGTCTATGTTACCCCAACCATTGTTGAATCCTTGATTGACAATGCTATTTGTTGCACCTAATACCGCTGCTCCGGCAATTGGTCCTGCATAGATGGTTACAAATCCAGAAGCAGCTCCTGTCCCAAAGAGGGCGAATCCTTGTCCTACACTATGTATATTGCCTTGTACGGCATTAACTATTACATTGAATATACCACCGATAGCAGCGGCGATTAAATCATCTATAAGGAACCATTCACCATTTTGGTCTACATATATTAGCGGATTATTTAAACAATAGCTGTAACGATTGAAATTCTGACTGAAATCCGGGTTCTGTACATACGGGTCAGGACTTAGAAAACGTCCTAATGCCGGATCGTATAGCCGGGCATTCATATTAATCAAACCAAAGACCGCAAGATGTTCATGTCCGGTATATCCTCTGCCTAAAAAGAGTTCCGGTTCACTTCCTGGCGCATAGATAGCTTGTGTAGCTGGATTTCGTAGTTTACCCCAGGCATCATAACTCAATTCTTGTACAATATTACCGGATACATCCGTTATTTGTGTAATACTGCCTAAGTGATCGCGACAAAGGTAATATATATTCCATATAGCTGTACCATTTTTTTAGAAAACTATCTTAGAGCATCGAAAAACTACTACCTAGTAAATACTAAACTACCCGTAAGTAGTTGGACACTTACTACGTAGTAGTTTACTAACTACCTGTAGGTAGTTCAAGATACCTCTCTGCCATACCCGAACTGTATCTGAACCGCACTTGCTCCGTACCAACTCCGTACTTTCTTCGCTCAGAGGTACCTCTAACCGAAGAATGTACGGAGCAAGTACGGCTCAGATACGGTTCGGGTATTAGTTTGTCACAAATAAATTTCCTCTTTTCTTTTGGAATCTTCCCGAATTTCATGTTACTTTGTTATCAGTTGAACTTTAATACTAAGAACACATTATGGGAAAGAGTAAGAAAAAGGCTATGCATAGCCAGAAAGAAGAAGAACAAGCTAAGAAAGTGTTGTTGATTATTGGCGTATCTGCATTGATATTGGTGTTGGTGATGCTGATAGGATACTCGTTCTTGGGGAAATAACGAATAGATGTCGCAAGAAATAGAACGGAAATTCCTCGTGACGGGGGAGTACAAATCGAGGGCGTATGAACAAAGCCGTATTGTACAAGGTTATATCAGTAGTGCAAGAGGCCGGACCGTGCGGGTGCGCATCCGTAACGGAAAGGGATATCTTACGATAAAAGGTGCTTCCGATGCCTCGGGACTCAGCCGATATGAGTGGGAAAAAGAGATTCCATTGAATGAAGCAGAGGAACTGATGAAACTTTGTGAACCGGGTGTTATTGATAAAACCCGTTATCTGGTGCGCAGCGGACGGCATACGTTTGAGGTGGATGAGTTCTACGGTGAAAATGAAGGTTTGGTAGTTGCTGAAGTGGAATTGGCTTCGGAAGATGAGGTTTTCGAAAAGCCGGACTTCATAGGGCAGGAAGTAACAGGCGACGTCCGTTACTATAACTCGCAACTGATGAAGCATCCATACACTGCTTGGTAAGGCCTTAATACCTTGTCGACAAGAAGTTAAGAGTTTGTCAACAAGGAGTTAACTTCTTGTTGACAGGAAGTTAACTCCTTGCAAATGGTTGCTAATCAAGTATATTCAGAGGACGAAATGGAGAAACTTTATGAATACCTGCCTAGAGAACTGGTGACCTTTGTATTGGTGACTTTGTTTTCTTTATTAATAGGACTTTCACAGCGGAAAATCAGTTTGAAGCGTGAAGGGGAGACAACGTTGTTCGGTACGGACCGCACGTTCACTTTTATAGGTATTCTGGGGTATCTGCTTTATATTCTTGATCCGGTGGATTACCGCTTGTTTATGGGCGGTGGCGCTATATTGGGACTGCTGCTGGGATTGAACTATTACGTTAAACAATCTCAGTTCCATGTATTCGGGGTTACTACCATTATTATCGCACTCATCACTTATTGCATTGCTCCTATTGTAGCCACACAACCCTCCTGGTTTTACGTGATGGTGGTTGTGACGGTATTGCTTTTTACCGAATTGAAGCATACTTTTACGGAACTCGCACAGCGCATGAAGAATGACGAGATGATTACTCTCGCCAAGTTCCTTGCCATCAGTGGTATTATTTTACCGATGTTGCCGAATGAAAATCTGATACCCGACATTAATTTGACCCCTTATACCGTTTGGTTGGCTACGGTAGTTGTATCCGGTATCTCTTATCTGTCTTATCTGCTGAGGCGATATGTATTTCATGAGTCCGGTATTCTGGTATCCGGTATTATAGGTGGTTTGTATAGCAGTACGGCAACTATTTCTGTTCTGGCCCGTAAGAGTCGCAAGGCGCCTGCACAGGAGGCGCCGGAATATGCCGCAGCAATGTTGTTGGCCGTGAGTATGATGTTCCTTCGTTTCCTTATATTAATAGGAATATTCAGTAAGGCGATTCTTGCGGAAATTTATCCATACCTGCTTATTATGTCCTTCGTTACGGCAGGAGTGGCCTGGTATCTGCATCGGAAACGTAAGCCGATTCCGGTGACGGGCGAAGAAGCTGAAGAAGAAGATAGCAGTAACCCGTTAGAATTTAAAGTTGCACTGATTTTTGCCGTTCTGTTTGTGATATTCACCATTGTGACACATTATACTTTGATTTATACCGGTACGGGTGGATTGAATGTCTTGTCGTTCATTGCCGGGTTGAGTGATATCACTCCATTTATTCTGAACCTGCTGCAAGGTTCGGGTGTTGCCGTTGTGGTGGTGACAGCTTGCTGTATGCAGGCTATAGTGAGTAATATTGCCGTGAATATGTGCTATGCGTTGTTCTTTGCAGGCGGGCGGAGTCCGTTGCGCCGGTGGGTGCTGCGTGGTTTTGGCGGTGTGATCGCGGTTAACGTTTGTATGCTGCTTTTTTTCTATTTGTTATAAGTTATTCTTGCTGTCAGAAATCCCTTCTCAGGAATTCCCTTAGATGAAGTTGCGTAATGCCTTCCCGGTCATTCACTTTATGGAATGGGTCTAATGAAATGACATATTTAGGGTAGTTGTCTTTAATAAGTTGAAGATTACCGAATTCTCGTTCTATGGTATCTTCCGATGCAAGAAGATACGTGGCTTGTACATATATGGTTTGCCCATTCTTTTTAGCCACGAAATCAATTTCCATTTGTCGGAATTGCCCTACAGACACTGTAAATCCTTGGCTTTTGAGGTGCAGATAGATTGCGTTTTCTATTAATTTCTCAATATCTCCGATTTGGTTGGAACCGGTTAAGGCATTTCTAAGTCCTAAATCTTCAAAATAATACTTTTCACTGGATTCCAGGAGGCGTTTACCATGAATATCATATCTGGGAACCTTGTTGATGATAAAAGCATTGCAAAAGTAGGCCAGATAGTTTAATATGACAGTGGTAGTAACTTCTATCTGTTGTGTTTTCATGTATTTGCTAATACTTGATGCTGAAATTATTTTTCCTGTGCTATCACTGATAAAAGATATTAAGTTTTCCAAGAAAGGCACATTGCGGATTTGCTCTCTGGCAATGACATCTTTCAATATTATGGTATTATAGATATTATGGAGATAGTCTTGGGCTAAATCCTGATTCTCTATTCCAATGCGATATAGTTGTGGTAATCCTCCGTAAGTCAGATATTTCATTAAAGAAGAATCGATGTCTTCCAACTGATGGAATTCCAGAAATTCTTTGTAGTTCAAACTCTGAATGTTTAGACAAAGATAACATTTTTATCTTTCATGGAGGATAAAAGTACCTCAAAATGTTTTTTTGTTTTTTATAAAAGATAAATTGAATGCATTCGTTTGCGAGTACAAGGTGAAATAGAAAATATAGTGAAGGTGAGTATTATGTAGCATTAAACAGATAAAAGCACGGGTTATCCCCTTTTCTTTGTGCTTTTTTAACTCCGAAAACCTCGTAGTCCAAGAAAAACAGCCTACTTTTGCCATTTTCATTGTGACAAAATAGGTACAAGTTACGTCTAATACAAGAACAGTCAACTAAATATTCATCAAACAAACAAAAACAGAAATGAAAATTAAATGCCCTTTGCTGCTTATCATGTTGGTAATATCCTCATTGGTAGCGGCACAGAATGCGGCACCTCCATTTCAGATTAAAGGAGTCTTACTGGATTCTTTGACTCAAGAGGGAGAACCTTATGCCACAATCAAAATCGTGAAAAAAGAAGCGCCTGCCCATGCATTGAAAATGCTGGTAACGGACATGAAAGGAAAGTTTCAGGAAAAGATTCCGGGGACGGGTGATTTTGTGATGACGATTTCTTCTATTGGTAGAAATACCATTGTGAAAGATTTCACCGTGAAAGCAGGAGAGAAAATTGTAGATTTCGGTACGCTGTATGTCACGGATGCATCCAACGAATTGGGACAAGTGGAAGTCGTAGCTCAAAAGCCTTTGGTGAAGGTGGATGTGGACAAGATAGAGTATAATATTGAAGACGACCCCGATTCGAAAACCAATTCCGTGATAGAGATGTTGCGAAAAGTACCTTTGGTGACGGTAGACGGCGAAGATAATATACAGGTAAACGGTAGCAGTAGCTTTAAGATACACGTTAACGGCAAACCCAACAACATGATGAGTAATAACCCCAAGGAAGTGTTGAAGAGTATGCCTGCGAATACTATTAAATATATCGAAGTTATCACCTCTCCGGGAGCAAAGTATGATGCCGAAGGAGTGGGAGGTATCCTCAATATTGTGACTGTTGGCAGTGGATTCGAAGGCTATACAGCCACCTTCAGCGGTCGTGCCAGCAATATGGGACTGGGTGCCGGTGCCTATGCTACGATCAAACAGGGAAAGCTTACGTTGACAGGCAACTACAATTACAGTTATAACACCCAGCCTACCAGCTATTCGGATAGCTATCGGGAAGATTATAATTCTACTGACCAGAAGTACTTGGAGTCCACTTCCGAATCGGATTATAGCGGACAATTCCAGCATGGCAACTTGGAGGCTAGTTATGAGATCGATACATTGCGGCTCATCACCATGTCCGTAGGTATGTATGGTGGTGGAAATGATAACGAATCGCAAGGAAATACTGAGATGTGGAACACCGCACGCGACAAGAAAGCATATAGTTATCGTAATTTGATGGACGGAGACGGTTCATGGTATTCCATCCGTGGTAATATCGACTACCAACGCACTTCTAAGAAGAACAAGAACCGTATGCTCACCCTGTCGTATAAAATTAATACTCAACCACAGGAGAGTGATAGTTATAACCGCTATTTGGATCGTTATCAAGTGCCCGAGGATTTTCAACTTTACAATTCGCACACTTTCGGTAAGACTAATACCACGGAGCATACTTTTCAGGTAGACTATACGACTCCCATCGGCAAGATACATACCATAGAAACGGGTGTAAAGTACATTATCCGCAACAATGTCAGCAAAAATAACTTTGAGGAGGACAGGAGCAACGATGGTAATGGAGACTATGTATACAATGAAAAACGTAGTAGTAACTACGAGCATTTGAATGACATCTTGGCTGCTTACCTGGGATATACGTTGCGTTACAAGGATTTCACCTTCAAGCCAGGCTTACGTTTTGAGCACACAGCGCAGGATGTACGTTATATCGTCGGTGCAGGTGAGGATTTTAAGGTGAGTTATAATGATCTGGTGCCTTCCGTATCTATGGGTATTAAGCTGGGGCAAACGCAGACATTGCGTGGTGGATATGACATGCGTATCTATCGTCCCGGCATTTGGTATCTGAATCCTTATTTTGATGATAGTAACCCGATGTTCATCAGTCAGGGTAATTCGGAACTGGAGAGTGAGAAGAGCCATTCGTTCAATTTGAATTATAGTAGTTTCTCATCTAAATTCAACATCAATGTTTCATTACGCCACTCTTTCAACAACAGTGGAATTGAGAATGTCAGCCGACTGATAGGCGAAGGAGGTGAGGAATTCGAAGGGGGGCACTTTGCTCCTGAAGGTGCCCTTTACAGGACATATGAGAATATAGGTAAGAGCCGTCGTACTGATATGAGCTTATATCTCAACTGGAATGCATCGCCTAAAACACGTATCTACATCAATGGTCGTGGTGGGTATTCGGATATTAAAAGTCCGTCGCAGGGCTTGCACAATTACGGTTGGCAGGGTTCTATGTATGGTGGTATCCAGCATACTTTCCCGTGGAATTTACGTGCCAGTTTGAATGCCGGTGGAAGTACGCCCTATATTTCTTTGCAGGGAAAGGGCAGCGGTTATTCTTATTATAGTTTGAGCGTAAACCGCTCGTTCCTGAAGGATCGATTGACAGTAAGCGTTTATGGGTCAAATCTCTTCTCAAAGTATATAAACTTTAATAATACAACCTTCGGTGATAATTTCTACTCTACCAGTAAGAGTCGTTATCCCAACCGTTCGTTCGGTATGAGCATTAGCTATCGTATTGGTGAATTGAAGGCCAGTGTGAAGAAAGCTGCCCGCTCCATTAGTAACGACGATGTGAAAGGTGGTGGTGGTGGCACCCAAGGTGGTGGCGGTGGAGAATAATCTGCCTCGTTCGTAGCTGCCTTGTCCGTAGGAAAGGAGAGACAGCGCTATCACACAGATAGCTAATAAAATTCTTTTCATGATTCTTTGGGGGTATTAGTAAGTGTTATACCCCCAAAGATAAAGAGTTTTAGTGGAATAACCAGCGCTCATAGTCCACCTTTTCGTAAAGTGGCGCAATGGTTACTTCTGTATTCGCGTCTTTCTTTCCAAGCAGGAACTTGTCGACAAACGCTTCTACTTCAGGATACTGGCTTTCGGGCAGCTGGCAGTGCCCATGTCCGCCTACGATGGAGAAGCCCATTCTGTCGGCAATGCCGAAGGTTTCCCATACTTTACGGGCAGCACGGCAGGAGACATAACCCGATTCATCAGCCAGCCATACATAATCCGGGTTTCCAAGTACCAGCAGTGCACGCGGTGCTACCATGGCACACAGTTCGTGGTGGTCATACGGCAATTTCGATACATTATCTTCTTTATACTGGAACATACTTTCCTTAAACCAGGCATGACTGGTTCTTCCCAAAGTTTCCACTTCACCCAGCGTTTCGGAAACACGCCATGCAGCTGCACCGCCACCACCCGGTTCCTGAGCAATGGTCAGTGCAATACGCTCATCGAATGCTCCGGCAAAAAGAGCCATTTTCCCGGCAAAGGAACAACCGGATATGGCCAGTCGTTTGGTATCTATCTTACTCTTTTTACCTACGATTTCCAATCCGTCAATGATACGGCTCACTCCCCAAGACCAGGCGCAATAGGCTCCCATGTCCGTACGGTCAGGATAAAGTTTGTTGATAGGCTCGTTGCCGCGCTTTTGTGTGTGCGACATGACTTGTGTGAAGTTGAATGCGATTTGTGCTATATTGCGGCTCGTGAAGATGGCGGGAGGAAGACTACCCGTACCTCTGCCTATTCCAATGATGGCAGGGAAAGGGCCTTTACCTGCCGGATAAGTAATTTTTGCTTTCAGGGTGAGCGTTTGTCCGTTCACTGTTACATTTACTCTGAGGGTATCATCCACGATATCCGCGGTAATGTCTTTTTTCGACACTACGGGTTTCTCGCCGATTTCGTAGTGTTCTATTTCGCGGGCTATCTCTGCACGCCGTCGGCTCCAGTCCTTGAAGTTGGTTGAACGGCCACTGCCATCGGACCATTGGAAGGGATCGGTCAGTGTTTTTACCACCGGCAGTTCATCGATACCCGGCAACACGGGTGCAGGATTCTTTATTCCCGTATTTTCCACAGTGTAGACTAAGGGGATTTTCTGTGCAAATGTGGAAATGCCCATACCCATGTTCAGCAGAACAATCAGTACCCATAAACGTGTTTTCCAGTTTTTCATGTTTCTATCTTTTTAAGAGGTTTACATCTGTTGGCAAAGATAGACGATGTTTTTTTTAGCCGGTTAGTAGGATGTTACAGATACTTTTCATGGTGTTACATGATTAGAGAAATAGATTTCTTTTCTATTAATCTATATTTAAAAAGTACTCATTCTCCAGTCATCTTCCGTATCGAGGTTATTGGCAAGCAATGTATTTATTTTCTGGTAAAGAGGTAATAAGGCTTTCTGCGTATTACGGGAACAAATCTCATCTACCATCTCTTTCAGTTTCAGGATAAGTTCGTTCTTGTGGATGATGAAAGAGGTCTGTTTCTGGATATCATCTATTTGACCAAAGCGGGGGCTTTGGGTGTATCATCGTATCGCCAGTGGAGATCTCATAAAAATATTTACACTTGTATTCTTTGTTATTTAATAAAGTTTTCATAACTTGCTGGTGTTTATTAATTAGCTCAAATGTATATCTTATTATTCTTTAAATGTAATATAGGTGTGGTGTTTGAGTGTACGGAAACGATAGAAAATGACCTACGTTATTATGGAATTCATGTACTAAATAAACTAAATGTCATAAGTGTTTGTAATATAGGGTAGATTGTGAGAAAATGATTAGCATGGCGTATTTATTGCATTGAAAATATATTTATGTAGTAGTATAACC
>PPYE01385812.1_pt1 | contig 10329 bp, 8 predicted proteins | sample 1559881 | NCBI WGS metagenome assembly PPYE01 (sample SAMN08240022, study PRJNA423297) | Human gut metagenome, whole genome shotgun sequencing project.
ACAATACAGCAAGAGCTTCCACTACACTGGGAGCTCTTTTTGTGTATTTATATATTTTATACACAAAGTACTTCCGGTGTTATACCATAACATGCATAATATCTTAATGTTTTTTCAAGGAGGAACTTTTTATGAACACATTAACTGCAGAAAAAAGAGATTTGAAAACAAAGGCTAAAAAATTAAGAAAAGAAGGTTATGTTATCGGAAATCTGTTTGGCAGAGATATCGAAAATTCCATTCCATTGAAAGTTGATTCCCGTGAAGCTGCTAAATTCTTAAAGGATAACAAAAAAGGAGCTCATATTACTTTACTTGTTGACGGAGAAAATGTAGACGCCATCGTAAAAGAAATCGACTACAATGCCATGAAAAACGAAACAATGTTTATTAACTTCCAGGCATTAGTTGCTGACGAAAAGATCCACACAACTGCTGCGATCGAATTATTAAACGAAGATGCTGTACAGAATGGTATCGTTGAACAGGCCTTATCTGAAATCGAATACAAAGCATTCCCAGCTGATATCGTTGAAAAGGTTGAGATTGATTTAACACAGTACAATGTTGGTGATATGATCCATGTCAAAGACCTGCCATTAGCTGCTAACAGCAAGATCTCTCTTGTTACACCAGAAGATACTCTGATCGTTAACATCGCAGAACCTGAAGCTGTTCCTGAAGATGAAGACGAAGAAGCGGCTGAAGAATAAATAAATCAGTGAAAGAAAAGACTCGATTTTCATAATTAAAAATCGAGTCTTTTTATTTTGCCTTTTCTTTGATATCCTTTAAAAAATCCAGCATTTTTTCTCGGATGTTTTTCTCTGCATTCTGAGATCATCAACTGAATCTTAAATTTAAAATCTTCAGATTCCAAGATCGTAAATGGATGTTCTTCTGTTACACAAACCGATAAATGTTCGCTCTCATATTGTGGATAAGTTCCTGTAAATCCTTGTTCTTTCAGTTTTTTATCAACCTGTTCCCTGTATCGTTGAATCTTCTGATTGATTCTTTCTCCATAATTCCTTGCTGGATATGGATCAGAAGCATTGCAGACTTTCTCGCAGATCAATTCATATAAATCTTGTCTCTTTGGATCTTGCAGTTTCTTTGCAAGCGTCATCTCCATTCGTTTGGTTGGGTGCTTCTCATATTTATCGATCCATTTTAAATAATCTTTATCACCTGCCTGCATAGCAAGATTTCTCATACATTCTAATCCTTCTTCAGTTTTGTCATACCATTCTTCTGGATCTTCATTGATCGGAAAATAGTAATAAAATGGTGCAAATTCGATCAGTGACATGATCTCCATCTCTTGATCATTACACACCTCTTCCCCTAAAAAGCGATATTTCTCACGGATCGTTCCAATCATATAGACTAGCTGGCGCCACTGCTCAGCTCCATCTCTCCAGAAATGTCCGATCTCATGATACTGGTAACAGTTCGTATGTTCCATGATCTCATCAAACCACATTGTAAAAACACTTTCTTCTCCCTGATGAACGATCAACCCATAACGACCTTCTCGTTCTTCCAGTTGTGCCCACATCTCTCCTTCATAGTTTTTGTCATATTTTCCAGAGATACGAAGTCCATGAAAACTTAGATAACACTCAATTGCATCGTTCATCATATATGGAACATATCCTGTTTGATTTCCATCTTTTTCTTCGACTTGAAGTTCAAACACCTGATATTCAAATATCTGCGCAAGCAACTGCATGGATCTTGATATTTCTTCTAAATTTGTTTCAAAATAGTTCATACGGAATTCCTTTTCCTATTATCTATGTATTTTATTTATATTTCTGAATTTCATTTAAAAAACGTTCGCCATATTTCTGAAGCTTATGTTCTCCGACTCCATTGACTTCTAACATTTCCTCATCATTAGAAGGTTTCATCGTACTCATATGTACCAGTGTCTTATCGGAAAATACCATATATGGCGGGATTTTCTGTTCGGATGCGATCATTCTTCGAAGTACACGTAATGCTTCGAACAATTCTGTATCTTCCTCAGCAAGTGCTGCCACAGCCCCTGCTTTCTTACGTTTCTTCGTCTGAATCTTGCGTTCTTCTTTCTCTTTTTCGACTTCTTTTGGAATCTTGATCTCAAAGTTCCAGTTATCATCAATCTTAGTAATATCTGCAACGCTTAAAACCGGATATTCATCATCTGTCATTTCCAGATATCCATAGACTAACATTTCATTGATGATCTGTCGTATCCTTGCAATGCTTTCTGATGCCAATGCTCCATATTGTGAATTTTCATCTAAATGACGGCTTAATACTTTCTGGCTCTTTGAACCTTTTAAAATATCCACGATCGTTGATAGTCCGAAATCTCGATAACAATCTCTAATACATTGGATGATAGCTTTCGCTTCCATTGTTGCATCAACCGTTTCAAACTCGGTCAGACAGTTTAAGCAGTTTCCACAGTATCCGCTTGTCTGTTCTCCAAAATAATTTAAAATATAATGACGTAAACATTCCTTCGTATAGCAGTAAAATGTCATCTGACGAAGTCTTTCCCAGTCTCTTTCCATCACGATCTGCTTTGTGATCGCATCTAATTCCTCATTCTCCTCTCCATTTTCGATCAGAAAACGATTGGTTCGGTTATCAATCGGAGCATAATATAAGATACATTCCGCAGGTTCTCCATCACGTCCTGCTCTTCCTGCTTCCTGATAATAACTTTCCATGTTCTTCGGCATATTATAATGAACAACAAAACGGACATCCGGCTTGTCGATTCCCATTCCAAAGGCATTTGTCGCTACCATGATCTGCTTTCTGTCATAGATAAAATCTTCCTGATTTTCCTTTCGTTCTTCATCCGATAATCCTGCATGGTATCTTGTCACGGAGAATCCATCTTCTCTTAACTGATAGCAGACTTCCTCAACATTTTTCCTAGATAAACAGTAAATGATCCCGCTGCTTCCTGGCATCTTTTCTTCTTTTTCTTTTAAATAACTTAGTAATTCTCTATACTTATCCCGTGGGCGTTTTACTGCATAGTAAAGATTCTCCCGGTCAAACCCTGTCGTTAATACAAATGGATCTCTCAGGTTCAAAATATCCATAATATCATCCCTGACTTCTGCTGTCGCTGTTGCTGTATATGCAGTCAGTACAGGCCGATACGGAAGTTTCTTTAAAAATTCCAAAATCTTTAGATAACTTGGTCTGAAATCCTGCCCCCACTGAGACACACAATGTGCCTCATCAACTGCCAACATTGATATCTTCACTCCACTATTTAGCGCAAAATTGATAAAACCTTCTGTTTCCAAGCGTTCTGGTGCCACATAGATAATCTTGTATCTTCCCTGCATCGCATATTTTAATGCGGTATGATACTGTCCCTGTGTCAGAGAACTATTTAAAAATGCCGCATGAATTCCGGCTTGATTCAGTGTCCCAACCTGATCTTTCATCAGCGAGATCAGTGGAGAGATCACAAGTGTAATTCCATCCATCATCAATGCTGGAATCTGAAAACAAAGAGACTTTCCTGCTCCTGTCGGCATGATCCCTAAGACATCCTGCCCATTTAATGCTGCCTCGATCAATTGTTCCTGACCTTGGCGGAATTCATCGTATCCAAAGTATTGTTTTAATAGTTTCTTCGCTTCTTGTATCTTACTCAAATCTATCACTTCCTATTGTTTTATTTATACTTTTACCACTCTCATCGTTTATATTCCCATTTTTTTATTTCATAGGGGATTTCATTGAAATTTCCTATGAAATGAAAAAGCTTCCAATCACATTTAGCACACCCGCAAACAGCATGACAATGATCGGATCTTTTTTCTTTCTCAATAAAAGGTACATACAAATGATAAAAATACCACCCTGTATCCAGTTGATCTGTTGAAGATCTATATGACTTTCCTGAAAAAATGCCTGCGTAAGGATCGTAATTCCAGAAGTTAAGATCAGTGCGATCACCGCAGGGCGTAAGGTATTTAACACCATTTGTAGTCCTTCCATATGACGATATTTTACATAAAAATAAGCAATCATTGTAACGATCACACACGCCGGGAATACGCATCCCATCGTTGCACATAATGCTCCTTGCCATCCAACTACCCTTATACCAACAAAAGTCGCCGCATTAATTGCGATTGGTCCCGGTGTCATCTGTGAAATCGTCACGAGATCTCCAAATTCAGACACAGACAGCCAATGATATGCATCTACCACCTGCTGCTGTATCATTGGCATTGCTGCATATCCGCCTCCGAAACTAAATGCTCCGATCTTTAAGAAGCTTAAAAATAATTGCAAATAGATCATTCTCTGCCTCCTGTCTTCTTTCTTGAAATGCCATATTGTACGATTCCAACTCCAATACATGCAAGAATAATGTAGATCACACTAATATCAAAGACATAACTTGCCATAAATGCCACAACCATAATGATCGCAAGTTCTATTCTGTTTTCCTTCTTACTTTGCCCTTTTGCCATCTCGTACACAACACTGATGATCACTGCGCCAACACCCGTCTGCATACCAGAAAGCATCGCTGCAACAATCCTGTTATCCCGAAATATTTCATAAAAAACAGAGACTACAGATATAATCAAAAATGGCGGTAGAACAGCTCCGAATACACTTACGATCACACCACTGATACCTGCTAATTTATAGCCAACAACGATTGCTCCATTCACTGCGATTGCTCCTGGGGCTGATTGTGCGATCGCCACCAGATCAAGCATCTCATCTTCTTCGATCCAATGATATTCATTCACAAACTTCTTCTTCATCAAAGATACGATCATATAGCCGCCACCAAAGGTAAATGCACTTAAATAAAATGTTTCTATAAACAACCTCAATAATTTTTTCTTTTTTTTCATTCCTTTTTCTTCCATATGACATCTCCAGTCAAAAATCTTACCATTTATACTGGTGCAAACTGGCTGTTATATAATCTGGCATACGCACCATTTTTCGCTAAAAGTTCTTCATGTGTTCCCTGCTCCAAAATATGTCCATTTTCCATAACAAGTATCACATCCGCATTCTGAATCGTTGAAAGTCGGTGGGCTACGATAAAACTTGTTCTTCCTTTCATCATCGTTTCAAATGCTTTCTGAATTCGGATCTCTGTCATCGTATCAATTGATGATGTCGCTTCATCTAAGATCAGCATTGGAGGAAGACTTAACATGATCCTTGCAATACAAAGGAGCTGTTTCTGTCCTTGAGAAAGATTTCCGCCACCTTCTGTAATGATCGTATCATAACCATCTGGCATTCGCTCGATAAATCCATGTGCATTGGCTTCTTTTGCTGCCATGATCATCTCTTCCTCAGTTGCATCTGGTTTTCCATAGCAGATATTTTCACGAATCGTTCCTGCTTTTAACCATGTCTCCTGAAGTACCATTCCATAACTGGATCGTAAACTTTCTCTCGTGACATCCCGGATATCATTTCCTTCCACCTTGATCATTCCTACATTCACATCATAAAAACGCATTAACAAATTGATCAACGTTGTTTTCCCACATCCTGTCGGTCCAACGATCGCAATCCGCTGTCCTGGTTCCACTTTCAGATTAAAATCCTGGATCAAAGGTACTTCTTTCACATAAGAAAAGTCCACATGCTCTAATTCTACATTTCCTTTCACATCCTGTAACGCCTTCGCATCTTTGGCATCAGGAATCATCGGCTCCTCATCTAATAATTCAAAAACTCTTGCCGCAGAAGCTAAAGAATTCTGAAATTCTGTGATAACCCCTGTGATCTCATTAAACGGCTTTGTATACTGGTTTGTATAACTTAAAAAACTTGATAACTGACCAACACTGATACTTCCGCGAATAACACTCATACATCCTGCGATCGCAACCCCTGCATAGATTCCTGAATACATAAATCTGGTTGCCGGATTTGTGATAGATGAGAAAAATGTCGCTCTTAAGGAGTAATATGCAAGATCATCATTGATCTGATCAAACTCTTCCTGTGCTTTTTCTCCATGATCAAACACTTTGACTACTTTAATATTTCCAAGCATTTCATTGACAAATCCTGTCATATTTCCTCTAGTCTGTGATTGTTTCCGGAACATATTAAAACTTCGCTTTGAGATAAAACTTGCGATAAAAAACGAAAACGGACTTAAAATAACAACGACTAATGTGATCCATGGATTGATTCCTAACATAAAACAAATGGTTCCAATGATCGTGATCACACCAGTAAATAACTGTGTAAATCCAAGCAGCAATCCATCCGTAAACTGATCAATATCCGTTACGATACGGCTGATCAAGTCTCCTGAGGAGTGTGCATCTACATAAGATAATGGCAGTTTCTGCAAATGCTCAAATGCCTGAATCCTTAAATCTTTTCCAATCTTATATGTAATCTGGTTATTGACATGATTCATCAGCCACTGCGCTGCTGCCGTCAATACGATACAGATCATGATCGTTTTTATAATACTTATCAATCTTGCAAAATCAACATTTTCTTTTGATATAATGCAATCCACACCTTGTCCTGTCAGAATCGGAACATAAAGTGTCAGTGCCACACTGATCACCGCCAACACTAAAGACGCAAAGATCAAAAATCGATAAGGCTTCATATATTCCATGATCCTTTGTAATGTCTTTTGTTTTTTGTCTTTCTTCATGATCTTATGCCTCCTCTCCTACCATCTGTGATGCGCAGATTTCTTTATATACCTGATTCTCTTTTAATAGCTGTAGATGAGTCCCGATTCCTGCAATCTTTCCATCATCCAACACTAAGATATGGTCAGCATTACGAATCGTTGATACTCTCTGGGATACAAGAAATACTGTCATATTATCTGTATTTTCTTTGATCGCTTTTCGAAGTCTTGCATCTGTTGCAAAGTCAAGTGCGGATGCACTATCGTCAAGAATTAAGATCTCAGGTTTACGTACTAATGCTCTTGCGATCGTTAGTCTCTGTTTTTGTCCGCCAGATAAGTTTCCTCCATTTTGTTCAATTCTAAAGTCTAATCCCTGTTCCTTCTGATCAACAAATTCTCTTGCCTGTGCGATATCCAATGCCTGATAGATTTCTTCATCTGTGGCATCTTCTTTACCCCATTTCATATTATCTCTTAGGCTTCCTTCAAACAAAGATGCTTTCTGCGGAACAAATCCGATCTTTTCTCGGATAAATTCTGGTTTTAATTCTTTCTCATCAACTCCACGGTATAGAATTCTTCCTGATGTCACATCATATAATCTTGCGATCAAAGATACAAAAGTACTCTTTCCTGACCCTGTACCTCCGATCACCCCGATCGTTTCGCCTTCTTTCACCGCAAAATCAAATGGATGGATCGTCTCTTTTCTTGCACCATGATAGACAAACGATGTATCTTTAAACTCAAGAATAGGTGTATCTTTCTTCTCTTCTATATCTGTTTTTCCAGTTTCCTTCATGGATGGCTCTAATGCAAAAATCTGATCCACACGGTCAAGACTTGCAAACGCTCTAGATAAAATGATCAAAAGATTCGCAAGTTTTACAAGTTCTACAAGGATCTGTGACATATAATTGATCAAGGCAATGATCTGTCCTTGTGTTAAATAACCCAGATCAACCTGTTTTCCACCAGACCATAGGATTGCAATGATTCCCAAATTAATGATCATGTAAGTCAGAGGATTTAGTAACGCTGAAATCTTTCCAACGTGGATCTGTTTGTTATAAAGCTGTCCACTTTGTAATCTGAAATTCTCTTCCTCACTTCTTTGTCTGTTAAATGCACGGATCACACGAATTCCAAGAAGATTTTCCCTTGTACTTTTTAATACTCCATCGACCTGTTTTTGTACTTTCTTATACATTGGCATCGTGATCCATAAGATCAGTCCAACAACCACTGCCAATGCTGTGATCGTAAATACAAAGGAAATCGCTGCCTTATGATCCACCGTAAATGCCATGAACATCGCACCAAATACAACAAATGGTGACCTTAAAAACAAACGCAGGAACATGTTAACTCCATTTTGCACCTGATTGATATCATTACTCATGCGGTTGATCAACGTTGATGTCCCAACCTGATCGATCTCCTGATAAGAAAATTGATTCATATGTGCAAACAAATCACTTCTCATTGACTTTCCTGTATACACAGCCGATCTTGCCGCAAAATACTGTGCTGTGATAGAAAATGAAAATCCAATGATTCCAAGTAAGATCAATAATCCTCCCATCTTCCACAAATATCCAATATCGTGATGTCCGATTCCTACATCGATCATGCTGGCAACGACCAATGGTACAAATAGTTCAAAACTAGCTTCCAGCATCTTAAATAATGGTGCAAGGATCGTAACACAAAGATGCTCCTTTAAATATCCTAGTAACCGTTTCATCGATTCGTACTCCTTCTTTTATCTTACTATTTTCTTTAGTATACACCATTTTATTTTTTATTTGAACATAGTACCAGATATTTTACGAAAACAAAAAAGTACCGCTTAGAGCCAGGTAACATGCTCTAAACGGTACGGGGATGATTTATGGTTCAAAAAGAGTTATTTGTCTTCCTTTTGAACAGAACAATATCCTTGTGGGTGACTGCTGTGCCATTTCCATGCGGATGCAATGATTTCTTCAAGATCTGCATGTTCTGGCTTCCAGCCAAGGATATTCTTCGCTTTTTCACTGGAAGCGATCAAGACAGCCGGATCTCCAGCTCTTCTTCCTTCTTCCACAGCCTTGATCGGCTTTCCTGTCACTTTTCTGGCTGTTTCGATGACTTCTTTTACAGTAAATCCAACACCATTTCCAAGATTGAAGATGTTGCTTTCATTACCTTCCATTAAGTATTTCACTGCCAGAATATGTGCTTGTGCAAGATCTGTTACATGAATATAGTCTCTTACACAAGTTCCATCTTTTGTATCATAATCAGTTCCAAAGATACTGATTGCTTCTCTTTTGCCATTTGGCACCTGTAAGATCAATGGGATCAAATGTGTTTCTGGATTATGATCTTCTCCGATCTGTCCACTTACATGTGCTCCGCAGGCGTTAAAGTATCTTAAAGATACATAACGAAGTCCGTGAGCGCGTCCAACCCATTTAAACATTTTTTCCATAGAAAGTTTTGTCTCTCCATAAGTGTTGGTAGGTTCTGTGCGGTCTGTCTCCACGATCGGTACCTTTTCTGGTTCTCCATAAGTTGCTGCTGTTGAGGAAAATACAATCTTATCGATACCATGTTCTACTAAAGACTGTACCATTGTTTTTGTTCCACAAAGGTTATTATCATAATATTTTAATGGATTTACCATACTTTCTCCAACTAAGGAATTTGCTGCGAAATGAATGACTGCATCAATATCTTTTTCCTGATCTAGTACACTGTCTACAAAGTCTTTATCTCTTAAATCTCCTTTATAAAACTTCGCCTGTGGATGAACTGCCTCGATATGTCCTGTTTCCAGATTATCGATGATCACGACTTCTTCTCCAGCATCGATCAGTTCGTATACTGTATGAGAACCTATGTATCCAGCTCCGCCTAATACTAATATTTTCATTGTCTTGCTTTCCTTTCTATGACCTTGTCATTATAAAACTGCAATAAATCGGTCGAATGCTTTTCTTCCTTCTTCATTATATTTATAAACTCCGGCGTCTTCAAGAACTTTAACAAATACCTGTCCGATCTCTTCTTTTAAGATATCCATGACATTTCCTTTATTGATATCTGTATATTTTCCTTTGATTTCTTCAACCCATGCTGCATGCTTCTTTAAATCTTCCTTAGAAACAATATCTTCTCCTTTGATCAGACACTGGCTTAAATGTTCCATCTCTGCCTTTAATCTAGATGGCAGAACAGCAAGTCCCATAACCTCGATCAGCCCGATATTTTCTTTCTTGATATGATGATACTCATTGTGTGGATGGTAAAGTCCTAATGGGCACTCTTCAGTTGTGATATTATTACGAAGTGTCAGATCCAGTTCATACATATCACCTTTTTTACGTGCGATCGGTGTGATCGTATTATGTGGTTCTCCTTCTGTCTCAGCAAAAATATATGCTTCTTCATCCGTGTATCCACGCCATTTTTTCAAAATATGATCAGCAAGATTAATGAGGCGTTTTTCATCTTTACTCTGAATACGGATCACAGATAATGGCCAGTGAACGATTCCTGCTTTGACATCTTCATATCCTGGGATTGTAAATTCTTTTTCAATCTCTGCTCGTTCCATAGCAAATTCATAATGACCGCCTTGGAAATGATCGTGTGTTAAGATA
>PPYE01512425.1_pt1 | contig 10328 bp, 8 predicted proteins | sample 1559881 | NCBI WGS metagenome assembly PPYE01 (sample SAMN08240022, study PRJNA423297) | Human gut metagenome, whole genome shotgun sequencing project.
CTCGTGTTTCCACATCTACTGCTTTTAATTCCATAACCGGAAGCGCTTTTTCTTCTGTAAATTTCAGAAGTGCAGCAAGTTTCTGTGTCATCTTCTCAGAAGACTGTTTCATCTCTTCCAGCTCTTCTTTCAGTGGGCAGATATTCTGAGTTTTAGTAAGAACCACATCTGCATCCAGTGCAAGAACTGCGCATGGTGAGGAACTTTCCAGACTATTTCCTGTCCAGATTACATAAGAACCTTTTTCCAGAACCCATGCAGCTTCTGCTTCACTGTAGGAGGTAAGTTTATCTAAAGCAATCTCAAGAGTCATTTTTTCGCTCTGTCCCGGTGCAAGAAGACCTGTCTTGTCAAAAGCCACAAGGCGGCGGTATTCTTTTTCCAGTTTTCCTGCCGGACAGGTAGCATACAACTGCACAACTTCTTTTCCGCTGTATGTATCTCCTGTGTTGATTGTCTCTGTCTCTACAACAATCTTATTGTCCTTGAGTACTGTTGAAAGTACTTTCGTTTCAAATGTTGTATAGGAAAGTCCATAACCAAATCCATATCTTACCGGAACATCAAAGCTGTCAAAATAGCGATAACCTACATACAGACCTTCTGTGTAATATTCTTTATCCACATTTCCATTATTATGAGAAAAGGTTTTACTGTTCGGATAATCTTCATATTTGACTGCCCAGCTGTCAGTCATTTTACCGGACGGAGTCACCCTGCCGCTGATGATGTCAGCAAAAGCATTTCCGGCTTCCATACCAGGCTGTACGATCTGAAGAAGTGCTTCGATATTCACATATTCATCCATAAAGGAAAGATCTGCCAGTCCTCCGGTATTTACTGCAACAATCACATGCTCATACATGCTGCAGATATCAGCGAGCTGTTTCTTCTCCTCTTCTGTCAGATAATAATCTCCTGCTTCGTCAAAACGGTCTGCACCCTCTCCTGCAATACGACTGAGAATATAAATGGCAACGTCTGCATCTGTCTGAGTAACAGGCGCACCTGCCGGCATTCTGAATGGTGTGGTAGAGTAAACATTAAAAAATCCTGATACCTGATCTTCCAGTTTTGCTGCTTCGTTCTCTATCTCATCACGCCATGCATATCTGGCAGCCTGGTATTTTTCATCGAAATCCTTGATCCAGTCTTCTGTCGTAATCTCAAATCCGGCATTTTTCATTCCCTGATAAATGCTGACTGTCTCGCGCTCGTTGACATCACCGGAGCCTGTTCCACCCTTGATTGTCCTAGATGCGCCAACTCCATAGAGTGCGATCTTTGTTCCTTCTTTCAAAGGAAGAATTCCTTCATTTTTCAGAAGAACCATGCCTTCTGCCGCCGCTCTTCTGGCAACCTTACGATTATCCAGTTCTCTTTTGGTTACTGTATTGTCTGTTGTTCCAGTAAAATGTCTTGTCTTAATGGTTCTCATTTCACTGTTTCCTCCTCTACATCTTCATAATTTTTAAAAAGATCTGCAAAATAAATCGCTGCCAGATACGCCGGTCCGGATAATCCGATCAGAAAATCCACCGAAATGAAACGATAAGATATGGTCAGAAGTACCGCCGGAATCAGTGTCAGCAACAGCATCAGAACTGCCTGTGGAAGCTTGCCCACACAGAACAGCAGAGCATTCTTTGCTGTATTTTTCATTGTATTATCAAAACGCGCCTGCACTGCAAAAATATGGATCAGTAGCATCGCAAAAATCAGTACGATCACAAAAAGTATTACGCGGTACGCCATTCCAAAAGTTCCTGTAATGGAACGAAGGAGCCAGATATCAAATGTCATGAATGCGATCAGTCCGCCAAAGATCAGCCAGAGAATGGTTGCCTGTTTAAAATTAGCCTTGAATGCTTTGAAATATTCTGAAATAATTTTTCCGTCTTCCTTACGTGCCATCCGCATGACCATCGTATACAATGCCGTCATTGCCGCTCCGGCTGTAAAAACCGGGACACAACAGATGATCGTCAGAATATTCAGTACGATCAGATTTCCAAGCGTGTTCAAAAGCCTTGCCAGCGCACCATCCGGTGAAAAAATTCCCATTACTTTATACCTCCTGTTATTTGACTCCTGCAAGATACAGGAGATATTTTACTGCTTCGTCTTTGTGCGGTGCATTATAAATAATACCGATTGCCGCTTCTGTTTCTTTATTCGTATAGCATTCCTCTGCCTGCAGGACAGGAAGATCATCTGCCAGAATGCCGATCACTCTTCCGTCATCCGCTGTCAGAAGTCTGTCTTTCAGTTCTTCCATCTGCTTGTCTGTCAGATATTTGCGCAGATCTGTCCAGGTCTGTGAGCCATCATACTTTATAAAATCATCCTTCAGCATACCGCATACATCCAGAAGTTCGCTTCCGATATCTGCCATAAATTTAGAAAGGCTTGTCATAGAATAACTGCCTGAATCTGTACCCTGAAACATCAGGTTGTTCTGTATCTGTACCTGATATTTTTTCTTATCGATCCCCGCTGTATCCATATACTCCTCTGCCATCTCTTCACCGCTCATTTCCGTGTGACAGTCGATCAGCATTACAGATAATGCTGTATCTTTTGTGGTCAGTGTTGTAATCAGAAAATACATTGCCAGAATGACGACTATCATCCCTGCTATAAACGGCAGTTTATAATACATCCAGAAGTACTCCAGATTATTCTTCATACTCTTCTTTTCTTTTTTTTCATCCATCTGAAATACTTCCTTTCTCATTTACTTTTACATTTTATCTGCAGATTGTTTTTTGCGTTATAAAATCAATGGGCCGGCATAAAATACCGACCCATATATAATTCTGTATCAGGCATCAGCCTTTAACTGCTCCTGCTGCGATTCCGTTGACAAACTGTTTCTGCAGTGCAAGGAATACAATGATCAGAGGCAGTGCACAGAGTACACATGCTGCAAACAGTATATTCCACTGGGCAGGGTTTTCCTTGTCACCAAGGAACTGAAGCATACCTACCGGAAGAGAATACTGTGCTTTCTTTGAAATAAATACCATCGGATAGAAATAGTCATTCCAGATCCAGAGTCCCTGTGTGATAACACAGGATACAATTGCCGGCTGAAGAAGCGGAAATACTACGGAAGCAAAACGCTTCGGAAGGCTGGCACCATCGATGTATGCAGATTCTTCAATCTCAACCGGAACACCTTTCATAAATCCTGCGAACAGGAATACAGAGAACGGAAGAGAACAGGTGATAAACATGATCATCGGTGTGAAACGGGTATTCGGGATACCCAGTCTGTTCAGAGTCTGAGCAATCGGAACGATAACCATCTGAGACGGAATGATCAGACCTGAAATAAAGAAATAATACAGGAATTTTGCCATTTTAGTTTTAATACGTCCGATCGGATATGCTGCCATGGTAGCAAAAATCACTACACAAAGAACAGAACCACCGGTTGTCAGGATACTGTTGATCAGTTCCATCGGATAATTCATGTTGCTGAATGCCTGTTTGTAACTTGCCAGAGTGAATTCTGAGAAAAGCATCAGCGGAGATGCCTGATTCCCCGGTGAACGAAGGGAACTGGAAAATACAATAACCAGTGGTGAAATTACGATGATACAGAAAACAATAATCGCGAGATAGATAAGTGCACTCTTTGGTGTCAGTTTCATATATCCTTCAACCTCGCGAGATTCTTTTTTCTTTCCAAATGCCATTATAATTCCACCTCCCTCTTATTCATATAAAGAAGCATACATACTGTGATTACGATAATGAATGCAAATGCGAGTACTGAGAATGCACTTGCACGTCCCATCTTCATATCTGTAAAGGCTGTCTCATATACCTGGAACATCAGTGTCTTGGTTGATTTACCAGGACCACCGTTCGTCATAATGAAAGAATAGTCAAATGCCTTCAGACCGGAAATTACAGAAAGAATAATATTGATCGTAACGGTTGATGAAATCAGCGGCAGTTTGATCTTACGGAACAGCTGCCATTCTGTACATCCATCGATACGTCCTGCTTCCAGAAGACTTTCATCAACCGTCTGCAGACCTGCCAGATAAATGATCATTGTTGTACCAAAGGCTTTCCATGCTTCCACGATCGCAATCGCATAAAGTGCAGTCTTATAGTTTCCCAACGGGTTAAATGCACCACCATCCAGTCCGAACATGGACAGAAGGCTTGCGATCATACCAGAACCTGGCATATAAACATAAGACCAGATAAAACCGATTACGATAGCACTGAACAGTGCCGGAAAATATGCACAGGTACGGAACAGACCCTTAAGACGAATCTTTGTATTGAGAATCATTGCAACAGCAAGACCAACCACATTACTGAGCAGGACTGTGATCACTGCATAAACCAGCGTGTTTTTCATAGAGTTGGTCAGCGTACCATTATTTAATACCTTAATATAGTTTTTCATTCCAACGAAATCAAAATCATAATTGACACCGTTGAAGTTTGTTACACTGTAATAAAAAAGCTGCAGTACCGGATAGATCCAGAAGATCAGGAAAAATGCAAGTGCCGGTATCAGGAAGAAGTACATCTTGTTGGTAAATACCAGAGATGTGTTTGCACCTTTTTTCTTCATTTTAGTTTGTGCCATTCCTTTTCCCTCCATTTAAGATGGAACTGCCCTGAAGCTTGTCTTAAGTTCCAGGGCAGTGATAATTCATCTTTTTCTATTATGGTTAAACCCTGTTATTCGTCCAGAAGATCCTCGAATTTATCCTGCATTCCTTCAGTGATATCTTCAATCTCAGTTCCCTGGCCGCCAACCATTTCACTGAACAGAGATTCCATTTCTGTCTCTGTTCCTGCCGGCCATGCCTGATTGCTCCAGTAGAAGCCTTTACCATCATTCAGAAGGTCAATGAATGGTTTGAACAGGTCATAGTTCGGTGTAGCATCTGCACCATTACCATATGTAACAATAACTTTTCCTGTTGAAGTATACGCATCCCATAACTCTGATTCACCATCCAGCCAGTAGTCAAGAAGTTCTTTACATTCATCTACATGCTCAGATTTGCTGTAGATACTGTATCCTGCACCAAGGCATGTTGCTGTGTAAACACCATCTGTTCCAGGAATCGGGAAGTATCCTCTCTCAAAGTCCCCGCCTGCACCTTCTGCCAGAAGAGCTGTTGCGTTGAAAGATCCATCAAAAGTCATAGCTGCTTTTCCGTCAATGAAATCCTGGATTGCCTGAGAAGCGCCATATCCAAGAGATTTGGAAGCATCAATGTAGCCTTCATCATACAGAGTCTTGTACATTTCAAGAACCTTGTCCCATGTGCCTTCATCAGTGAAGCTTGCATCTCCGTCTCTTAACTGTGTATCAAAATCAGGATTCTTGGAGTAGATCTCGTCTGCTGCCAGCTGATACAGGCCAAACTGAAGAACATACTGATCTTTGTCGCCCATTACGATTGGCTGAATTCCGGCATCTTTCAGCTTCTTGCAGTCTTCCAGGAATTCATCCCATGTCTGAGGTTCGCTCTCAATGCCAGCCTGTGCAAACAATTCTTTATTATAGTATGTACCAAGAATAGCAACGCTTGATGTATCTGTCACAATGTCTCCGTCATAAGTAACAGAAGAAAGAGCATCTTCTCTTCCCTGCACATTATCAAGGTCATTTAAGGAAGCAAGATATCCAGCTTCTGCCAGTGCGTAGCAGGAGTTCTGTCCGGCATACATTGGCTGTGTCAGAATAATATCCGGACATTCACCGGAAGCAAGTTTTGTTTTCAGAGAGGTATAGTAGTTATCATCCGGAAGCTTTGTTACCTCAAGTGTTACATTCGGCCATTTTTCCTTTACCAGTTTTGGTAACTGTTCTGTCTCAAAATCATTGTCAGATGCAACACCGGAAACCATCATAGTAAGTGTGATGTCTCCTGCATTCTCAATTGCTTCATGATCATAGCCCTCTGCTGCAAATACCGGAACTGCTGCCGGTACGGTAGCGCATGCTGTAACGCCTGCAAGAGCAACTGCTGCCATTTTTTTGAATTTCATAATTAAAATCCTCCCTTTCATGTTTTCACACTATTCACGTGTCTTTCATTTGATGTTTACATTCTAGCACAGTCATGGTACACTTTTGTTGTGTTTAATGGTGTACTTTTTTTAGATTTTGTTTTCGAGGTAAAAAAATGAAACTACGCACAAAAATCTTTCTCACATTCAGTATTCTGGCCACCGTACCGCTGCTTTTATTTACTGTTTTCTGTTACCAGCGTTACACACAGACTACTTATGAACGCATGGATGTGATCTCATCCCATCTGTTTGAAAATGCCCGGAATGCTGCAAATGATACTTTAGATACCATACGCCAGACTGCCGGTACGTTTAATTTCTATTACAACGACGGTACCAGCATTATCAGTGATCTGAAAGAATTCAAAGATTCTGACTCACCACCGGACACTTACGAATATTTTAAGATGTCGCAATCTTTCAAACGTACCTGTCAGAATCTTCTGTATTCTGATCAGGATATCTACGGCATCTATATTTTCACTCCATCCGGTTATATTTTTGACTGTACAAATGATGAAAACGGAACGATCCAGTCCAGTTATGATTTTCAGAATGCAGACTGGTATCAGGATACACTTGATCTTGATGGTGCACTTTATGTAAGCGGCAACGCAGTTCACGACTGCTTTACAGGTGGAAAACAGACAATCTTTTTTTCGCAGTGTCTGAAAGACATCTACACTCATGAGGTCGTCGGAGTCCTGATGCTGGACTGTAATTCCCAAATGCTGGATCTGAGCGCCGTCAACACCATGCCGGAGGTCACTTTACTTACTATTGACAATACCAATACCAATGATGTTTTATATACTAATTATAATGAACTGCCCTCTGGTTTTGTAAACGATGGCGGCAATGTACAACGTACAGACCTCAATCTCTCACCACTACGTCTTACCATGGTCATGGATTATACAAACCTGGCAAAAGAATTCAATGTCACAGCTGTTCTGATCATAATCATCTGTGCGGTATGTATCACCGGTTATATTATTTTTGCTTATATTATCTCCCGTTATATGGTACATCCAGTGGAACACTTAAGTCATAAGATGTCCTCTCAGTCCGGACATACGCTGATCCAGTCCACCCGTTATCTGAATCGGACAGATGAGATCGGTACGCTGTATAACGAATATAATGCCATGGTGGAATCGCTGAATGCAGCGGTCAAACAGGATTATCAGGACAAGCTTGTTCTTCTGGATGCACAGATGAAATCGCTGGAAGCAAGGATCAACTCCCATTTCCTGTTCAACACACTGGAAGCAATCAACAGTATTGCTGAACTGGAGGATAACGAAACCATTGCCACCATGTCACTTGCACTTGGAAATATGTTCCGCTATACCCTGAAGACGCAAAGCGAGCTTGTGACGGTTCAGGATGAACTCGGCCACGTAAATGACTATGTTACTATCCAGAGAATCCGTTTTGACAATCGTTTCCATCTGGACCTGGATATTCCAGCGGAATATCTGAATAACAAGGTTTTGAAACTGATACTCCAACCACTGGTTGAGAATGCATTATATCACGGACTGAATTACTGCACCACTGGTGATACCATCAACATCCGAGCTTATGCTGAAAACAACTGTCTGATGATAGATGTATATGATAACGGACAGGGAATGGATATTGAAACACTTACAAAACTCCAGAGTTCACTCATGGAAGAGGCTTCTTTCACTGAACTCGGACACCGCAATAAACAAAGCATCGGACTAAAAAACATTCACAGTCGAATCGAACTTTATTATGGCAAAGGCTATGGCCTGACTGTCACCAGCAGGCAGAATGAATGGACCAATGTGCAGATCCGACTTCCTATTCTGAAATGACAGGAGGATAGCTATGTATACTTATATTGTTATAGACGATGAATCTCTCATCCGTAAAGGCACCATTAAAAAGCTTCAGCCTATGGAAGACCGGATAACCTGTATCGGCGAAGCAGATAATGGCAAAGCCGGAATCGAACTGATCCAGGAAGTGCATCCGGACATTGTGATTCTGGATATGCAGATGCCAATCATGGGTGGGAAAGAACTGCTTCCTTATCTGGCAGAAAATTATCCAGATATGCCACTGATCGTCATCAGCGGTTACCGTGACTTTGACTATGTCAAACAGGCAATTTCTGCTGCTGCCATCGATTATATTCTGAAACCATTCAGCAAGGAGGCAATCCAGGACTGCATTTCCCGCGCGATCGAACGCCTGGAAGACAGCCAGACCCTTTCAAGAGTCACCGACAGTGATGAAGAAAAAGAAGCAGCCTACTATGACTATGATATCCAGCATCTGACCAACCTGATCCTTGGTTATCATGTCGGAGAAGGTTCTGTCTCTTCAAAACGACTGAATTTCATCAATGATACGCATCAGCTTGTGCTGCTCACACTGTATTTTGAATCTACTTCGCAGATACAGAATATAGATATCCAGCACTGGCTGGAAGATGGTGGTTTTGGTGACCTCGCTCTTTATCTTCCAAATACCGCATCTGATCAGATGGGATTCCTGGTTCTTTTTATGCCCAATACAGAAGTAATTCATTCCAGACGACTGGTCGATCAGATTTCCTCTGCTCTTACTGACTATGTACGACATCTCCAGAATTCTCTGATCATCGGTATCAGCCAGCCTCACTCTGATCTCAGCGAACTGCACGAAGCTTTTGAAGAAACATCCGCTGCTCTGAATCGCCAGAAACTAAATGGAGACTCCGAAAACATCTTTTACTACAAGGAGACGGCAGAACCTCGCTCCTTTATATGGGAACAGGAAGAGGAATTTCTTTTTCGTGTGGAAGCAGGAATGACTGCCGAGGTACAGGATCTGACCGGACAGCTTTTTGATCTGATGGCCAGAACTTCTGACTTCTCACTTGCAGATGCAAAATACTACTGCTATTATCTTTCCGGACAGTGCCGCAATATCCTGAATTATTACCTGAAACAGGAAACACCAAAGTCCTCCAACAGTATCCAGAATGTGGTCAATTACATCTTTTCTTTGAAGGAACTGAAGGATTATTACTACCAGTTTTTTATGAATATCACGGAGCTTCTGAAGGCTGAAAGCATTTATTCCGGTGATGATGTGGTTGAAAAAATCCAGACTTACATGCAGCACAACTATCCAAAAAATCTGACTCAGGATTTTATTGCTTCTCTTTTTTATCTGAACCGGAGCTACCTGAGTACCCTGTTCAAACAGAAGACAGGAATGAAGTTTATTGATTATCTGAACGAAGTCCGGATAGAAAAATCCAAAGAATTATTAAAAGATTCCAACCGTAAGATGTACCAGATCTCCAAAGCGGTCGGATATGATAATCCGAAATATTTTTTCCGGATATTTAAAAAGAAAACCGGCATGACCCCGGAACAATACCGGGAAATGTTGTAGTAAAAAAGAGTGTAAATCCTGTACTGAATTGTCAGGATCTGCACTCTTTTTTATATTCAAACAGGCATGTTTTTCAGGTAAATGCAATTTCTTATGAATTAAGTTGGTTTTTTTATCCGACTTTGTACCCCGTCTTTTATGAAAATTTAATATTTCAATCTCTATTCCTTTCTCATTATGTGTGGTAAAATGTTGCCATTCTGATAATTAAGCCTCTGTCAGAGGCAATGAATTTGCTTTTATGGAGATTTGTTATGAACAAAAAAGAATTTCTTGACATTTTATATGAACAGCTTTCCGGGCAGATGCCGGAGGGAAATGTTGCCGCCCATGTACAATATTATCGCAATTATATTGAAGACCATTCTTCCGGATATAACGGATACGAAAATTTCGATTCCGGACATGGAAAGGTAAAACAGCACAGCTTCCATCTGGATCTGACGACATGGTACGGCAAACTGGCTGTCATACTGATTGCAGCTGTTGTGATCATCCTTCTGTGCACAGTCTTAAGTGTCTTAATTCCAATTATGATCGTCGCAGGTGTGATCCTGTATGTACTTCGTCTGCGTAAACGTTAATATACTGCAAGGGTATATCATCCATTTACCCAACTCTTCCATAACACAAAAGAGTGTAAATCCTGTACTGAATTGTCAGGATCTGCACTCTTTTTATTGTGTGTAAAAGGGATCCGATTATATATCTACAGCCCTTCCCTGTATATCTCACTGATCACAGCCTGGGCATGTTCTGATTCTTTTTCCTTTATAAGCTGCTCCCTGTCACTCAAAATTGCAATCATTTCATCCACCACTACCTCAACTGCGGGTGGCTCTGTCATC
>PPYE01385813.1_pt1 | contig 10325 bp, 7 predicted proteins | sample 1559881 | NCBI WGS metagenome assembly PPYE01 (sample SAMN08240022, study PRJNA423297) | Human gut metagenome, whole genome shotgun sequencing project.
TTATCAGATACATTTCAACAGGTAAGAGAGTTTGGATTACTTTTTCAATTTTCAGGAAAAGATACCTGAGTAGTTACCTTGAAACTCTAGTTCCAATTACTTGAAACCATTGGTTTCTTGCCGATGAAACTCTAGTTTCTCCTAGCTGGAACTTTAGTTTCAAGCAGAGAAAACTAACTTGAACCGTAATTGAGTGATAACGATCCCGTTTCTTTCGGCTAAATAGGTACTTAATATATCAATAATTTTCTATATTAAAATATTGTTTTTCTTGTCGGTCCCGGATAATATGAGTAATTTAGCAGTCTCAACGATCACAAAGACGCTGACAAAACAAGTTATTATCAAATTAATGAAAATTACTCAAATTCGTAAGAACGAAGATACGATAGCGCTTAGCGTAATGGATCTTGATATACTGGTAAATAAGATAAAGACAGAAATAAAATCCCGTCCTGTTTCTACATTCAGAGAACATCTGCGATATACCCTTTCCGATGAACGGTGTATGTTTGCCGATAAACTGCCCAAGATAATTCCTGCCGCTGAATTCCGTAAAGTAAACGGCCAGAAACAGATGAAAAACTACAACGGTATTGTAGAACTGACCATTGGCCCTTTATCCAATAAGTCGGAAATCGCTTTAGTGAAACAAAAAGCCTGTGAGCAACCACAAACCCGTTGTGTTTTTATGGGTTCAAGTGGCAAAACCGTGAAAATATGGACTACCTTTACCCGACCGGACAACTCCCTTCCCAAAACACGGGAAGAAGCGGAACTATTCCACGCCCACGCCTATCGACTGGCTGTGAAATGTTATCAGCCCCAAATCCCGTTCGATATACTTCCCAAAGAACCGACTTTGGAACAATATTCGCGATTATCCCACGATCCGGACATCATATATCGTCCGAATTCAGTCCAATTTTATCTCTCTCAACCATCATCAATGCCCGAAGAAACCACTTTCCGTGAAGCGGTTCAGGCGGAGAAATCTCCATTGACCCGTGCCGTACCGGGATATGATGCGGAAAATGCCTTCCTGATGCTTTTCGAAGCCGCTTTTCGGAAAGCGTATGCCGATCTCCGGGAAGCGGGACTCGAATTGAGCGAAGACACATGGCATCCTTTAGTCGTCCAACTGGCTAAAAACTGTTTTGCTTCGGGACTTCCGCAAGAAGAAGTCGTGAGACGTACTGTTTTCCACTTCTATCTGTATAAACAGGAAGAACTTATCCGGCAAATGATTGGCAATATATATACCGAGTGCAAAGGCTTCGGCAAGAATATCAGCCTAAGCAAAGAGCAGCAACTCGCCTTGCAGACTGAAGAATTCATGAAACGCCGCTATGAATTCCGCCATAATACCCAAATTGGTGAGGTAGAATATCGTGAAAGGCTTTCTTTTCGTTTCCGTTTCAATCCTCTCGATAAACGTGTGCTGAACAGCATTGCTTTGGATGCGCAGATGGAAGGTATCCCCTTGTGGGACAGGGATATTAGCCGTTATATTTACTCCAACCGCGTCCCTGTATTCAACCCGTTGGAAGATTTTCTCTACCGGCTTCCTGCTTGGGACGGTAAAGACCGTATTCGTGCATTGGCAGCCACCGTTCCTTGTAAGAATCCGTATTGGATGGATTTGTTCCACCGTTGGTTCCTCAATATGGTTTCTCATTGGAAAGGAAGCGATAAAAAGTATGCGAACAGTGTTTCGCCCTTACTTGTCGGACCGCAAGGGACACGTAAATCTACCTTTTGCCGGAGCATAATGCCTCCTTCCGAGCGTTCCTACTATACTGACAGCATTGATTTCTCCCGAAAGAAAGATGCCGAACTTTACCTCAATCGTTTTGCGCTTATCAATATCGATGAATTTGACCAGGTGAGTTCGACACAACAAGGCTTTCTGAAACATATTCTGCAAAAGCCTGTACTGAATGTGAAGAAACCTCATGGCAGTGCCGTGCTTGAAATGCGTCGGTACGCCTCATTCATAGCTACAAGTAACCAGAAAGATTTGTTGACCGACCCTTCCGGCAGTCGTCGTTTTATTTGTATCGAAGTGACCGGAGTGATTGACACCAACCGTCCGATAGACTATGAGCAGCTTTACGCACAAGCTATGTACGAATTGGAACATGGCGAACGTTACTGGTTCGACCAGGAGGAAGAAAAGATCATGGTGGAAAACAACCGTGAATTTGAACAAGTCCCGCCGGAAGAGCAACTTTTCTTCCGTTATTTTCGTGCCGCACAGCCTGAAGAAGGGGAGTGGTTGTCTCCAGCGGAGATTATGGAAGATATTCAAAAAGGCAGTTCAATCCCGATGTCTGTCAAGAGGGTTAATTCCTTCGGAAGAATACTGAAAAAGCAAGAAATACCTTCCAAACATACGCGTAGCGGTACACTCTATCATGTTGTAAGACTAATAACCAGGTGACGGCAAAAATGCCATCACCCTGCCGTCACCTCTTGCTGTCACAGTCTTATCGGTTCATTACTAAACTATTAACTCCTAATCTGTGACAGATGACAGCAACTCACCAAATATATTCTTCTGTGTAACGTTGGTAAGTTGGTTCTTCTTTTATTCCTTTATTACGGAATAGCTGTTTGATGTAGGCTTGGTCTTTAGGCATAAGCCCCCGTTCTCCACGATAGAACCGATAATATCCCGTTTTTCCATAGTGTCCGACCATTTGTATTCTGATACTGACCGCATCTTCATAAGGGATTCTGTCAAGTAACCGTTTTAGTCCCCATGCCACATGAACTTTGACAGCAGTCTTGAAACATTCGCACTGATTCCCATCCGCAGGATAACGTGCCGGATTAATGATAGTGATATATAGGTTGTCGGCTGTATCAAGTTGTGTAGCTATGTGGCGCAGGCATTTGGGGGCTTGTGGACATTGAGCGTTGAAGCAACGGGCAAAACTATAAGGGACAGACAGACTGTCGGGTTCTTCTTTCATCTTATTGGGGTTATTTTATTTGTGAAACACTGTTGTAGATATGACAAACAGAATTCTTCACAAAGGTAGGGCTTTATTTTGGGAATGGGAAGCGTTTGGGATTGTTTATTCTCATTAAGATGAAAGGGAGAATCAGACATTGCGGATTTGAAACTTTTGAAAAAATATTAGTATGTACAACAATTTGAAATAACAATTTCCTATCTTTGCAATCATCATGTAGATATTTTATATCCTGACTTTTTCTTTTTATGTATTAAGTAGCATGGAATTACCCAAACTGATAAATAACATAAATGAACGTGTGATAGACGATCTAAGAGTCAGATTGTCTGCTAAATCGAAAGTGTCCATAGCTGCTGCTTCATTTTCTATTTATGCCTTTGAGGCATTAAAAAAAGAATTGGAGAATGTAGAAGAGTTGCGTTTTATTTTCACATCACCTACTTTTGTTAAAGATAAAGCAGAAAAGGAGAAGCGCGAATTCTATATTCCTAAGCTAAATCGCGAGCGGAATCTTTATGGTTCTGATTTTGAAATAAAACTTCGGAATCAATTATCCCAAAAAGCCATAGCCAGAGAATGTGCAGATTGGATACGTAAGAAAGTCCGTTTTAAATCTAATTCTTCATCGGAAGTAATGGGTGGTTTCTTGCAAGTGTCTGATGTTGAATCACGTTCTTATGCACCTTTTAATGAGTTCACTACAACAGAACTTGGTTTGGATAGAGGGAACAGTGTCTATTCTATGGTACACAGCTCGCCGTCGCCTTTTGCAGAAGAATACCTGAAGATATTCAATGCACAATGGAGTAATAGCGAAAAGTTTGTAGATGTAACAGACCGGATTTTGGAATATATTGAAACGGTTTATAAGGAAAACTCACCCGATTACATATACTTTATCACACTCTATAATATCTTCAGCGAGTTTCTTGATGATATATCCGAAGATGTATTGCCCAATGAAGCTACAGGGTTCAAAAATAGTGTGATTTGGAACAAACTATATAATTTTCAGAAAGATGCAGCTCTTGCTATCATCAATAAATTAGAGAAATACAATGGTTGTATTTTGGCGGATAGCGTTGGTTTAGGTAAGACTTTCACGGCACTTTCTGTGATTAAGTATTATGAAAACCGAAATAAATCCGTTTTGGTTCTGTGCCCTAAAAAACTGAATGATAACTGGATTACGTTTCGTAGTAATTATAAGAATAATCCTATCGCAGCAGACAGGTTACGCTATGATATCTTATTTCATTCGGACTTATCTCGTGAATACGGGACGTCTAATGGATTAGACCTCTCTCATATCAATTGGGGAAACTATGACCTTATCGTCATAGACGAAAGTCACAATTTTCGTAATGGTGGCAAAATTACAACTGACGAGGAAGATGAAAATCCCAGAGAAAACCGTTATTTACGTTTGTTGAATCAGGTGATTCGTACCGGAGTGAAAACAAAAGTACTTATGCTTTCAGCTACTCCTGTCAACAATGGCTTCAAGGACTTAAAGAATCAATTGCAGTTGGCTTATGAGGGTGAAGCTGAAAAGATTGATTCTTTATTGGATATCAAAAGTAGCATTGATGATATATTCCGTCAGGCACAAACGGCTTATAATAGATGGGTGAAGCTCGAACCGACAGAACGTACTACGACTAAGTTGTTGGGAATGTTAAGCTTCGATTTTTTTGAGGTTTTAGATTCAGTGACCATTGCCCGTAGTCGAAAACATATTGAGCGTTATTATGATACTACAGATATCGGTAAATTTCCTACCCGTCTGAAACCAATATCTCGCCGTCCATGCTTAACGGATTTGAGTGCGGCTATCAATTACAATGAAATTTATACCCAGTTGCAAGCATTGAATCTTGCTATATATACTCCTTCTGATTTTATATTGGCAAGCAGAATGAGTAAGTATGTAGACTTGGATGAGTCTGGTAGTGAAAGTGGATTGTCGATGCATGGGCGTGAAAAAGGTATTCGTCAATTGATGGCAATCAATATGCTAAAACGGTTGGAAAGTTCAGTTAATTCATTTCGCTTGACTATTCAACGCATACAGGAACTTATCCAAAATACGATAAACAGGATAGATAACTTCTCGCATGACAGATATGGACATACCTCTTTGGAAGTAGACGATTATTATCCGTCAATGGTAGCTGAAGAAGAAGGACTTTACGGTTCTACCTTTGTAGGCGGAAAAAAGACGAGGATTGATTTAGCTGATATGGATTTTATATCTTGGCGGCAGTATCTGGAATGGGATAATGAGATTCTTAATCTTCTATTGGTGATGCTTCAAGATATTACCCCTCGTCACGATAGTAAGTTGCAACAACTTATTGAAGACTTGGAATCTAAGTTCAGTCATCCTATCAATGATAAAAATAAAAAGGTCTTGATCTTCACGGCTTTTTCTGATACGGCTGAATATTTATATTCGGAACTGGCTGACCGTATTCATTATGAATATGGTTTGAATGTTGCTATGGTAACAGGTTCGGTGGACGGAATGTGTACTATCAAAAAATTAAAGCCTGACTTTAATACTATTCTTACACTCTTTTCACCTCGTTCAAAGGAACGTGATGTATTGTTTCCCGGTTCGAATACTGAAATAGATGTACTTATTGCCACAGATTGTATATCGGAAGGTCAGAACCTGCAGGATTGCGATTATTTGATAAACTATGATATACACTGGAATCCCGTTCGTATTATTCAGCGGTTTGGACGTATAGACCGTATTGGCTCCAAGAATGAGGTGATTCAACTGGTAAATTACTGGCCTGATGTAGAGTTGGATGATTATATCAAGTTGAAAGGTCGTGTAGAGGCTCGCATGAAGGTGACTGTTATGACTGCCACCGGTGATGATAATCTTCTCTCTGACGAAGAAAAAGGGGATTTGCAATACCGGAAGGAGCAGTTGAAGCGTCTACAAGAAGAAGTCGTTGATATTGAAGATATGGATACGGGTATCAATATCATGGATTTAGGACTTAATGAGTTCAGACTAGACCTTTTGGCTTACATGAAGGATAATCCGGATATTGCTCATACTCCTTTTGGGATGAGTGCTGTTGTTGGAAGTTCAGATTTTGTGCAGCCGGGAGTTATCTATGTGCTGAAGAACCGGAACAATGGAGTAAATATCAATAATCAGAATTTGCTTCATCCATTCTATATGGTTTATATAAGCCATGAGGGAGAAGTGCTTTGTGATCACTTGTCTCCTAAAACTATGCTTGACAATATGCGTGCAGCTTGTCGGGGAAAACATGAACCAGATAAAGCTTTATGTTCTGTGTTCAATAAAGAAACGAAAGACGGGCGTGAGATGAGTCACTATTCTGACTTGTTGCAGGAAGCTATTCATAGCATTATTGAAGTGAAAGAAGAATCGGATATTATGAGCCTTTTCTCGGTAGGTGAAACTACTGCGCTTCGAAATAAAATATCAGGGCTTGATGATTTTGAGTTAATCTGTTTTTTGGTGATTAAATAGTGAAACGTTATGTACAATCTTCCGCAATCAACCATCGTAAACAGAGTTATTCCCAAGAAAACGTTTGTAAATCAATGGGGAGCTAATACTCGTATGAAAGACCACTTCACAAATGATGTGGTTCGAGTGGAATGGCTGGCTAAGTTAGCGCCAAGTACTATTAATGTGGCAGATGGAAAAGAAGTGCATGAAATCACTATATTTCTTGTGCCTATTAAGGATGAAAATTGTCCGGATGATATTTTTTCTTTTATTGATGGTATGATACTACGACATACGCTCTTTATTTTGCGTTGGGGAGATATGACTTGTTTGCATCTCAATTACAAAGAATGGATGGAAAGCAGTACGAATACGGATAAAACTTTTCGTATTGCGAAGACGTATCGTTCTCAATGGATAAAAGATACAGAAATAAGTCTTTCCATAGAGGGGTTGACAATGGATGCTATCTATGAAACACTTGTTCGCCAAGTAGCAGGGGAGCGTATTATCATACAAAGCGAAAGTTTACGTGAGGATGTAGAGAAATCGACTCAACGTGAAATGCTGCTTAAAGAAATAGAGATAGTAAAACGTAAGATAAATAATGAGAAGCAACCTAAAAAGAAATTTGAGTTGCATCAACAACTTATTAAATTGAAAAAGGATTTAAATAAAAACCAGTAATATAATGGATATACAAAGAATCAGTCAATATAAAAAAACGTTTGATGATATAACACATGAGGTCAAAAGCGACTATGGAGAAGAACAAATAGAGATTTGGTTTGCTCGCGAACTGCAATCTATTTTAGGTTATGCCCGTTGGGAAAACTTTCTTGTAGCGATAGGTCGTGCCGTCGATTCCTGTAAGTCGCAGAATATCAACGTCGATGACCATTTTCGTGAGGTCACGAAAATGGTTATCTTAGGTAGTGGAGCCAAGCGTGAAATAACAGACTATATGCTCACCCGATATGCCTGTTATTTGATAGCCCAAAATGGAGATCCAAAGAAAGAAGAAATAGCTTTTGCACAAGGATATTTTGCTTTACAGACACGCCGTGCGGAACTGATAGCGGAACATATTCAACACCTATCCCGTATAGAAGTACGTGACAGGCTTCGAGCATCCGAAAAGCAACTGTCCCAAAATATTTATGAACGTGGTGTGGACGACAAAGGATTTGGACGTATTCGTTCTAAAGGAGATACGGCTTTATTTGGAGGATTTACAACAGAAGATATGAAGCTACGGTTGGGTATAAAATCGTCACGTCCATTAGCTGATTTCTTACCTACTCTTACCATTGCCGCCAAAAATCTGGCTACTGAAATGACTAATTATAATGTAGAAAATAAAGACCTTTATGGCGAAAGCCCCATTACACAAGAACATATTCAAAATAACCAAAGTGTTAGACAAATGCTTGGACAGCGCGGCATCCAGCCGGAAAATCTTCCACCGGCTGAGGATATTAAGAAAATAGAGCGACGTGTGGCCAGCAATGAGAAAAAGATAGAAAAAACGACTCACAAATTACCAAAAAATATTCAAGAATAAATATACCGATATGGATAAACTTAGGATGCAAACGCTTGACGGCGTTCAGGACAATATAGATAAAATAGCTGCACTCTTTCCTAACTGTATTACAGAACGGAAAGATGCCGAAGGCAAAGTTACTTTAGCGATAGATTTTGATAAGTTGCGACAGGAACTTTCTTCGGAGATAGTGGAAGGGCGTGAAGAACGTTATCAGTTTACATGGCCGGATAAGAAGAAGGCGATACTTCTTGCTAATTCACCTATCAATGCAACGCTTCGCCCTTGTCGTGAAGAGAGTGTTGATTTTGATAATACACAGAATCTTTATATTGAAGGTGATAATCTTGATGTGTTGAAATGTTTGAAAGAGACATATCTTGGTAAGGTGAAGATGATTTATATTGATCCACCTTATAATACAGGAAATGATTTTGTGTATGAGGATGATTTTGCTGAAACTTCAGCAGAATATCTTGCTAACTCTGGTCAGTTTGATGAACAAGGGAATCGGTTGGTTACTAATTCAGAAAGTAATGGACGTTTTCATACGGATTGGTTGAATATGATGTATCCGAGGCTGAAGGTTGCAAGAGATTTGCTAACTGATGATGGGGTGATATTTATTTCGATTGATGATAATGAGGTGGAAAATTTGAAGAAAGTTTGTGATGAAATTTTTGGAGAAAGCTGTTTTGTCGCTACATTTCCATGGAGGAAAAGGACTGCAAAATCTGATGTTCCGTTTGGAGTATCACAAGATTACGAATGGGGAATATGTTATGCAAAAAGTGTATCCTTTAAAGCTGCAATAGAAGGGAAAGAACGCAAGTATTTCGTAACAGAAGATTTCCCTAATAAGCCTTGGAGAATTCACGACTTAACAAAGCAAACCACTGCAAGCGAACGTCCAAACAGTTTCTTTACAATTGTCAATTCCAAAACTGGTGATGAATATCCTGCTAATCCTAATGCTACTTGGCGTATCACAGAAGAAACTTTTCCACAATATTTAGCAGAAAATCGTATAGTTTTTCCTGGAGATTATGATTTTCTACGTATCTCAAAACCTGTTTTGAGATATTGGAAAGAGGAAGATATGAAAAAGGCAGGAAATGATTTTGGTAAGGTTGCTGTTTCTACCAAATTTCCAGATGAAATAGGTATGTCTCAAGACGGCACTAAAGAAGTTACGACAATCTTTGATGGCAAGGTGTTTTCTTTTCCAAAACCTACTTCGCTGATAAAATTCTTTGCCAATATTATAAATAATCCAAATGCTTTAGTTCTCGACTTCTTCTCTGGCAGTGCTACTACCGCCCATGCCGTTATGCAACTTAATGCTGAAGACGGTGGTAATCGCAAATTTATCATGGTGCAACTTCCGGAAGTAACTGATGAAAATAGTGAAGCCTATAAAGCTGGTTATAACACCATCTGTGAAATCGGTAAAGAGAGAATTCGTCGTGCGGGAAAAATAATTAAAGAAGAATTAGCTGTCAAACAACGGGGACTATTTGCCGAAGAAGAAAAACAAACTCTTGATATTGGTTTCCGTGTTCTCAAACTTGATAGTAGTAATATGGAGAATATATATTATTCTCCAACAGAATATAACCAACAAACTCTTTTTGCAAAAACAGAGAACGTGAAGTCTAATCGTACAAGTGAAGACCTGCTCTTCCAAGTAATGCTTGAATTAGGAGCCACACTTGATAGTAAGATTGAGCAAATAAAAATAGAAGATAAAACTATCTATAATGTTGCCAATAATTATCTTGTTGCTTGTTTTGATAATGAAATAGATGATAGTGTTGTTACTGCTATAGCCAAAATGCAACCACAATATGCTGTATTCCGTGATGGCTCAATGGCAGATGATAGCACTGTTACTAACTTCGAACAGATATTTAAAACTTATTCTCCAAATACGGTAACAAAAGTATTATAAGAAACAATGAAACCGGAATAATCAGAAGTAAATGATGGATAATATAATAAAACGGCTGATTGGAGAGAATACCACTTGTGATTTCAAAGAATTTTTGGAACGCAAACAATTCAAAAGTTGGTTGAAAAGTGTCGGTGCTTTTGCTAATGGACTTGGTGGCTCTTTATTTTTTTGTGTAAATGATGATGCCAAAGACTCTCGTGAATATCAGGGAAACTTATTGTCGTTGCTTGATGCGGGAGAACAATTTGTGGATTTACACGGGGCACTTGCAAAAACCTGTGTTTAGCCAAATATCTTTGAGAGTCTGAATAAGAAGAACTTTACATCTATAACCCC
>PPYE01759630.1_pt1 | contig 10325 bp, 8 predicted proteins | sample 1559881 | NCBI WGS metagenome assembly PPYE01 (sample SAMN08240022, study PRJNA423297) | Human gut metagenome, whole genome shotgun sequencing project.
AATATTTACATTGGTAACCTTAACTATGGTGTTAAGGAATCGGATTTACAACAAGTTATGGAAGATTATGGTACGGTAATATCAACTAAATTGATTATCGACCGTATGACAAATCGTTCTAAAGGTTTCGCTTTCGTTGAAATGGAAAACGATGACGAAGCTCGTAATGCTATCAAGGAATTGAACGGTGCAGAATATGCAGGTCGTCCTATGGTAGTGAAAGAAGCTCTTCCTCGCAATTGATTTTGAAGGGTAGTGATAAAGATTTTTGCTTATCACTGCGAGCTCTTTACCAAATAAGACATGAGAGGTAAATCACAATAGAGCAGGTATATCCTTTTAGGGTGTACCTGTTTTTTATATTACCGGTTATGCCATTATTATATAATATCAAAAACAAAAACAATGAAATCTTTTTACATAGGTAATCTTGAAATAAAGCTACCGGTCATACAAGGAGGAATGGGAGTAGGAATATCTCTTTCTGGTTTAGCATCAGCTGTTGCAAACGAAGGGGGTGTCGGTGTAATCTCTTGTGCCGGATTGGGTCTGTTGTATCCTGAATTATCGACAGATTATTTTAAAAACAGCATATTAGGCCTTCGTGAAGAATTGCGAAAAGCTAAAGAAAAAACCCGAGGAGTAATTGGTGTGAACATAATGGTCGCACTGAGCAATTTCTCGGACATGGTGCGGACGGCCATCGCAGAGAAAGCTGATATTATTTTTTCAGGAGCAGGACTCCCGTTGGATTTACCTTCTTATCTCGATAACGAAAGTACGACAAAATTGGTACCCATCGTATCTTCATCACGAGCTGCCGGACTTATTTGTGAGAAGTGGAAACACAATTATAATTATTTGCCCGATGCGATTGTCGTAGAAGGCCCAAAAGCCGGAGGGCATTTAGGATATAAGAACAATCAGATTGGAGATGAAAGCTATTCGCTTGAACACATCGTTCCGGAAGTAGTCCGGGTTGTGAAAAAATATGAGGACGAGAACCATTGCCAGATACCGGTAATCGCAGCAGGAGGATTACATACCGGCAAGGATATTTATCGGTTGATGAATTTGGGTGCTGCTGCCGTACAAATGGGGAGTATATTTGTAACCACAGAGGAATGTGATGCTTCATTGGCATTTAAGCAGACATATATCGATGCATCGGAAAAAGACATAGAGATTATAACCAGTCCGGTAGGTATGCCGGGGAGAGCAATCTCCGGAGAATTTATAAAAAGCGTAAAATCAGGCCGGGAAAGACCCTCCAGATGTTCTTTCCACTGTATCCGCACCTGCGATTATACCAAGAGCCCTTATTGCATAATCAAGGCTTTGTACAATGCTGCTAAAGGAAATATGAAAAAGGGATATGCTTTTGCCGGAGCTAATGCTTTTTTAGCAAAAAAAATAACAACAGTAAAAGAAACGATAGATTTGCTGAAACTCGAATTTCAGAAAGCAGTAAAAAAAGAAGGTAAAAAAAACAAAAAATAAACCCGACCGAATTACTTTCATGGGAAAATTTAGACGACCGGTTATATCTGTATATGTCAGATGTAGCCGGTTTGTTTCTCGTATCCATCTGCCGTTTTTATCCTGTATGAAGTATAGTTTTTTGAAAGAATATGCAAAATTAAAGCAGTTTCTTATATCTTTGCCCAGCATTTCGAAAACGAGGATAAAAACATGAGTTGGTTCGACAGTTTATTTCTGGATAATACCTCCATGCAAGCAGTTGTCATTATCTCATTGATTTCGGCATTGGGGTTAGCGTTGGGAAAAATACGTATTGCAGGGATTTCATTAGGTGTCACATTTGTATTCTTTATAGGCATTTTAGCCGGACATTTAGGATTATCGGTCGATCCTAAAATGTTGAACTATGCCGAAAGCTTTGGTTTGATAATATTTGTATATGCGTTGGGTCTGCAAGTCGGTCCCGGTTTTTTCAGCCTTTTCAGGAAAGGAGGAATAACACTGAATACATTAGCATTGGGAGTATTGTTTTTAGGTACGGTTATGACACTGATGTTTCATTTTATACTCGATGTGCCACTATCCGATATGGTCGGTATTCTATGCGGAGCTACGACCAATACCCCCGCTTTAGGAGCGGCACAGCAGACACTGATACAAAGAGGTCTTCCGGCAAGCGGTGCTGCATTGAGCTGTGCCGTTACATATCCGCTGGGAGTATTGGGTGTTATTCTGGCCATATTCGTCATCCGCAAATTATTTGTTACACCTAAAGATTTGGTAGCAGCCGATTCAGAACATAATAAGCCGGTATACATTACAGAGTTTCAAGTCCATAATCCGGGGATATTCGGGAAGACAGTAAAAGAAGTAGCACATAGTAGTACAAAAAAATTCGTTATTTCCCGGCTATGGAGAGACGGGCGGGTATGTATTCCTACTTCCGAGACTGTATTGAAAGACAAAGACCATCTGTTGGTAATTACCACGTCGGAAAACGATGTCGATGCTCTTACCATGTTGTTTGGAGAACATGAAGCAAAAGACTGGAATAAAAAAGATATCGACTGGAACGCGATAGATAGCCAACTCATATCCCAACGTATCGTTGTGACCCGGCCGGAAATTAACGGGAAAAAATTAAGTTCATTACGTTTGAGAAATCACTACGGTATCAATATCAGTCGGGTATACCGTTCGGGAGTGCAATTATTGGCGACACCCGATTTGGTTTTGCAGATGGGTGACCGTCTGACCGTAGTAGGCGAAGCCGCAGCCATACAAAACGTAGAGTCGGTTTTAGGAAATGCGGTAAAAAGCCTGAGCGAGCCCAATTTAGTAGCTGTTTTCGTCGGTATCGTACTGGGGTTGGCTTTGGGAGCATTGCCCATAACCTTCCCGGGAATGGCAACACCGGTTAAGCTCGGTATAGCCGGAGGCCCTATTATTGTAGGGATTCTCATTGGTAGCTTTGGACCACGTTTGCACATGATTACCTATACGACACGTAGCGCCAATCTGATGTTGAGAGCAATGGGATTGTCCATGTATCTCGCCTGTTTGGGACTTGATGCCGGCCGTAACTTTTTCGATACCGTTTTTCGTCCCGAAGGTCTATTGTGGATAGGTTTGGGATTTGCCATTACATTTGTTCCGATTGTCATAATGGGGCTTGTTGCCATGAAAGTAAATCACCTTGATTTTGGTTCCGTTTCAGGGATGATGTGCGGGAGTATGGCCAATCCGATGGCTCTGAATTATGCCAATGATACGATTCCGGGAGACAATCCCGCTGTTTCATATGCTACGGTATATCCTCTATGTATGTTTTTAAGAGTGATTATAGCACAAATGCTGATTTTGTTTTTCGTTTAGGAATACAATTTATTGCTGATATTTCTTTGTAAGAATAAGGGGAAGAATATAATATCCCTACTGCTTTTGAAACATTCGTTCAGAACAGCCTGTCCCGAAACCTTGTCGATAGCCGCATAGTACTTTAAAAAAATTTATTCTGCTTCGGTATAAAACAAAATAAGCTTTTCGAGAGCTTGTTGACAGACCGGGCAGAAACGGGAAGCATTATTCTCTTTCATGCGACAAGAAGGAGAGCCCCGATAGATACCTTTTCCGGAATATCCGGCACCCTCATATACGCCCGGTTCATACCGTCCTGTACAATCATCTGGAGCAGGGGTAGGGACAGAGGTTCCCTTTTTCAGCATCTTTTCCCATTTAGAGGAAAAGTCTTTCAATGTAGTTATATTTTGTTCCCAAGGTTCAGCATCCAATGGATAAATATCGGGAGTCGTATCACCGTCGTAGTAATATTCATCGGCGAGCCCTCCGAAACTGTGTCCGAATTCATGCACTACCACCGGAGCAAACATGTTATGGCGCGATGTAGTGAGAGTAAAAGCATTATATATGCCTCCACCACCATATTCCGGAGTATTGGCCAGTATGATGATATGCTCGTAAGGGATACCGGCCAAAGCATCATGTATGGCCTTCACTTTGCTCGATGTCAAATAACGTTGCGAATAAAATGTATCGAAATGAGAGCCGAAGGCCGTTTGTTTCCAAATCTTGTCATGCGGTATACTCACTCCGCTGTCCGTCGATTCACTGGCAACCGCAACAACATTGAAGTGCTTTTTCATCTTCTTGAAAGGTTCATGGTCAAACAAGCTTTCACAAGCCTTTTCCGCATCATTGTAAAACAGCTCTGTCTCGTCTCTGTCATAACCTTCAGCCAATATGGCAATATCTATACACTCTTGATAATCTCCGCTTTTCAGCAAATATTTATATGGAGAGACATGCTCATTCCCTTTTTCTTGGATAAGTATATCTGATGGAGTTACAAGATGCTGGAAAGATGCCGTGACTTTTCCGTAACCGTCGGTGAGAGTGACTGTTATCTGGACAGGGTTTATTGGAAAAGGCAAGAGGTAGGAATATTCGAACCCTTTGGAAACTTGCTTTGCCTCATCGGTGCAAATCCATTCGTGGAAGAGGGTAGAAAATGAAGTTCGATAAATAATCTTGTTGCTTTCGGTATCCCTCATTTCTATTTGACCGTTTCCTCTCAATGGCAGTTTATCCAGATGATATCGGCGTCCGGCCCATTGGGGTAGAGAACAGACATTATCCAAAAATATTTCCTGCTTTTGGGCGTTCCCGGCGAAAATATAATCGATACGCAGAGATTTATCTATGAAATATGAATCAAAATTTTGTCCATAGGAAATAAAAAATATAGAAATAGCGAAAACAAGAATAATATTTCTTTTCATATACAGACGTTTTTGGAATAGCTGACAATTATGAGTCATTGATGCCGCTTTGCAGGCGACGAGCAACCATCTTTTGTGCTGCAAATATAACCAATTTTTATTTCCCTGTATTTAATACTTTTCGTCATATTATTACGGAAACGACTGGTTACTGATAGCAGAAACCCGATGACATAATAATCGATATTCAAATTTTATTGATATATTAGGAGCGAAATTCGATTTTAAATTATGTTTTATATGAGAAAGTGGATGCTTTTTATTGTGCTTGTTCCTTTGTTTGCTTTTGCTCAAGGTGGTGATGAGATGAAGTTTGACAAGATTCCGGTAGATGAAAGTGGAAAAGTCGTTTTTGCCGATACGATTTTAACTTCTTCAGATAAAGAAAAAATCAGGAATATGATTTATTATTGGGTGAATACAGCTGAGACACAAGACCGTCATATCGAAGATGTCAAAAATGACTATGAAACAGGAACTTTTTCATGTGAAGTAAACGATTATCTATATATCGTGAGATCTACATGGCTGACATTTTCACTATACATGAAATATACACTCAGCTTTGAATATCAAAATAATTTATGTATCGTCAAACTCCATGATATTAACTATATCGAGCCGAGTGAATTTGAAAAAAACAAAAATAAAGATATGAGTGATGCCATGATTTCAGGAGAATTGCCGTTGGTCGAAAAAAAGTATAGGCCGGCATTTGTAAAAGACGCTTCTGAAAAAATTATAGATAGCACATTGAAAAATGTAAATACCTTGTTTCATTCGATACGGAAGCAGTTTGACCTGTAAAAAAGATATTATATTATACATTAAAGAGATAATAGTGTACATCTACGTAGGTAATCTGTTACTTTTGATATACAAAAAACAATTACCATGAAACGATTACGATTTACATTATTTTTATTTTTAGAGTGTATCATAAGCGGAGGGGCGGTTTTTTTCGCAAAAACAAGTAATATTGAAAGAGAGACCGTTGGTATTACCTACTTATGATGTTGCCCCGACCGATCCTAATCCGTTTTTTTGCAGGTTGCACAAAGGCATGTATACCCTTATCCGATGTATGATGTCATGACCGACCATCGGCATGACCAGACATATCGTTCTGTGATTTTGGAGAACCAATATACACAATTATGTGCGATGCCCGAGTTAGGAGGACGTATTTTATGGGCCTTTGACAAGGCTACGAATTATGATTTCTTTTATCGCCAGCATGTGGTAAAACCCGCCCTCATTGGGATGATTGGTGCCTGAATGTCGGGAGGAGTGGAATGGAACATCCCGCACCATCATCGGGCTTCCTCTCAATTACCGGTCGATTATCGTATGGTGGACAATGCCGACGGAAGTAAAACACTTTGGATAGGAGAGACGGAATTGCGTCATCGTCTGAAATGGGAAGTCGGTCTTACATTATTTCCCGATAAGTCATATATAGAGGCCACTGCCAATATATTCAATCAGACACCTTATATCCAATCATTCCTTTATTGGGCAAATGTATCGGTACATTGTAATAAAGATTATCAAGTGATATTCCCTCCGAAAACCCAGTTCGGAGTCCAACATGCCAAGAACAAATTTGTCGACTGGCCCGTAGGCAAAAGCCATTACGGAGGATTGGATCGTACCGGAGTCGATTTGAATTGGTGGAAAAATCATCCCAATTCAGCATCCATTTTTGCATGGAATTTTGACGATGACTTTTTGGGCGGATATGACTATGGAAAAGATGCCAGAACCGTACACGTAGCCAATCATCACGTTGTGGGGGAGGAAAAAATTCTTCTTGTGGGGAAATAACAAAGAAACCGAAATGTGGAACAAAATGTTGACGGAAATCGATGGAGATTATCTGGAACTGATGGTTGGCGCATTTTCAGATAACCAGCCCGATTATAGTTGGATAGCTCCCGGTGAAACAAAAACGTTTAAACAATATTGGTATCCGGCTATAAAAATGGGTGGTATTAAGGCTGCCAATAAAAATGTGGCGTTGAATATCGAGCGTATAGCTACCGATAAGAGAAATTATGGTGTAAGAAAAGCCGATGTTTCGATAATAGAGGGGGAAATACATTTGCAGATGGAACCTTATTCACTCTATTCTTTAGGTAATAATCTGAATCCTATACCTTCTGTAATCATAAAACAATAACACATATTTTATTGATATTGGATAATTGCAAAATGAAGATTATTTCTTATCTAAAATACTCCAGAAGCGTTGGGGCAAATATATGTTTTCGATGCTTCTGGATTTTTTAAATAAAGGCGCTATATCTTTAGGAGAAAAACCCGCTATCCCGCATCCGATTTCTGTCAATAAAAATTTCATTTCAGGATGCAACCGGGCAAATTCGATAAAACGGTCTGCATAAGGAACTATGTTCTGCACAGAAGCAAACATGGTAGGTATTGCATAAGTTTGCCCTTGTAATCCTTCACCTTGACCATATATCGCCCCCCATTTTAGTGCTGTTCGAGCAGCCCCACCATTATGATGTCCTTGGCTGTTGCTTCCGAATACAAAGATTTCATCCGGATTCAAATCCGTTATCCATTCAGGTGTTATTCTATCAGTTTGCATATCGAAATTATATTTCACTAAAGATACGTCTTTTTTTATATTTAGACAAATTATACTATAAATTGTCGCAATATACCATGTAATAGGTATTGTTTCTCCATTGAAGGTTACCGAACTTTGTATATAATAAATTTGTTCTTGATATATAAAAACTATCATTATGAAAAGAATTGTTTTGCTCCGTCATGGAGAAAGTACATGGAACAAAGAAAACAGATTTACAGGTTGGACAGACGTCGATTTATCTGAAAAAGGAATAGAAGAAGCTTTAAAGGCTGGGGAAGCTCTTAAAAAAGAAAATTTTGTTTTTAACAAAGCATATACATCCTATTTGAAACGGGCAGTAAAGACATTGAATTATGTACTTGACAAACTTGACCAATCTTGGATTCCGGTAGAGAAAAGCTGGCGGTTGAATGAGAAACACTACGGTTCTTTACAGGGCTTGAATAAAAGTGAAACTGCCGAAAAATACGGAGAAGAGCAGGTTTTGATATGGCGTCGCAGTTATGACATCGCTCCGGCTCCATTGGCAGAAGACGATCCGAGAAATCCTCGTTTCGATATTCGCTATAAAGAAGTTCCGGATAGAGAACTTCCTCGTACAGAATCATTAAAACAAACCATAGAACGGATTATGCCTTATTGGGAAAAAGTTATATTTCCGAATCTTAAGACCGCCGATGATTTACTTGTTGTCGCTCATGGCAATAGCCTTCGGGGAATAATAAAACATTTGAAGAATATCTCCGACGATGAAATTGTCAAATTAAATTTACCGACGGCTGTTCCCTACGTTTTCGAATTTGATGACAATTACAACTTGGTTAAAGATTATTTTTTAGGAGATGCCGATGAAATAAAAAAGAAAATGAATGCTGTTGCTAATCAGGGGAAAAAGTAAAACTTGAAAAAAACTCTCTTCATTAAATTAGCTATCGACCGGAGTTTTTAGAAAAAATATTTTGGAAGTTTCACATAAATAACTACCTTTGCATCGCTTTTGAACAAAAAGTAAGGCCGGTCGGGTAGCTCAGCTGGATAGAGCAACAGCCTTCTAAGCTGTGGGTCCTGGGTTCGAATCCCAGCCCGATCACCGAACAATGAGCAGCTAACCCATAGATTAGCTGCTCATTGTTTTTATATGCCACTCTTCGCTTTTCTTGACTTTAAAGATATATAAGAAGTATAACTCCAATACTCCATAAATCTTACTATTTCCTCGTATGCTACAATTTTAAAGCACCTAATATCCTTAATCCCCTCTATTATAACTTCAGAAAAAATGAAGGGAGAAAGAATAAAAGTTTAGAAATTTCTATTTCTCCTGAATATTAGGATTTTGGAAAATGGTTTGTAAAGACACAAATAATCACTATCTTTACAACATTGAGAAAAGTAGAGACTTATTCTCAATAACATATAGTAAAAGCGTTTAGTTTTATCCTTACTTAGGAAATCGCCAATTTCAAGAACGGAAGGATAAGCAGTACAAAACGCTCATGCTTTGCCATATATACACGAGAGTGAATATATAATGGTTGGGCGTGGGGTAACTGTTTATTTTCGTTCGGGTGTTTGGCGATACCTCTAAGTAGATAAACTGAAGTTCCCTACGCTTTTTTATATCCACATGTAAAACCACTTGTTCAAGGGAACTTGGAGTATAAAATTTAAAATTATGAAGAATCAGAATTCTAGAAAGACAATTGTCTGTTTTAAAAGAACAAGTTTTTGTACCCGAACATTGAGAATTAATCTAAAGTTTTTACAAATTATAAGAATGATAATGAATATTGTGGATATTCAATATAGCAAGCTAATATTAGCATTTTTTTGTATATCATTTAGTTTTAGTATTAAAGCTTATGACTTTGAAAATGAAAAAATTTATTATAACATTACTTCGTCTGCCGATTTGACCGTTGGAGTTACTTATAGATACTATGATGGTATATTGGGTTCTTATTCTGGAGAGGTTACTATTCCTGAGACGGTAGAATATAACGGTAAAGTTTATACAGTAACATCGATAGAACCGAAAGCCTTTAATAACTGTACTCATTTAAGTGCTGTATCTATACCAAATAGTGTAATAACCATTGGTGACGAAGCTTTTAGTAATTGTTATAGTAGTCTGAAATCAATAATTATACCTGATAATGTTATTAGTATTGGACGTTTAGCTTTTTATAATTGTAATAACTTAATATCCGTAACTATAGGCAAAAATGTTACTTCTATAGGTGATAATGCTTTTAATAATTGTTCCAAGATAAATTCTATAGTTGTACCTGATAATGTTGAGACTATTGGAAATTATGCTTTTAATAGTTGTCGCAACTTAACATCAATAATAATTGGAAATGGTATAACATCTATTGGTGACAACGCTTTTAGCTATTGCGATAATTTAGTATCAATTTGCTTCTTATCTATAGTTCCTCCGAAAATTTGTTCTGATTGGAAGCCAAATAACGCTAAAATACATACATTGTATCCGGATGCTTATAAAAAGGTATGGAGCGAATATTCATCGTCAATACAAGATATCATAAAGATTAACAGCAATATATATGAATATACCGGTGTGACTCCTCAGATTCAGATTGAAAGTCTGATTCCAAATCTCAATGTTTCTTTAAAAGAAAATATTTTGCCAATAAATGTGGGAAAACATTCGGTCAAATTGGTTATTCTTTTGTCTAAAGATAGTTGGAGTATGGAAACTCGAAGAATATTTGATTATACCATAACACCTGCTCCATTAAGAATTAGAGCAAATAATATATCTCGATTATATGGAGATGAAAATCCCCAATTAACTTTTACCTGTATAGGATTCAAAAACAACGAAACAGAAGATGTCTTTATTTCTAAACCTTCAATTAAAACAGATGCAATAAAGACAAGTAATGTTGGAAAATATC
>PPYE01001233.1_pt1 | contig 10323 bp, 15 predicted proteins | sample 1559881 | NCBI WGS metagenome assembly PPYE01 (sample SAMN08240022, study PRJNA423297) | Human gut metagenome, whole genome shotgun sequencing project.
TAGTTATATCCACCGGGAAAACTTCCCGCTTCCTGTTGCTTCTGGTACTTGTCTATGTATTCAGAATAAATCTGCGCATTCGGATTATCCGGGTTCAGATCCCAGAACACTTTCAAACGCTTCGCCGCTAACTGTCGGTTCAGTGCCTCTTTGATGGTCTTGTCATGATGCAGGTTAATCTCCGTAGCAATCCACATACCGTAAGAGTTACCACGAATCTTTTTATAACTATCTTCCTTGGCTCCGCCAGCAAAGATAATAATCCGCTGTCTCCATCCCGTTGCCGGTCCTTTGACAAACAATGCTTCATTGTCTTTGTATTTTCCCCAATGGCACTGCCCCCGGAAAATCCATTCCAATCCCATACCATTGCAGTCACCAATATTGAGCTTTGCATTAGCCATTGTGGATCCAGTGGCGAGATGGATTCGATCCGGCGTAGTCTTCAACTCATGAGCAAATGCAAATACATTATCCACTGTCTTACCGGCTCGCACTGCTCCTTCGGCCACATTGTAAGAACATTCGGCACATGCCCGGATATAATCTTTATGCTTGTCTGAAAACCGGAAGGATAAGGTTTTTTTCTTGGTAAACTTATTAGCCACTGCCATAGATCTCACCCTCTATCTCTTCCATGTCCTCAATCTCCTGATTGTTTCCAGTAAGCTTATCAGTCTGAGCCTTAATCTGCGCTATTCTGGCTTTCTGCTCTTCTGTTGCAAGATCCCAGTTCTTATGCAGCAGATCCTCATACCGGTTGATCATGCCCTCCAGAGTCTTCTGCGCCCTTGCCTGGGCTGACAGGAAGTTCGCCTGCTTGTCCCAGGCTTGCTGTACATCATATCCGGTAGCTTCACTTCCGTCCAAGGTCATTTCCTTTGTCTTATCATTCTGGTCACTAACATACATGATCTTCTGCGCCCGGATAATGGCAGCGTAAGCAATCTGTATCTGATCCCACAGAACATCCAGCGGATTCTTCGGCATCTCCTGAATGATTGACAATGTTTCTTCCGGAAGATACTTCGAAAAGAATCCGTGCTTCTCAGCGTTCTTGTTTTGTTCCGGTGCTCCGCTACCTTCGGCATTCTTGTTGCCCGGCTGACCACCCTGCTTCCTTTTTCTGGATGCAACAGAGGGTGCACCCTGCGTATTTGAGAGTGCACCACGTTTTTTTATCTCAGACCAGCCATACCGCTTAATCCAACTCTTTATCGTATTCAAACTGGTATCATACTTTTCCGCCAATTTCTTGGGCGGGATACCAGACAAGTAATCTTTCTTAATCTGCTCTTTTACATCAGCCACGTCACCACCTCTCTCTTCTTCGTTTGTTTTGTTGTATTAGAAAAGACAGCAGGTAAATCCTGCTGTCCCCTAATTATCAACTAATAATTGCATATACATATTATACAATTTATTTTTCCAAATATATATTTCAATTTCATTATAACGAAAAAGACACCTCAGAAGGTGTCTTTTTCAAGAAATAAATACTATTTATGCTGTACTTTTGTTAAAAGTGCTTCCTGAAGTAACTGTGAAAAATTGATCTTCTGTTTTTCTGCAAATGCATTCAGCCATGCAGGAATTGTAACATTTTTTCTGACAGCTTTTTCTCCGTACTTTTCAGCATAAACATCCATATCAAGTAAAATCATATTTACCTGACCATTTTCTCTAGGTTTTACATCTGTGTATTTAGATGCTCCTGGAACTGGATTTCCTTCCTCTAATTCATCAAGTACCCAGCCACTAGCAGCATCTGTTGCCATTTCAAATGCTTCTTCAAGGTCTTTTCCTTCCGTAACGCATCCTGGCAAATCCGGTACTTCTACAGTATAACCGCCACTGCCATCCGAAAACGGATAAAAAACCGCTGGATAAATAAGTTTCATGATTTTCCCTCCTACTAAACCTTATAAAGCTTGTTATTATATTATTATAGGCTCAGCTGGAATTATTCAATTCCAGCCTGCCTCATAATCGATTTTACTGTGTCGATATTAATATCTCCACCGTGCTCTGGCACTGTAACCTTGCCAGGTTTTTCAGGATGTTTGTATTGATGGTGCGAACCCTTCTGTTTCACTTGATACCATCCATCCTTCAGCAGAATCTTTTCTACTTCTCGGAACCTCATTCGGTCATCTCCTTCCTTGTGATTATATTATAATACGCATTATACGTATTGTCAATACTTTTTATGCGCACAATGCGTATTTGTCAAACATATAATATTACGCAAAACAAAAAGACGACCATCCGGTCGCCCTCTTGCCATCATAAGGAAGTCAATTCATCATGCCATTGAAGAAGTTTTCTTCTTTGTCTAGTATAATAATACCACACCTAAATTATAAATGTTATAAATCTTTCATGGCTATTCTTATGATCTGAGATACCCGCGCCTGCGTATATCCGACAACCTCCCCGACTTCCTGCTGACTCATTCCTTCCAGGTACACCAGCTCCAGGATCTGCCTGCTGAGTCCTTCCGGCATCTTCATGATGATCCGTTCCGCTTCTGCCATATCAGCTAACAAAGCTTTATGCCGCTTCTCTTTCTTCCGGATCCGATCTTTAATCTCAGAAGCTTTCTTCGGCTCCTGCATCTGCACCGTCACATGCTGCTCGATGTACGGGAAGTCATCAGATGACTTACTCACCTTACCAGATACATCCGGAACATCCTCCAGCTGTGCATACAATCTTTCCAATGTCCGCTCCAAGCTCAGCAGCTCTCTTCTATTCGCTCGGTACCTTTTCAGACATTCCTTGTCCATCCGCATCACTCCCCTTGCCGTATTTCCGTCTGATATACTCTGACACACTCACGCTCTGATATGCCGGTTTCCGGAAGTCTGCCAGAGCTTTCTCATCTGTCTTGGCTTCCAGACCGTCATAATACTTCTTCTGAGCTATCTTCTGTTCTTTTTTTGTCTCTCTTCTTCCGCATCTACCACCACCCGCTTTCTTCGGTCTTGTGATCGGCATGAATGAATATCACAGGTCGTGTTCCGTCCGAACCATCGTTGATGATCTCCAGTTCTCCGATGTAATTAAAATCCTCTGCCGTATCAAGATATACTGTCAGGCTGACTTCGCCGCCAAGCACCTCATCCACACGGTTTGATACCGCCTGTTTAAATTCTTTCGTCTGCGTAACATCCGGCTTTTCAACCACAATCGGTGTCGGCTCTTCCCGTTCCTGCTTTTCAGCGCATCCGGTTAATGCCAGGGATGCCATCAGGATGGTTAATGCTCTATTTATTCTATTCATTGTCTACCTCCCTGTATGGCTTCGGTAATGGCATCCAGGCAACAGGAATCACTACGTTATCTTCTGCATCTGTCCATTTGGAGCCGTCCCAATATGCTGAAAGCTGTACAATACATGCTACCCGAAGCAAATAGCCGTATTCTCCAACTGCAGGTTTCTCCGGCAACCTCTCACTACATGGAATCCATCTACCGAACTCTTCTTTTTCCGCTGCATCCTCATACATTGCCAGTCTATCCACCAACTCCTGTTTCTTGTTCGGAGACCAGTATCCTCGCTTTATACCGTTCTCTCTCTTATGTGTTAATCTCTGCATCTACTCTTCCTCCCACTTATCACACTTCTCCACGTCACAGCCTCTTTCCCTGTCTGTGATCACATAGTAGTTACACCCCGGTCTTGCCGCAACACCGCCTTTCTTCGGTCTGCCCGGTCTCTTCTTTCCTCGGTACTTACAAGTCATACACAGATGCCTGTCTGAATTATCTCCCAGATCTACCGTTTCTTCTTCCAGTTCCGTCTCTGCTGTTTCCGTTTCGAGGGGGGGCAGTCCTCCGGCTCTTCCTGGGTGTCATGCACTGCCTGGATGATCTCTTCCGGTTCTGGCTGAGCAGATTCTTCCATTTCCTGCACCGCCCGTTCAAATTCTGGATTTGCTACCGCCGGCACATTCACCAAATAATGATTCTCTTCCTCTTCCAGCAGATCAGACAATCTCATTGCATTCATGCCACCATCATTACCTGTCCGCAAAACTGTGACCGGTCTGCCTAATATATAATCTTCTAATGCTTCTTTTAAGGATTTTTCTATGTACATCAATCATTCCTCCACTCTTGGTTTGTAATGTCTTTCTCCGTTTATATATTCTTCTCTTTTCCTCTGCGCTCCCAGTAAATTCCGCATCTTATTGATCGTTGCCTTATGATTCTGGCTGTCAAAGAAATCAATCAGAAGTTCCAACCTTTGAACCTCATCTTTCTGTCGTCTGCGTTCTCTCCTGCTTCTCTGGAATTTCGTAGCCACTCTATTTCTGGCTGCCTTGTCTTCAGCAAATTCCAATTCATGCAACAGATCCTGCAGGCGTTTATCCTCTTTTCCGACAGCCTCCCATGCTGATTGATATTCGGCCTTGATCTGATCAACATAGTCCAGGAATCCTTGGAGCACTTCAGATGGCTGATATCCTGTCATCCGTCTATTTCTCCCCTCTTTGTATCTTCTTCAGAAATTCCACCAGATACGTCTCGCTGTCTGCATCATGCGTATACTGCCGATCGTAAACATCATTCGCAGTGGCATATTTCTCTCTATTCTTCTCCAAAAGATGATAGAAATGTTCATCACGCGGCGCACAATGCCAAAACTGCTCTCTCTGTGGATATTCCGCCACTACCAAACGACTTCCATCTACAAAATCATACTTGTAGTAATTCACGTCAATGTTCTCATCCCGATACCACAATCCCCACTCTTTATAGTTATTCAGCCATTCTTTCCGCTGTTCATTATTTTTGAGCTTTGGAAGTTCCGACTGTTCCGGTTCCACCGGAGGATTCATAACTTCATCCAGATCATGGATATAACAAGCCAATGCTGCAATCAATACCTTGTATGTACGAACCCGAATATCTTTTGGACCAAATGCCTCCTCTGCCATTTTCAAATATCTTTTGTTTCTCTCATTCTCTCCTATGGCAATATCGAGATCAGTTTTCTCAGATACTTCTTCATACAGATCTGATTCCTCTGGCTCTTCCTCAGGTTTTGTCGGAACAACCGCTTCGATGTCCAATCCTTCTGCTTCCGGAATATCCATAACCTCATCTGTCAGTTCTTTCTCTTGTGCGACGTCGCACATATCTGCTCTCGTCTTTTCTTCCTCAACTTTCCGTTTAACCTCTTCCAACGCAATTACATTCCACATGGACTGAATGGCTGCTGCTAAGTAAAACCAGTCGTAGTCGCCCAGATAGTCGCAATTTACTGAAAAAACTTGGACATGATCATCAAACAGATTAATAAATGCTGATTCTTCTCTAATTTCAAAATAATGAGTTCTGCTTCTGCCTTCACAGAATTCCTGTTTGATTAGTATCGGACTCGTAGTCACATTCATAACTCTGTTCTGATAGTCCTCCAAGAACCAATTCCGATGAAGCTTTATAAGTTTTCTCGCAAATGCATTTAAGTATTCATATACTTCTTCTGTCGGCTTCTGCAATTCAACCGTTGTTTTCTGCTCTGGCAGAAGTTCCGGATAGTCCTCCACATTCATCTGTCCTGGAATCTCTTCTTCCACCTCTTCGAACGTCGGATCCGGCGTTCGAATCTTCCGGATATCCTTTACCGTCATATCTGGCTTTACCTCTTCCATCTGCTTATCATCCAAATACAGCATTTCTTGCAACTGACTCTTGCCATATTCCCGATACTCTTCTGCCAGCGTTGGCGAATTGCCATCAACAGAAAACCTGTCATTGATTGCCATCCATCTGCTGCAGGTCGTCCGCTGGATACCATATTGATCTTCTGCAAATTCCCAGATGCTTTCGTATCCATCCTCCAGATACATCTCATTATCCCTGATGTATTTGAGATAATATCCAACTGATACAAACTCTCTGGTCATACTCTGAATATTGCTTTTAATAAATCTTTTCAGTTCATCATATCCAAGATTTGTATACCACATTTCTCCCATCAGCCCATCTCCTTCAAATACTCCGCATGAAGCTTATTCACGATCGGAGCAAACCAGAATAATAAATTCTGGATATCATATTGTTTGCCATACTGTCGGAATAACTCTTCTGACCGCTTGTTATACGCTGCCATATCATGATTAGCCAGATACTCTTTATAATTCTTCCAGCAGGCGTTATATATCTTTGTTACTCGCTCTTCCATAATCTCTGTTACCTCTCGTTACCGTTTTTCAATGTATGTTACCAAAAACGGGAAACGTCTCTAACCCTTGTATTTACTGCGTTTACAGCACTTTTCTCAATTTTGTTACCGTGTTACCACAACTTTCCCCATATAGGAGAAAAATATATGTACAACATTCATACATTTACTTTTCTCTATAAGGGTTGATTTTTGATTGGTAATTTTGGTAACACTCACAAAAAATGTTTCTAAAGCCCATGGTTGACAGCTTTCTTCTGTTACCAACACTTGGTAACATTATTTGAATGGCAACTCTTCCTGTTCATACTCTTCCAGCTTCCTAAAACCATCCTGATCTATATTTTCATTTAACTTCAAAACTACGCATCTCTTCGGGTCTCCGTTCACTCTCGTTACTTTCGTCAGCCGACCGCCCTGTGTTACAATCAGATTCTTACGATCCGCCCATGATAGAAATGCTTTGTCGGAAAATCCACCATTCTTGCATAACTCCTTGAATGCCTGGTTGTAAATGATTGCATACCCGTCCTCTAAAGTTCCCCACTGTTCAGCATTGGTGCTTATATCAAATCTCTGGCCATTCATGGCGATCTTGTCCTGCAGATAGTGATAGCAGCGTTCGTTATCGCTCAGATCATTTTTGTTGATCAGAACGCTCTTCGCTTCTTCCAGAGTGATATACTGTCCGTCTTTGAACAGACAGTCTGTTGCGATCTTATCTGCGGTCAACAATATAGCCAGAGATATACTCTGTTTCTGCATGGCTTCATCATCGTACAGTTTTGTCTGAAAATCTTTCTGGATCCGGCGTATTTCCTCCACCCCCAGAGACTTCAATGCTTCTATGTATCGTTTCCCGGCCAGACCATAGTTCTTCTTTACAGTCTCTGCAGTCTCCTGCGGATCCTTAAAGACGTGCTCCCCACATTCCACTTCCAGAATACGGTTAATGGCTCCGCCCTGCGATACATAAGAATTCAATGGACGTTCCCCATTTGTCAGAATGCAGTTCTTCCAGCGGTTCTCTCGGTTAATGCCAAGATCTTTATTGGATCTGCTTTTGCCTTTTCCGGAACACAGGTCGTATACAATGCCTTCAAAATTATCCCGGATCCGGCTACTGGTCTTGCTGGTATCGTCCAGTACCATCGGTAAATGATTCAACATATCTGCTTTTGCTTCCAACGCTACCTCTGTAGTCTTAAAATCTCCTATGTACGCAGATTCATCCGGATTCGCCCAAATCGATGTCGCAACCATAAGAGATACTGTTTTACCGCCTTCGGTTTCTCCCCAAAGATCTACGATAAATGGCAGTCCTCCCAGAAGGCTGACCAGCACACTCGCAAATGATGCTGCCATCATGAATTTAATTTCTACCCGGCCAGACTTGCGCAGTTTCAAAATATGCGATTGCCACAACTTCCAGTTCCCATGCGCTGACACGCTGTCATAAGCCTGTCGGAATCTCTGGTCTCCATCAAATACAATATCCGTATCATAGGGAATAAACTGCTCTCCAATCCATCCGAGCTTGCTGGTAGAATACTGCACCTTGATATGACTGTCGTTCATGTTCTCCACATCAGATAGATATCTGACCAGAAGTTTTGCATTTTCAGATGTCACAGATATTCCTCTTCCGGAAAGAGCAACAATCTTACTCGCAGATGTCACCATTGTCTTTGGCACGATGATCTCATTCCAGATCCGATTACGCTTATATGCGATCTTAATCTGCTCCTCACCTGTTTCCATGTTCTTCATCCGTTCTACTGGCAGAATAGGATGATAACAAGCTACGGAGTCAATCTGGCTGTCATTCTGCGCATATATCCCATCTTCCCCGGCTAGCCACGCACCGCAGAACATATTGTCATAAGGTCCATCAAAATTAGTCCATCTCTCCAGCATCGTGATTGGTTTCTCGCGCTCTTTCCGCTTATTCTCCCGATCAACTTTCTTGTATGCTTTTAGTAGCTCCTCAAATTTTCCTTTAACGCCCAGTTCTGATGCGCGATCTGTAAGTGACAGAATCATGCGCGCCTTTGCTATCTCGTCTTCCTGGTCAAATATCTCTACAAAAATGTCTTCCCCTAGGATGCTGTTCTTATCCAGTTTTATCAACGGCTCCACATTCTATCACCTCACTTCTCTAAGTATCCGCCCACATACAGTTGATACTGAAGGGCGTTATAGCAATCACACCAGACCTCTGATAATGGCTCAGATCGTTCCATATAACTTCTGTAAATTGTGATCAGAGCATTGTTCAGTTTGCGCCTGCTCTGCTCTCTCTGCGCCGTTTTTCGCTTCATTTCCTGCGCTTTCTTTGCCCGGTAAATAGCGAGCTTAGAAGCGTAGGACGATTTCTTTTCGTAAGTTCCGCCAAGCATCAGGAACGCATCTTTAAATCCAATACCATAGAATTGCTCTATGAAGCTAAATATATCTCCATTAGCTCCACAGCCGAAGCAATTGTAATCCCTGTCGTATATCTTCATCGATGCCTCCCGGTCGCCCTTATGGAATGGACACTGAATGAATCCCGCCCTATTAGGTTGGGGCAGACCGCATCTGGTCAGAATGTCTCTCATACTGTATTCCTGTCGGATCTCATCACTGGTCACAGGAGGTCACCCCCCCGATAAAATCCGGATAATCTCTTCTCCGGTGTCTTTTTTATCACAGAACAGAAACTTGCATCCGTACTTTCGTTCTTGCGTACAGAGCACCTTATACAGTGTCTCGCCGGTCATTGCCTTAGTTTCAACATCTTCCCATTTTCCAGTCTCTGGATTCTTCCTGCGTTTCCATCGTCTGGGGTTCTCCCACCAGATCACATCCTCCAGACGCTTAATATCTTTTCCGTGTTCCACCAAAAACACCATCTGGATATCATTCTCATTCGCCCGGATCAGCTCTCTCCGGAACCGTTCGTGATCCTGACACACATTACTGCATAATTCTGACAAGTTCTGTTTCCTGTCAATAATCAGCCGGGGATTATCGTAGTTCATGTAATCCCCGACCATAAGTTTAGACACCGGATGCTTAATTCCATGTTGGTCAAATGTCTCCACAATCTTAGTGATTGCCCTGGCTTTCTCCCGGCTGTCTATCTGTATTACCATCTGATCACCACCTAGTTAAACGGCAGTTCTTCATCGATATCATCCGGAATATTCTGGAATCCATCATCACCCACTGGTCCGAATCCACTGTTATCCTGTGCCTGCTGTTGTGATCCTTTTGACTCAACAAATTCACAATTTTCCACAACCACATCTGTTGTATACACTTTCTGACCATCGTTGTTGGTATATGATCCTGTCTGGATCCGTCCCTGGCATCCCATCCGCATACCTTTATGAAAATACTTTTCAATAAACTCCGCAGTCTTTCCAAAAGCAACACAATTTGGGAAATCTGCTGTTGGTCCGTTCTCACCTTTGAACCGGCGATCTACTGCAAGTGCAAATCTCGCAATAGATGAGCCGCCCTCTGTATATCTGACTTCCGGATCTCTGGTCAATCTTCCTACAAGCTGCACACTATTCATCCTGCTCTGCCTCCCTCTGAAGATCTGGCGTCTTCTGGAATTTACTCATAACTTTTTTGTACTCCAGAACTGTCATATCCTCAATCTTCTTCGCTTTTACATCACGCATTGCCAGAATCTGCTTATCAGTCACACCGGTTCTCTTCTGCTCGTTCTGAATTGTAGCAAGCATCGGCTGGCTGATCTTCACATCTTCCGCTTCATCATTGGTCGACTCTGTCGTTGCCGGCTGCTCTTTTGGCTTCTCCTGCTTCTTTTCTAATTGCTTCTTAGGAGTTCTAATCTTTTCTTCCAGGCTCTCTCCATCTGGATCAGACATTTCCTCTGTCGGAATACAAAATACCTGAAAGCATAAATACTTATAAGCAATAGCCATTGCCTTATTAGTTGCTTTATCCCCCATATCCATGCCTTCTCCATAAATGATGGACGTAACACGCGATCCGTCTTCAGCGCAAATGTCATATTTCACTTTACAGATGACTTTGAGTATAGCTGTACCATTTTTCGTTTTTCCGACTTCTTCACACTGACGTTCTACAACTGTCGGAATAATTACAAC
>PPYE01209450.1_pt1 | contig 10322 bp, 7 predicted proteins | sample 1559881 | NCBI WGS metagenome assembly PPYE01 (sample SAMN08240022, study PRJNA423297) | Human gut metagenome, whole genome shotgun sequencing project.
ATGCGCGAGATCCACGAGATGAAGACCGAGAACATCCGCAAGGCCGTGGCCGACAAGATCCTCCGCCCGGACACCGACGTGGAGCAGTTCATGATCTACTTCTACGTCATCTCCCTCGGCATAGAGGCCGTCGACAAGCAGACGGAGTACGAGATCACCGAGGAGAGGATGGACAAGCTGGTGGACACGGTGCTCGACGGTATCATCAGCAAATACAAGGCCATCTGAGCGCCGCCGGAAGCGAAAAAACGCCGCCCGAGAGGGGCGGCGTTTTTCTTTGCTCATTTGCGGTAGTCGATGTCGGAGAAGTAGATCTCGTCGACGACGTAGTCCTTGGCGGGCAGGTTGGCGGCGGCCAGATAGCCGGCGCTGACGGCATAGACGGCCATGCCGGGCTTGTCGCTGTCGCCGAGGTTGAACACGTTCTGGAAGCGGTCTTTGACCTCGTCGTAGAGCACGCGGTCGGACTTGACGCCGAGGGCCACGATGACCTTGTCGCGCGGGAGGGACTTCTCCTCACCGGTGGCCATGTCGGTGACGACGACGGCGCTGTCCTCTATGCGCACGACCTTGTGGGCCATGAGGATCTTCACTCCGGCCTCGCGGGCGTAGTTGAGGTCTAGGCGGTGGTCCGTGATGGGCGGGATCTCGTCCGGCAGCATGTCGACGACCGTGACCTCGTTGCCGGCAACGGCCAGCATGCGGGCGGTCTCAAGGCCGGTCTGGCCGGCGCCGAGCACGATGACCTTGGAGTCCTTGATCTCCGGGCGCTCGCACAGATAGGAGCGGACGGGGATGACGCCCTCGCCGCCGATGCCGGGCAGGGGAGGGATGGCCTCGACGGATCCGGTGGCGATGAACACGGCGTAGGGCTTGAGCTCCTCGAGCATCTCGGGCGTGCAGGTGGTGCCGAGGCGCACGGTGACGCCCAGCTTGCGCAGCATGTTCTCGTAGTAGCCGATCATCCAGCCGAGCTTGTACTTGCCGATGGGCATGCTGGCGAGGTTGATGTTGCCGCCGAGCTTGTCGCCCTTGTCGAAGAGCGTGACCGCAAAACCGCGCTTGGCGAGCGTCACGGCGGCCTCGAGTCCGGCGGGGCCGGCGCCGACTACCGCCACGGGCAGGCCGTCGCCGTTCACGTTCAGCTCGCGCGGGATGCAGAACTCGCGGCGGCCGCGGGGGTTCACGGTGCAGCCGGGCTGATTCGGGCCGAACTTGGTCTTGGTCAGGCAGTGCATGCAGGAGACGCAGAACTTCAGCTCGTCCTCGCGGCCCTCGGCGATCTTGTTGCAGAACTCGGGCTCGGCGAAGAGCTGACGGCCCAGCGCGACGAGGTCGCACTTGCCGGCTTCGATGATGGAGTCGATGTAATCCGGGTGCCGCAGGGAGCCGCAGGCGGCCACGGGGATGGAGACGCGCTTTTTCACGACCTCGGCGAAGGGCACCTTCCAGCCCTCCTCCTCGTTGCCGTCGGCGCTCATGCCGGTCAGGCGGGAGATGACGCCGCCGCCGTTGACGGTTATCATGGACACGCCGTGCTGCTCGAGGATGACGGCCGCGTCGCCCAGCCACTGCATGGAGGCGGTGCCCTCGTGGAAGTCGCTGCCGTTCATCTTGGCGATGACCTCAACGCCGGGGCAGGCGGCCTTGATGCGGTCGATGACCTCGACGGAGAAGCGCATGGCGTTCTCGACGTTTTGCGCGCCGTACTCGTCGGTCCTGTGGTTGAAATAGGGGCTGTAGAACTGCTCGGGCAGGTAGTTGTGGGCCATGTGCCACTCGATGGCGTCGGTGCCGGCTTTGGCGCAGCGCACCGCGGCGTCCACGTACTTCTGCTGTAGCTCGGGGATCATCTCGCGGGGGATGTAGTTGACGGCGGCTATCTTCTGGCCGTTCTCCTCCGGGTAGTCCTCCTGGGTGTAGGGCAGGTGGCCGGGCATCCAGAGCTGGCAGGCGAACTTGGCGCCCTCCTCGTGGACGGCGTCAATGGCCATCTTCAGGCCGGGGATGTACTTGTCGTCGTTCAGGAAGGGCTGCTCGTGCTGGCCGTACCACTTCGGCTCGACGCACATGATGCCGGGGATGATGAGCGCGGTGCCGCCGTGGGCGATGTTGCGGTAGTACTCGCAGTACTCGCGGCCGATGTAGCCGTTGGTGCAGAAATATTTTGCCATGGCGGAGAGGACCACGCGGTTCCTCAGCTCCATATTACCTATCTTAATGGGCTCAAGTAGCTTTCTCATTTCCTGTCTCCTGTTCTAAATCGGTTGGTTTATCGCTTATCTGTGCAGCAGGTCCGTCATGTAGGCCCTGACGTTCTCCTCGGTCACGGGGCGGGCGGACATCTGCAGCAGCCTCTGCTCACGCATTACGAACTTCACGAAGTTCTCGTAGTCCTTCTCCATCGTGAAGCCGAGGTCCCTGGGCATGGGCAGCTCGACGGCGGCGCTCAGGTCCTTGATGGCGCCGACGACGGCGTCCTTGACCTCGACGTTGGAGGCGCCCTCGGGCAGCTGCAGACCGAAGGCTTTGGCTATCTCGCGGATCTTGGGGGCCTCGGTGTCGCACAGGTGCTCGACCACGTAGGGCAGGGCCCAGGCGCAGGTGACGCCGTGCGCCGCGTGGGTGTAGGCGCCCAGGGCCTGGCCGATGCCGTGACCGATCTGCACGCCGACGTCGGCCATGCCGCCCATGGCGATGTTAGAGGCCAGCAGCATGTTGTCCCTAGCCTCGAGGTCGTCCGGGTGCAGCCAGGCGTTGTAGAGGTTCTCGTACACCATCTTCATGCTCTGCAGGCACAGCGGGTCGCTGTACACGTGCGCCTCGGGCTTGAGATAGCCCTCGACCGCGTGGGCCATGGCGTCGAGGCCAGTGGCGCCGGTCATGTCCTTGGGCAGGGTCACGGTCATCTCGGGGTCAAGCAGGGCGTAATCGGGAACGAGCTTCTCGCGGTCGCGCGTGGAGATCTTGCGCTGGTTCTCGACGTCGTGCATGACGGCAGTGAACGTGACCTCGGAGCCGGTGCCGGAGGACTCGATCTCCACCTTGTCGTAGACGACATAGGGAACCCCCGCCTCTTCAAGCGATTTGAGGCAGGGGTCGACAAGCCCGGCTGCCTTCACGTTCGGGCCATGGAAGACCATGACCTTCTTTGCACCGACTTTCTTCACGATATCACCGAGCTTGCGCGCGGCGCCGACTCCGTGATATACCTTCGTGATGAAAAACTCAAATTCCTTCTGCATTGATTGCTCCCCCTTTTTGCCTTGATTGATTGAGGGGCCAGGTCAGCAGCGGTTAAATATGTGCGGCAGCGCAGTTATTAAATTTGCGTGTTTATTAACGAAGTTAGTGTAACACTCTTTTCAAAAAATTCAAGCGTCAGAAGCTGGAAAATCGGAAAAATGAAAGCGCAAGTCGAAATTTGATTAAAACTGCACAAACACTGTCCAAATTATTTGGCGATAATAAATGCGCATGTTTATTTAAGAATTGCTTGACAAATAATTATCGATAGCTATAATTGAAAACGAAAGACCGAAGAACCTGTCGAAAGGGCTGGAGCACGTGAGCTCCACCCGTCGGCCGGGACTGCAAGGTTATAATGTAGCTGCTTTGAAGGCTGAAAAAGCGAATAGGGGTGATACCAGGCGCGCCGGGGGGTATGGCGCGGTAAGCACAGGGGTAAGTCTGTCTGCTGTTAATAAACATACAAGTTTATTTAATCTTTATCATGCAGCAGTCCGACTTCAGTTTGCGCTGTTTATTAACACACTTTTGCAACAGCAATTACCTAAAAAGGAGTAACTCAAATGGCTTACAGTTTTCTAGAGCCCATCCGCGTTGGCAAAATGGTCCTGAAGAACAGGATTATCGTACCTGCAATGGCGCGTTACCTGTGTGAAGATGGATTTGCCACCGAGGACTATATCCGCTATTATGAAGCAATGGCCAAGGGCGGCGTGGCCATGGTCACCGTGGGCATCATGCCGATAGACCTCGGCTGGCCTAGCACGATGCCCTCCCAGCCCTGCCTTGGCGACGACAAGTACATACCCCAGCTTCAGAAGGCGGTCACGGCGATGCACGCCGCCGGCGCGAAGGTCTCCTTCCAGCCCTGGATGCCCGGCCGCGCGCCCTACACCTACGCCGACGCCGTTGAGCGCGCTCAGGACATCGCCATAGTCAACAAGCTTACCAAGGACGAGATACTGAACATCGAGCGCAAGTATGTCGCGGCCTGCCTGCGCTGCGCCGCCTGCGGCGTGGACGCCATCGAGTGGCACAACGCGCACAACTACCTCGGCGAGCAGTTCTTCAGCCCCTACTTCAACCACAGGACCGACGAGTACGGCCAGCAGAACGTGGAGAACTCCATGCGTTTCGCCCGCGAGTGCATAAGCAAGGCGCGCCGCGCCCTGGACGAGGCCGGCTATCCCAACATCGAGATAATCGCGAAGCTCAACGGCTCCGACATCCTCCCCGGCGGCGTGACCCCGGAGATCCTGGCCGCCAGCGCCAAGGAATTGGAGAAGGTCGGCGTGGCCATGATAACCGTGAACGCCGGCGGCGGCCTCACCAGGCTCGAGGGCATGAGCGGCGACGGCCACAGGGCCGAGGGCTGGAAGGTGCCTCTGGCCGAGATCGTCAAGGCGGCGGTGTCCATCCCCGTTGCGGCGAGCGGCAACCTGAAGCACCCGTCCTATGTCGACAGCATTATCAAGGATGGCCGCTGCGACCTGGTCGCCCTGGGCCGCACGACCATCGCGGACCCCTACTGGGTCAGCAAGTGCGCCGCCGGGCGTGAGGACCTCATCCGCTACTGCCTGAGCTGCATGCACTGCATCTACGCCCAGCCGCGCAAGGAGTGCGGTTGCACAATGAACCCGCGCTGCCGCCGCGAGTCCTTCGTGCCGGAGATCGAGAGTCTGCCCAAGGTCGGCAACGGCCGCAAGGTCATGGTCATAGGCGCCGGCCCCGCCGGCTGCGCCGCGGCGATAGCCCTCGCCCAGAGGGGCTTCAAGCCCATCATCTGCGAGAAGGCCGACTACATCGGCGGCATGATGCTCGTCGCCGGCATGCCGATAGGCAAGCAGGAGTTCCAGTATGGCATCGGCTACTATATGAACATGCTCAAGGAGCTGAAGGTGGAGGTCCGCCTGAACACCGAGGCCACCCCCGAGCTCATCCGCGCCGAGGCGCCCTACGCCGTCATCTGCGCGGTCGGCTCCAACGAGCTGGTCCCGCCCATCCCGGGCGTCGACGGGCCGAACGTCATCACGGTTCGCAGCTATCTCGTCGACAGGCCCGAGTACCGCAACCGCCGCATAGCCGTCATCGGCGGCGGCCAGACCGGCCTGGAGGCCGCGCACATGCTCCGCTCCGTCGGCAACGACGTGGTCTGCGTCGAGATGCAGCCGCGCTCCTACGCCACGCTGCTCGAGCACAAGCTCGACCTCGAGTACGCCGAGGAGTCCGGCGTCAAGATGCTCTTTGAGCACAAGGTGCTGGAGTTCGGCGTCAACAGCGTGGTCACCGAGAACCTCAAGACCGGCGAGAAGGAGACCATAGAGGCCGACGTCATCGTGCTCGCCTTCGGTGTGCGCCCGAACACCGCCGAAGTTGACAAACTGCGCGAGTGCGGAGTTGAAAAGTTCTTTAACGTAGGCGACAGCAGCAAGCCTGGCATGATATACCAGGCCGTCGCCGCCGCCCACGATTGTGCCATCGCGCTCGAATAGAGCGTGGGGAAAAGGGAAAGGAGATAAATATGAAAGCGTTTGAGACCACTATTAAGCCGCTTGTGAAGTTCGGTGAGGGTTCCTCCCTCTGTGCCGGTGAGAAGTTCAAGCTCCTCGGCTGCACGAAGGTCCTGGCCGGCTATGATGCCAACATAAATCCTGCGGTTGTGGACGCCGTCATCGGCTCCATAGAGAAGGAGGGCATAGAGGTAGTACGCTATGCATGCTCCTACTCCGACGGCAAGGACGACGGCGTCATCGAGTGCCGCCAGCTCGCCCTTGACAACAAGGTCGACGGCTTCCTGGCCATGGGCGGCGGCAGCACTATGGACATCGTCAAGGCTGCCAGCCTGCTTGTGAATGTGGATCTCCCCGAGGGCGCCAAGTCTCTGGTGAACTACTTTGTCGGCCACTACAACGGGCCCGACCTGCCCCGCCACGCCGGCCTCATCAGCATCCCCACCACCGCCGGCACCGGCGCCGAGGCCACCCGCAGCTGCATCATCGCCTCCAGCGCCCTGGGCGTGAAGGCCACGCTCTCCTCCCAGGCCGCCAAGGCCGACTGGGTGCTGCTCGACCCCGAGATGACCAAAGATCTGCCGCCCTACTTCACCGCCATCACCGGCATGGACGCCATCGCCCACGCCTGCGAGGCCCTCTGCTGCACCCGCAGCAACATCTACACCGAGACGATCTGCGGCAAGTCCCTCGAGCTCTCGTGGAAGAACCTGCCCATCGTCTACAAGGAGCCCCACAACATGGAGGCGCGCGCCAACATGAGCCTCGCCGCCTACCTCGCCCTCACCGGTGAGAGCTACGGCAACTGCGGCCACTCCATGGCCCACGCCATCGGCGCCGACTTCCACGTCCCCCACGGCCACTGCTGCGCCTGGACCGCGCCCGTCGCCCTCTACTACACCAGGAACGACTGCGACCACGAGATCCGCCTCATCGCCCGCAGCTTCGGCCTCGACGACAAGTCCCCCACCGTGGCCAAGGACGTCGCCAACGCAATGAAGCAGCTCGTCTGGAGCCTCGGCATCAAGACCCCCGCCGAGATGGGCATCAAGCGCGAGGACTTCATAGCCTCCGCGCCCAAGGTAATGGTCGACCCCATCCACCTGTGCTGCCACACGCCGCTCACCGAGGACAAGGCTCGCGAGCTGCTCGGCGAGGTCTACGACCAGAAGCTGTACGAGTGAGTTGTTCCCGCGCAAAGCGGGTCTGAAAAGAAAGGGAGAATATTTGTGGAAGGCAAACTCAAACTGACACAGAACCCCAAGTTCATTGCCGTTGGCTGTTTCCTGCAAATGTTCCTTGGCATGGGACTTTGCAGCACATTCTCGATGATGCTGCCCGAGATGAGCGCCCATACCGGATTCAGCACGGGCGTCATCTCCTGGAACCTCACCTTTGCCTACACCGCATCGTTTATTGTATCCGTTTTCCTCTTCAAGCCCCTGCTAGCCAAGTTCGGCGCCAAGAAGCTGCTCATATTCGGCGATCTGCTGCTTATCGGCCACTATCTGCTCTACTCCTATGCGGAGAGCCTGTGGATGCTGCGCATCTGCGGCACCCTGGGCGACCTGGTCACCCTCTTCGCCTGCGCCACGCCGGTTTCCGTCGTCATAACCAACTGGTTCGTGGACAAGCGCTCCTCCGTGCTGGCCGTCATCATGGGCGGCTACGGCTTCGGCGGCATGATAATCATGCCTGTGATCGGCAGGCTGATAGCCGCTTACGGCTACCAGGTGGCCTACCGCGCGCACTCCGCCGCCGGCCTCATCCTGCTGCTCGTGACCATCATCTTCATCCGCGACACGCCGGAGCAGATGGGCGTCAAGCCCTACGGCTGGGAAAAGGCCCAGCAGATACAGGCCGAGCTCGAGGCCAAAAAGGCGCTCAACGACGCCAAGGGCGGCATAACCCTGGCGACCGCGCGCAAGACCAAGAGCTACTGGCTGCTCTGGATCGGCCTGGCCATCTCGTCCTTCCCCGGCGTTGCGTTCCGCTTCTACAACGGCGCCTTCTTCAAGGGCCCCGTCGGCCTCGACACCGTTACATACTCCGACTGGGCTGCGGTGCTCTCCGTCTGCATTGCCGCCGGCATGCTGCTCATGGGCATCATGAGCGACAACATAGGCGCGCCGAAGATGGTCATCATAATGCACGTCGTATCCATCGCCGGCTACGCCTGCGCCATCGTGCTGATGAAGCACAACACCTCCTTCGCGCTGCTGCTGATCACCGTCATCCTCTGCGGCATGAACGGCCCGCTTGACAACGCGACCGCGCCCTATCTCATCCCCGAGGCCTTCGGCCGAAGGTACTATGACGAGATCATAGGCTCCTACGCAGGCGCGATGATGATAGGCAATATCTTCGTGCCGCTAATGATAGGCGGTATCATCTCTGACGCGACCTACGAATCCTTCACCAAGGCCTGGTGGATAATAATCGGCTTCTCGGTGGTGGCGATGATCCTGCTGCTGACCGGACTGTACACCGGACCCTTCCGCAAGCAGTTCCTGGCCATGAAGGCCCAGGAGAAGCAGGAGAAAAAGGAGAAGAAGGCCGCGCACAGCGGAGGCTGATGCATAATGGCAGCTGAGAAGATGTCTGAAGTCAGACACAGCATCCTCACCAGATGCAGCACAAGGTCGTTTACGGCCGAACCCGTACCGGATGAGCTGCTCATGCAGCTCATCGAAGCGGGCCTGGCGGCGCCCTGGGCGTATCACGATCACGCCAGGCACCTGTGCGCGATAAGCGGGCACGAGAACGTGCAGATCCTCGCCCGCGTGTTCAGCGAGGTGCTGGGCCGGCCCGGGTACAACATGTACAGGCCCGCGGCGGCGATACTCGCCTGCACCGAGCGCGGCAACGACAACCAGAAGCTGGAGGTCGGCTGCATGCTGGAGAACATCTTCCTTCAGGCCCGGGACCTGGGTCTCGGCGCCTGCTGGATAAATCAGGCGCGCGACATCTGCGACGATGAGCGCGTGCGTGCGGTCCTGCGCCGCTTCGGCGTGCCGGAGACGCACATAGTCTGGGGCATAGCCATAGTGGACTACGCCGCACACCCCGAGCCCGAGAGGACGCACCGCGAGGGCACGTTCAACATTTATAAGTGACAGAAGGGCTGGTATTTCTCAATGGATGAAAAATCGCTGAAAAAATACTCCCGCAACGCTCTGCTTGGTTCCTTTGTATCCATGCTGACTGCGGGTCTCGCAACGATGATGTATTCCGTCTGCCTCGGCACCATTCAGACCGAGCTTTCCCTGACTGCGGCGCAGTCGGGCTCCCTGGCCACCTACACCTTCATGGGCCAGATGCTCGGCGGCATGGTCGCGGGCTATATCGCAGACCGCATAGGGCGCAAAAAGGTGCTCATTGCGGACGTCATCCTCGCAACAGGCGCGGTGTTCGCCACCTCGTTCCTGACGTCTTACTCCATCTTCGGCCTGCTCCGCTTCATAACCGGCGTCGGCCTCGGCGGCTGCTACTACATAGCCTCCATCCTGATCGGTGAGTTCGTCTCCACCGACAAGCGCGGCTTCATGAGCGGCGTCTCCACCTCCGTGTGGAACTTCGGCTATGTCGTGGCCTGCGTCATGTCCTCCACCGTGCTCAACAGCATCGGCTGGAGAAACTGCTTCCGTATCTGCGCTCTCCCGATCCTCGCCGTCATCTTCATGGTGTTCTGCATGAAGGACGCCCCGTCCTTCACCGCCGCCAAGGCCGCCCGCGACAAGCGCGACGCCAGCATTGGCAAGAAGGAGAACGCCTATGCCGAGATCTGGGCCAGCCCCAAGCTGAGGAAGTCCTTCATCATCTGGTCCATCTCCATGATCCTCTACTTCTACGGCTACTACGGCTTCATCACCTGGCTGCCCTCCTACGTCCAGGGCCGCGTGGGCATGACCTCCGCCGGCTGGATCACCGCCGCGGGCTACATCGCCATGATCATCGGCACCGCGGGCGGCGGCAAGATCGCCGACAAGATCGGCCGCAAGAAGCTCTTCCTCATCGGCACCATCGGCACCGCCATATTCGGCCTCTGCCTGGCCATGTGGGCCAACGAGAGCAACGTCCTCGTGCTCATGCTCCTCTACGGCGTCTGCTACGGCATGCCGACCGGCATCCACGCCACCTTCATCGGCGAGTGCTTCCCCACGCACCTGCGCACCACCGGCGTCGGCTTCACCTTCAACATCGGCCGCCTCGGCGCCTTCATCGCCCCCATACTCATCGGCAAGATGGTCGACATGGACATGATCTCCCTCGGTATCGCCACCATGACCGTCTCCTACGTGCTCTGCTCCGTCGCAACGCTGCCCATCAAGGAGCGCGAGTACGACGCGTCCAAGGTCTCTGCCGAGCTTGAATGACCCCCTTTTTCACTCCGCATAAAGAATATGCCGCTGAAGCAGACGCTTCAGCGGCATATTCATTAAGATTTGCTTAAAAATTGGAAAATCGGTTGAAGCGCCGGACTTTTCCATGATAAGATGCTGTCAAGAAGTCGAACAGGAGGCGAGATATCATGTCCAAGCGCAGACTGAGGCTCATTGCCAT
>PPYE01233957.1_pt1 | contig 10321 bp, 7 predicted proteins | sample 1559881 | NCBI WGS metagenome assembly PPYE01 (sample SAMN08240022, study PRJNA423297) | Human gut metagenome, whole genome shotgun sequencing project.
CCGTAATGCCGGTGTCTTACTTCGCGGGCCTGTGAGAAGAGATATTCACTCACATCCCGGGTGCGGTTTTCGATCAGAAAGGTCCATTCTTCTTTGGAGAGAAGATGCGTATCCCTAAGCTGATCGATCAAAGTGATCAAAGTTTGTTCAGATATGTTATTCATAAATACTGCCTTTCTTAAAGTTCCGGGGAAGTGGTCTTGGCGTAGATGGTCTTGCTGGAAATGCCTGAAAGCATCCCGATTTTTCCGGAGAGAGCGCTGATCACGTCATTAGGCGCATCCATCGCAATGCTGATGATCGAAAGATTTTTCTCCCGGTAAGGAATTCCCATTCTTCCTATAATATAACTTCCATACTGGCTGAGCAGACTGTTGAGCTGTTCGACCGAATCATTGTTTTCGACAACGATGCCGATGAGGGCAATTCTTGAAGGTGTTTGTTCCATAGAGATCCTCCTGTTATTGTGCAGGAATACCTGAAGAGAAAGCTGGCAGATCCTTGTATATTTTCCGAAAAAAAAGACTCTGCCGAAGGCAAAGTCTGACTGAAAAATAGGATTTCTCATCTGGTGTTCACAAAGACACACTGCGCAGAGAAAGAATATCTGCCAGTGGTCCATAAACGTTAGTTCCGTTGTCATCTTCGCCTTTTCACTTAGGGATTCCTTTGTGATTAGTACGTTTTTTTCAGTATAACATGACGGGGAACAGACGGCAATAAAAGTTTAAAGTTTGACAAAAGGACTTTACGCAGAGGGAAGAATTCGTTACAATAAAGAAGAGTCAAAAGACTGGAAGAACCGGCAGGGCAGCCGGCAAAAATCAGGGAAAAGAGGAGACAGACTATGGCAAATCCAATCGTAACATTTGAAATGGAAAACGGAGATGTGATCAAAGCGGAATTGTACCCGGAGATCGCACCAAATACAGTAAATAATTTTATCTCTTTGGTTCAGAAAGGATTCTACGACGGACTGATCTTTCACAGAGTCATCCGTGGATTTATGATTCAGGGAGGATGCCCGGACGGAACAGGAATGGGCGGCCCGGGATACCAGATCAAGGGAGAGTTTAAGCAGAACGGATTTACAAATAACTTAAAGCATGAACCGGGAGTGCTCTCGATGGCAAGAGCGATGCATCCGGATTCGGCAGGATCACAGTTCTTTATCATGCATGAGACTTCTCCGCATTTAGACGGGTCTTACGCTGCATTCGGAAAGGTGACAGAGGGAATGGACGTAGTAAATAAAATTGCTGAGACTGCAACAGATTACAGCGACCGTCCGCTTGAGACGCAGAAGATGAAGAAAGTTACCGTAGATACAATGGGAACAGCATATCCGGAACCGGAGAAGAGATAAGGAATATCTTCCGGGAAGATGAGTGCGAAGAGCTGCACACCGAAACAAATGGTGGGCAGCTTTTTCTCTTGCAATACCACTTCGCTTCAAGTACAATAAAAAGCAGCTGGCAAGAATGAGTAGAAAGCGAGGAACAGCCATGCGAATGATTCAGACAGATAAACTTGTATATGAATATGAAAAAAGAGATGAAGAAGGAAATGTGATCGGAAGCCACCGTGCGATCAATGCGGTAGATGTCCATGTGGAGCCGGGAGAGTTCGTTGCGATTCTCGGACACAACGGTTCAGGGAAGTCCACACTGGCAAAGCATATGAACGCGATTCTGACACCGACGGAAGGCACGATGTGGGTGAATGGAAGAGATACAAAGGAACCGGAGAACCTGTGGGATGTCAGACAGTCTGCGGGGATGGTATTTCAGAACCCGGACAATCAGATCATCGGGACCGTTGTGGAAGAGGATGTGGGATTTGGTCCGGAGAATCTCGGGGTACCGACAGAGGAGATCTGGAAGCGGGTGGAAAAGAGCCTTGAGGCAGTCGGGATGATCGAATACCGCCACCATTCCCCGAATAAATTGTCCGGCGGTCAGAAGCAGCGCGTGGCGATTGCCGGAGTCGTGGCGATGGAGCCGAAATGCATTGTACTTGATGAGCCGACTGCGATGCTTGATCCCAATGGGCGGAAGGAAGTGCTGCATGCGGTGGAGGAATTGAGACGCCGGGAGAAGGTGACGGTCATTTTGATCACACACTATATGGAAGAAGTTGTCGATGCGGACCGTGTTATTGTGATGGATCAGGGGAATGTTGTGATGGAAGGGACACCGCGGGAGATTTTCTCGAGGGTGGAAGATCTGAAAAAGTACCGGCTTGATGTACCGCAGGTGACACTGCTTGCATACGAATTGCAGCAAAGAGGACTGCCGCTTCCGGACGGCATTTTAAGGACAGAGGAATTGGTGAGAGAATTATGTCAATTACATTAGAACATATCAATTACATTTACAGCGAAGGGACAGCCTATGAGAAAAAGGCGCTGAAAGATATCAATCTGGAGATTCCGCACGGACAGTTTGTAGGAATTATCGGACATACCGGTTCCGGGAAATCGACGTTGATCCAGCATTTCAATGGACTGATCAAGGCGACGAGCGGTGTGCTGAACTATTGCGGAGAAAATATTTATGCGGAGAATTATGACTTGAGAAAACTGAGAAGCCAGGTAGGTCTGGTCTTTCAGTATCCGGAACATCAGCTGTTTGAGACCGATGTGATCACAGATGTATGCTTTGGACCAAAAAATCAGGGATTGTCTCCGGAGGAATGCAAGGAGCGGGCAAGGGAAGCGCTGAAGCTTGTCGGATTTCCGGAAGAGTTGTATGAAGTGTCTCCGTTTGACTTATCCGGCGGGCAGAAGAGAAGAGTTGCGATCGCGGGGGTTCTTGCGATGCATCCGCAGGTGCTTGTGCTCGATGAACCGACCGCGGGACTGGATCCGAAGGGGAGAGATGAGATCTTAGATCAGATCGCATTGCTGCATGAAAAGCAGGATATGACGGTCATCCTTGTCTCACACAGCATGGAGGATATCGCAAAGTATGTGGAGCGAATCATCGTCATGAACCGCGGTGAGAAGATGTATGACGGAACTCCGCGCGAGGTGTTTGCTCACTATAAAGAATTGGAAAAAGTAGGACTGGCGGCGCCGCAGGTCACTTACATTATGAATGCACTGAAAGAAAACGGCATTCCGGTGTCGGCGGAGGCGACCACTGTGGAAGAGGCGGCAGATGAGATCATGCGGGTGGCAGCCGGCAAGAAAATACGACGGACAGAACAGTAGAAATGGACAGGTGAGAAGATGATTCGAGATATAACAATAGGACAATATTATCCGGCGGACAGCATTTTGCACCGTCTGGATCCGAGAGTGAAAATATCCTGCACACTGCTGTATTTGATTTCGTTATTTCTATTTAAAAGTGTGCTTGGATATGTGATTGCCGGGTGTTTTCTGGCAGGCGTGATCTGGCAGTCGAAAGTTCCGGTCAAATTCATTGTAAAGGGATTAAAGCCGATCGTGATGCTTCTGATGATCACGGTAATCTTTAACTTATTTCTGACAAATGAAGGCGAGGTACTGGTCAAAGTCTGGATTTTCAAAATCACGGAAGGGGGGCTTCGCACAGCGGTATTTATGGCGATCCGCCTCGTATTTCTGATTGCAGGCTCTACGATCATGACATTGACAACGACACCGAATGCGTTGACAGACGGGATTGAAAAGCTGTTAAGACCGCTCAACAAAATCCATGTTCCGGTACATGAGATTGCGATGATGATGTCGATCGCACTCCGTTTTATTCCGATTCTTCTGGAGGAGACGGACAAGATCATGAAGGCGCAGATTGCAAGAGGAGCCGATTTAGAGAGTGGAAATATTATTCAGAAGGCAAAAAATATGATACCGATCCTGGTACCTCTGTTTGTGTCTGCATTTCGTCGCGCAAACGATCTTGCGATGGCGATGGAGGCGAGATGCTATCGAGGGGGAGACGGGAGAACGAAGATGAAGCCGCTTGTATATCATTCGAGAGATTATATGGCTTATGCGGTGATGGCAGTTTATCTTGTTGTCGTTGTCGTGATCGGAAGATATGTGCCGTTTCATCTGTGGATATTTTAGAAGGTGAGTTATGCAGAAAAAGAGAATCAAATTGACCATCGCATATGACGGGACGAATTACTGTGGCTGGCAGGTACAGCCAAATGGGATCACTGTGGAGGAAGTAGTCAATAAGGCATTAAGTAAGCTGACCGGGGAAGAAATCGCGGTGATCGGTGCGAGCCGGACCGATTCCGGTGTCCACGCCCTAGGGAATGTGGCAGTTTTTGACAGCGCGACAAGCATTCCGCCGGAGCGGATCGCGATGGCGCTAAACCAGAGGCTTCCGGATGATATTGTGGTCGTACAGTCTGAGGAAGTTGCTCCGGATTTCCATCCGAGGTATTGTGACTGTGAGAAGACATATGAATACCATATCATCAACACGAGGACCCCGATTCCGACAAAGAGACTGACCAATTATTTTGTCTCCTATGATCTGGATGTAAGTAAGATGCAGCAGGCGGCAGACTACCTTGTAGGTGAGCATGATTTTGTCAGCTTCTGCAATGTGCGGACACAGGTGGAAGATACGGTGCGGACTGTGACAGAGCTGGAAGTGCTGAGACAGGGAGAGGAGATCACAATCCGGATCAGCGGAAACGGATTCCTCTACAACATGGTCCGCATTATCGTCGGGACACTGATTCGTGTTGGAAGAGGATTTTACACACCGGAGAACGTAAAAGAAATCTTAGAGGCGAAAGACCGGAAGGCTGCGGGGGTGACTGCTCCGGCGCATGGACTGATGCTTGTGGAGATCCGGTATCCGGAGAAATAGAATAGAAGAAATGAATTAAGCTAAAGAAGGCTTTTTGATGAGGTATACCATTTACAGTGGCCCCCCCTTGTTTGAGTGAGTATGTTGTTTGTTGATATTTCAATTATACATCATTCATCAAAGGGTGTCTTTATTTTGTGCAAAATACATAAATTACAATGTGGCTGTTGACAAAACCAGTATATACACATATTATAATGGTGTAAATTGAGTAAAACCTCGGTAGACAGTACACTAGGTTGCTGCAAGGATACGGGTGGATACTGAATTTACCATAAAGTTTTAGGAGGTGGAAAGAATGGAAGCTGGCAGTAGTAGTATAGGCAGTGGGGAGAGAATTGCATATAGAACATTGAATAGACTACTAACTGATGGTACATTCTTTTTGCGGAATATAAATTTAGTAGTTTAAATCTTGTGCATTTCTTTGAAATAATTTATAACATCTTCGCTGTCTTAAAGCAAATCTTTAAATTACCAGTTCCCTATGAATTAAAAACTAAATATTTAAAAGGGACGACTATGCCCTTTTGAATATAGCGGTAGTAAAAAAAGCCAGGAGTACTACCTTTAGTTTTTTGTTGCCTTTTTTAGAAAAGGGAGGATTTGGAGGTGTTAAAAATGATGAAAAGAAATACTGATATCATGGAAATGAAAGCTAGAGAAATAGCCACGAAGCTAATAGGCTTCAGTACTAGAAATATAAATGAAGTATATGATGAGCTAAATACCACATCAAAGGGATTAAAGGAAGCGGAAGCTGAAAGGAGATTAGAGGAGTATGGTGAGAATCAAATGTCCCATGAAAAGCCAGATCCATGGTACAAAGAGCTTTTTCTGTCATTCATGAGCCCGTTCACTACTGTTTTAATCATAATTGGAATAGCATCAGTACTCACAGATATTGTATTTGTAGCTCCACAAGATAGAAGCTACAGCACTGTTTTTATAATAGCCTTAATGATACTTTTAAGCGGACTTTTAAAATTCTTTCAAGAATTTAAGTCGAGTAAAGCTGCAGAAGAACTTAAAACCATGATAAGCAATACAGCATCAGTAAAAAGAGCTGATAGTGCACTGAATGAAATAGATATAAAGGATATCGTCAAAGGAGATGTAATATATCTTGCAGCAGGAGATATGATTCCAGCTGATGTTCGAATAATCAGAGCAAAGGACTTATTTGTTGGACAATCCTCTTTAACTGGAGAGTCAGAGCCTGTTGAAAAGTATTCAGAGGTAATAGAATGCGGAAGCAACGTAAATGTAGCAGATTTGAATAATATATGTCTTTTGGGAACTACAGTTATAAGTGGATGTGGAAAAGCAGTAGTTGTTTCAACAGGAGACGACACTTACTTTGGAGCTATGGCGAAGAGTTTGTCAGGAACAAAAGAACCAACAAGCTTTGAAAAGGGAGTAAACAGCATAGGATTATTATTAGTGAAATTCATGATGGCAATGGTGCCAGTTGTATTTTTCATCAATGGCTTTACAAAGCACAACTGGATAGAAGCTTTACTGTTTGCAATCTCAATTGCTGTAGGACTTACCCCTCAAATGCTTCCAATGATATTAACAAGCAATCTTGCTAAGGGCGCAGTGAAAATGGCAAAGAAAAAGACTATAGTAAAGAAACTTGATGCGATACAAAACTTTGGGGCTATGGATATCTTGTGTACTGACAAGACTGGAACTTTGACATTAGACAAAATAATTGTTGAAAGATATTTGAATGTTCATGGAGAAGATGATGAGAGAGTCCTAAGACACGCTTATTTGAATAGCTTTTATCAGACAGGTCTTGGAAATTTGATGGATATAGCTATATTAAATCATGGAGAAGGGCTTGGATTTGAGGAATTACAAGAGAAATACAGTAAGATTGATGAAATACCATTTGATTTTTCAAGAAGAAGGATGTCAGTAGTTTTAGCAGACAAAGAAGGAAAGAGCCAGCTAATCACAAAAGGTGCAGTTGAAGAAATGCTTTGTATATGCTCTATGGCAGAATATCAAGGACAGGTTATGAACCTTACTGAGGAGTTAAAGGATAAAATCAAAAAAACTGTTGAAGGTTTAAACAATGAAGGCATGAGAGTCATAGCTGTAGCTCAAAAAAACCATGTGGCAGAAGAAGGAGCATTTGACAAAGAGGACGAAAAAGATATGGTTCTCATAGGATATATAGGATTTTTGGATCCCCCAAAGGAATCAGCTTCTTGTGCTATAAGTGCATTAAAAGATTATGGAGTGGATGTAAAAGTTCTAACAGGTGACAATGATTCCGTTACGAAAAAGATATGTATGGAAGTTGGAGTGGATTCAGAAAGATTACTATTGGGATGGCAGATGGATGATATGAGTGATGAAGAATTAGCTGACAAAGCTGAGAAGACAAGCATCTTTGCAAAATTATCGCCTATGCAAAAATCAAGAATCGTTAAGGTATTAAAAGAAAATGGACATGTAGTTGGATTTATGGGAGATGGTATAAATGATGCACCAGCTTTAAAAATAGCAGATGTAGGCATTTCTGTAGATACAGCAGTGGATATCGCAAAGGAGTCTGCAGATATAATCCTTCTTGAAAAGAGCTTAATGTTTTTAGAAGGAGGTGTAATAGAAGGAAGAAGAGTATTCGGTAACATCATAAAGTATATCAAGATGGCAGTGAGCTCTAACTTTGGAAATGTGTTCAGCGTATTAGCAGCCAGCATATTCTTGCCATTTCTGCCAATGACCCCAATACAGCTACTAACTCAAAATTTACTTTACGATATTTCGCAAATATCAATTCCTTGGGACAATATGGATGAAGAATACCTAAAGATACCAAGAAAATGGAATGCTGACGATATAGGAAGATTTATGATACACATAGGACCTATCAGTTCCATTTTTGATATTGTAACTTTTATAGTGATGGTAACAGTATTCAAAACTAACGTAGAATCAATGCAAGGTCTATTCCAAGCAGGATGGTTCATAGAAGGCTTACTATCACAAACGCTTATAGTTCACATGATAAGAACGAAGAAGGTGCCATTCTTTCAAAGCAGAGCATCATATCCAGTATTGCTTTTTACAATGACAATAATGGTGATAGGAGTAGCAATACCATTTACAACTTTGGGAACCTATTTGGGATTTCAAGTACTTCCACTATCATATTACCCATGGCTTATAGGGATTTTGTTATGCTACTGCAGTTTAACTCAAGTAGTGAAGAAGCTATATATCAAGAAGTATGGAGAATGGCTATAGAAAATCATATAATCCTTGACAAGCAGTTCTATTTCATCGTTTAGTTCTCTTGATAACTGATCAAATGGTTCAGATAAAAATACTACGAGATTTAATGGTTTAAAGTAATTGTAAATATGGTTGGAATGATATATAATATTGGGGATTTGCTCATTTATAATAAAAATAACAACAAAGGAAGCAAGAAATGAAATCATTAGTAATTGCAGAGAAACCTTCCGTTGCGAGAGATATTGCGCGCGTGTTAAAGTGTACGAAAAATATTTCCGGTGCAATTGAGGGAGAAAAATATGTGGTAACGTGGGCGCTTGGTCATCTTGTGACACTGGCAGACCCGGAGGAATACAGTAAAGATTATAAAGAATGGAAGATGGAAGTGCTTCCGATGATGCCAAACCCTATGAAGCTTATGGTGATCCAGAAGACGGCGAAGCAGTATCGCGCGGTAAAGGAGCAGATGTTCCGCAAAGATATCGCGGAGATCATCATCGCCACAGATGCAGGGAGAGAAGGAGAGCTTGTGGCAAGATGGATCCTTGAGAAGGCGGGGTGCAGGAAACCGATCAAGCGTCTTTGGATCTCTTCTGTGACCGATAAAGCAATCCGGGAGGGATTTGCAAAGCTCTGTGACGGCAGAAAATACAATGATCTCTATGACGCAGCGGTATCCAGGGCGGAGGCAGACTGGCTTGTAGGGATCAATGCGACACGCGCACTGACCTGCAAATACAATGCGCAGCTTTCCTGCGGCCGTGTGCAGACGCCGACATTGGCAATGATCGCAAAGCGGGAGGAAGAGATCCGGGCATTCCGTCCGCAGGAATATTATGGAGCACAGGTACAGGCAGGGAAGATTAAATGGACATGGCAGGATCAAAAGTCGGGAGGGTTCCGGTCGTTTTCGAAGGAGCGGATAGAAAATATCAGCCTTGCGGTTAAAAATGAGACGTTGTCCATTGAAAAGGTGGCAAAATCAGCTAAGAAAACATATGCGCCGGGACTTTATGATCTGACAGAACTTCAGCGGGATGCCAATCAGAAATTTGGCTTTTCTGCAAAAGAAACGTTAAATATCATGCAGAGGCTCTATGAGAACCATAAGGTTTTGACCTACCCGCGGACAGATTCCAAATATATTGGAACAGACGTGGTCGATACGCTCAAGGACAGACTGCGCGCCATCAGTGTCGGGCCATATAAGAAGCTGGCGGGAAGCCTTGTGATGAAGCCGATTCGAACGAATCAGTCATTTGTAGATGACAAAAAAGTCAGTGATCATCATGCGATCATCCCGACAGAGCAGTATGTACAGCTGGAACATATGACAAGTGACGAGCGAAAGATTTATGATCTTGTGGTAAGGCGATTTTTAAGTGTTCTGTACCCTCCGTTTGAGTATGAGCAGACGACTCTGCACGCAGTGATTTGCGGCAAACAGGCAGGAAAAAATGTGAATGAGTATTTTGTGGCGAAAGGAAAAATCGTAAAAGAAGCGGGATGGAAAACCGTCTATGATTATGACGAAGAAGAGACGGAGGAGGGCTTGGCAGAGCAGTCACTTCCAAATGTAGAAAAAGGTGACAGGCTGTCAGTCGAGAGAGTGACAATGACGAACGGAAAGACAAAGCCGCCGTCATATTTTACAGAGGCGACACTGTTATCTGCGATGGAAAATCCGGTAAAATATATGGAAAGCAAAGATAAGAAAGCAGTCCGGACACTTGGAGAGACCGGAGGACTTGGAACGGTTGCCACAAGAGCAGATATTATCGACAAACTATTTTCCTCATTTTTAATGGAATTAAAAGGAAAGGAAATCCATATTACCTCCAAAGGAAAACAGCTTCTGGAACTTGTTCCGGAAGATTTAAAGAAGCCGGAGCTGACTGCAGACTGGGAAGGAAAATTGTCCGCAATCGCAAAGGGCAGTCTGAAAAAGGAGAAATTCCTTGAGGAGATCAGAAGGTATACGGTGGAACTCATTGATGAGATCAAAAAAGGCGAAGGAAAATTCCGCCACGATAACGTGACGAACAAGAAGTGTCCGGAGTGCGGAAAGCCGATGCTTGCCGTGAAAGGAAAAAATGCAAGGATGCTTGTCTGCCAGGACAGAGCGTGTGGGCATAAAGAAGTGATTGCCCGCATTTCCAATGCCAGATGTCCAAACTGCCATAAGAAGATGGAAATCATCAAAAAAGGTGACGAAGAACAGTTTGTGTGTGCGTGCGGCCATAAGG
>PPYE01684022.1_pt1 | contig 10319 bp, 5 predicted proteins | sample 1559881 | NCBI WGS metagenome assembly PPYE01 (sample SAMN08240022, study PRJNA423297) | Human gut metagenome, whole genome shotgun sequencing project.
CAGGAAAGAACCTGGCGGTATATAATGCCGAAGGCAATCCGGTAGGCCGCTTTGCCGGTTATCATATCGGGGCAGTTGCAGCCGATGGTACGAAGATAGCTCCCCGTTATTTCAGTTACAATTGGCTGAACATGGCTTTCACGGCTGCCGCCACTTATAAAATGACAAAGCAGTTTGGCTTTACCGCCGATTTCACCTACAATACCCAGCGGCCGAATATGTCGAACTTTGCTCCTGCCGAGATGCCGAATGTAGATAAGATTACAATTCCGTTGGGGCGTGCGGGTATTTATTTCAATAATGACTGGATTAGTCTGACCTCACTGTTCAGTTACATTGCCAAGACTAACAACAACTCTACCTTGAATCTGATTAATCCGAATAATGATAAGGATATTAAGGCGGCCGCATTGAGTTATGATATTGAAACAATAGGGTGGACGACGGATGCGGTGGTGAAACCTTTCAAAGGATTTGATTTCCACTTCCTGTTCACTTACCAAAGCCCGAAGTATAAGAAGTATGAAACGGGAGTGACCTTTAGTGACGGGACAACATCGGGTATCAATGCCACCGGCAATATCGTTACCGAAATTCCGAAGGTGCTGATTGAACTGGACCCTAGTTACAACATTACCAAAGACTTGAAGGTATGGGCCAGTTTCCGTTACTTCAGCAAGACGTATGCAAATATTAAAAATGCCTATTATTTCAACGGCCGTTGGGAAACATTCGGTGGAATAAACTGGAATGTGAACAAACATTTGTCCTTAAGCGGAACTGTGATAAACTTCTTGAACCAGACCGGGGCGAAAGGAAGTATTTCGGGAGCCGAGCTGGTAGATAAGGAGAATGCGGCGGCATATAACGGCGCATGGATGGCAGGCAGCTATATCCGTCCGTTCACCGTAGAATTTGCGGCGAAAATAACATTCTGATTCAAGAGGGATTTAATTCTTCTTTATGGTGGAAAAGTAACATTTATACATAAGAATGAAACAAATGTTTCAGCCGGTAAGGCAGGTTTCCGTTAACTTTGCCGATAACGAAAAACAATCAAACAAAACTTTTAATATCCTATACTTCATGAAAACAAATCTTGTTAACCTTGCATTAGGTTTAGCCTTTACAGGAGGCGCTGTTTCTTGTCAGTCACAAAAAAATGACCTGGTTTTCGAACATCAGGGAGATACGGTGACAATCGTACATATTGCCCGTCCCGCTAACTATTTGTTGCTTCCGATTCAGGAGAGCAGCAAGGAAGGACTGGTAAGGCTGGATACTGGGAGCCCCGCAGATACCGATATGGATGTGCGTCTGGCTACAGACAGCGTTGAATATTATGTTCCGTTTGCCTTGCCTCAGGGAAGTGAGGAAGCTACTGTCATTATAAAGAAGGTGGCGGCAGATGCGCTGTGTTGGGACAGCATCCGGGTTTCGGATACATTTGATACGGCAAACAGGGATAAGTTCCGTCCGGTTTATCATCACACTCCGCTTTATGGCTGGATGAATGATGCCAACGGACTGGTTTATAAAGACGGTGAATATCACCTTTATTTTCAATATAATCCATACGGCTCCGTATGGGGAAATATGCACTGGGGACATTCCGTGAGCAAGGATTTGGTTCATTGGGAGCATCTTGACCCGGCGATTGCCCGTGATACATTGGGGCATATCTTTTCGGGAAGTGCCATTGTGGATAAACATAACAGCGCAGGCTACGGTGAAAATACAATTGTCGCTTTTTATACTTCGCACCGTAATATACCCGGTGGGCAGAGCCAGGTACAAAGTATGGCATACAGTACGGACAACGGGCGTACTTATACGAAGTATGAACAGAATCCGGTTCTTACTCCGTTTGACGGACTACAGAATTTCCGTGACCCGAAGGTCTTTTGGTATGAACCCGAACAGAAATGGATTATGATTGTCAGTGCGGATAAGAATATGCGTTTTTATTCATCTGCCAACTTGAAGCAATGGGAATATATGAGTGAGTTTGGAGAAGGATTTGGTCCTCAGCCCAATCAGTTCGAATGTCCGGATTTCATCCAACTTCCTGTAGATGGTGACCGGACCAGGATGAAATGGGTGATGATTGTCAATATCAATCCGGGATTTGTCTATGGAGGCAGCGGTACGATGTATTTTACAGGCGACTTTGACGGGCATCAGTTTGTATGTGATACGAAACCCGAGGTGGTGAAATGGCTCGACTGGGGGAAAGATCATTATGCCACTGTTTGTTTCTCGAATACCGGCGACCGTGTCATTGCCGTACCTTGGATGAGCAACTGGCAGTATGCTAACTATACTCCTATACAACAGTTCCGCAGTGCCAATGCTTTGCCGCGTGAGCTGAGTCTGTATACGGGAGAAGACAAACAGCTTTATCTGAGTGCCGCACCGGTAAAGGAAACGGAGCACTTGCGGAAAGATTCTAAAAAGCTGGATGATTTTACAGTAAATGGCGAGAAGCGTTTAGAAACACTTTTTGAAAATAACGACGGCGCTTTTGAACTGGAATTGCAACTGGTGTCGGCTGGTAAAGAGGCTGGTTTTGAATTGCTGAACAGTTTGGGTGAGAAGGTGAAGATTTATCTGGATGCTTCGGAGGGACGTGTGGTAATGGACCGTGCGGAAAGCGGTATTGTAGACTTTGGCAAGAAGGTAAAACCGCATGATTTGGATACCGAAGAAAGTTATGCTCGTTATAAAGAGGTTACGGTGAATTATAAAAATGATTTTGCTTTGGGTACTTGGGCTCCGATAAACACCGCGAAGGCACATAAAATTCAAGTTTTTGTGGATAATGGAAGTGTGGAGTTGTTTGTTGACGGTGGCCGCGTTGCCATGACTAATCTGGTATTCCCGAATGAACCTTATAACTCTTTGCGTTTTTATAGTAAAGGAGGAGAGATGAAGATTTCAAATTTCACAATATATAAGTTAGGTTTGTAAACTAAGTATAAAGCCATGAATAGCAATAAAAATCTGTATGCCAAATTAATTCCGGTGATGCTGTGTTTCTTCGCCATGGGATTTGTAGACCTGGTGGGGATTGCATCGAATTATGTAAAAGCGGATCTGGATCTGACAGACTCTCAAGCCAATATATTTCCTTCCTTGGTCTTCTTCTGGTTCCTGATTTTCTCCGTACCTACAGGTATTCTGATGAATAAGATAGGGCGTAAGAAGACAGTTCTTCTGAGTCTGATTGTCACTTTTGCCTCTTTGCTGCTCCCTATATTCGGCGACGGCTATACGCTTATGTTGATTTCTTTCTCTTTACTGGGTATCGGTAATGCGTTGATGCAAACCTCTTTGAATCCGTTGCTGAGTAATATTATTGCGGGGGAAAAGTTGGCAAGTACATTGACTTTCGGTCAGTTTGTAAAAGCTATTGCTTCCTTTCTTGCCCCTTACATTGCCATGTGGGGAGCGATGCAGGCTATTCCTACTTTCGGGCTTGGCTGGCGGGTATTATTTCCTGTTTATATGGTGATAGCCGTTTTTGCCATCGTGTTGTTGGGGCTGACCCCTATTGAGGAAGAGAAACCCGATAAAGCGTCCGGCTTCAAAGCGTGCTTTTCCTTGTTGGGAAAACCGTTTATTCTCTTGTCTTTCATTGGGATCATGTGCCATGTCGGTATTGATGTCGGTACGAATACAACGGCTCCTAAAATCTTGATGGAGCGTTTGGATATGACATTGGCTGAGGCCGGTTTTGCAACAAGTCTTTATTTTATTTTCCGTACGGTGGGTTGCTTCCTCGGAGCCTTTATCTTGCAAAAGGCTTCTGCAAAGTCTTTCTTTGCTCTCAGTGTCGTGTTCATGTTGCTGGCAATGGTGGGATTATTTATATTCCATTCGGAAACAATTATTTATATTTGCATTGCCATGATTGGTTTCGGTAACTCCAATGTGTTCTCTATTATATTCTCGCAGGCATTGTTTGCCATGCCCGAAAAGAAAAATGAAGTTTCCGGATTGATGATTATGGGGCTGTTCGGCGGTACGGTATTTCCGTTGGCCATGGGAGTTGCCAGTGATGCCATGGGGCAGAGTGGCGCTGTGGCGGTGATGACTGTCGGAGTTATCTATTTGTTGATGTATACCTTGAAAATAAAGAAATGATTTTAATTGTAAACAGTAAATAATATCATGAATCAAATCATCGTAGGAATGGGTGAGGCACTATGGGATGTGCTGCCCGAAGGAAAGAAAATTGGTGGTGCTCCGGCAAACTTCGCTTATCAAGAACTTGAAGTATCAGATAGAGAAAGTGCCTTATCCCACAGGAACCGTACAGGTGGAACTGGACCCTAATGGGGTACCTATGTATGATATAAAAGAAGGGGTGGCTTGGGATAATATACCTTTTACACCTGCTTTGGAAGAGTTGGCAAAGAATACCCGTTCCGTATGCTTCGGCTCGTTGGCACAGCGTAGTGTGGTTTCAAGGGAAACAATCAACCGTTTTCTGGATGTGATGCCCGAAGGAGAAGGACAATGTAAAATTTTCGATGTGAATTTGCGCCAAGGTTTCTATACGAAGGAGATTCTTTGCAACTCGATGAAAAAATGTAATATTTTAAAGATTAATGACGAGGAGTTGGTCACAGTGAGCCGTATGTTCGGTTATCCCGGCATAGACTTGCAGGATAAATGCTGGATTCTGTTGGCGAAATATAATCTGAAGATGTTGATTTTAACGTGTGGTGTCAATGGCAGTTATGTCTTTACTCCGGGTGAGATTTCATTTGTAGAGACTCCGAAGGTGGAGGTGGCCGATACGGTAGGTGCGGGCGATTCGTTCACGGCGACTTTTGTAGCTGCTATATTGAAGGGAAAGCCGGTTGCCGAGGCGCATAAACTGGCTGTTGAGGTTTCTGCATACGTATGTACGCAAAACGGGGCTATGCCTGAGTTGCCGGCTCGTTTAAAGAATGAGTTGATTTAAATTTTAATGGTTGCGGATACTCATTCAAATTGGATTGGAAATCATATTGTCTGAGGCTGTATCGCGAAGAACCTGTAAATACAAAGTAGATGTAATCAGGTTCTTCGCGATGTTCTTTTTTTACTTTCTCTTGCAGATGTTTGTTTTATTGGCGGTTACCTTTTATCTTTGTTATCTATAAATACCTTGAGGAACATGAAAAAACATCTTTTGTTTTTGATTTTATGCCTTATGGGAATTCTGACATCGTGCAGTCAGAAACATACGCGCTATTACATTGGTGTTTCACAATGTAGTGATGACGAATGGCGGCATAAAATGAATCATGAAATTGTACGTGAAGCCTTGTTTTATGATGGGGTGGAGGTGGAGATCCGTACCGCGAAAGATAATAACCGGAATCAGATAGAAGATATCAACTATTTTATTGACAGGAAAGTTGATTTATTGATTGTCGCTCCGAATGAGGCGGCGGCTGTCACTCCTGTTGTGGAGAAGGCATACGGGCTGGGAATACCTGTTGTGGTAATTGACCGTAAGATTTTGTCGGACCGTTATACGGCTTTTGTGGGTGCTGATAATTGTGAGATTGGCAAAGATGTGGGACAATATATTGTGAACCGTTTGGGTGGAAAAGGGAAGATTTTGGAGATAACGGGACTGGAAGGTTCCACTCCGGCTATGGAGCGTCATAGAGGATTGGCGGATGCCTTGAAGGCAGAGCCTGGAATAGAAATTACCGCCAGCGTGGACGGAGCCTGGCTGCAAAGTGTGGCTGGGGAGAAAATGGATTCCATACTTCAAGACAATAAGGATATAAATCTGGTTTTTGCCCAAAATGACCGCATGGCTGTCGGGGCTTATTTGTCGGCCAGACAGCGACAGTTGGAAAAGGAAATGTTGTTTGTCGGTATTGATGCGTTGCCTGGCAAGGGGTATGGAGTGGAGCAGGTACTGGAAGGAGTGTTGGATGCCACTTTTATTTACCCTACCGGAGGAGATAAAGTGATGCAGGTGGCGATGGATATTTTGGAGAAGCGTCCGTATGAACGGGATACTAAGTTATCAACAGCCCTTGTTGATAAAACGAATGCCCGTGTCATGCAGTTGCAGACAGACCACATTGCCGAACAGGACGGAAAGATAGAACGGCTGAATAATCAGGTGGACGAATATTGGTCAAGATACTCTGCCCAGACCATGTTTCTGTATGCATGTCTGATTATCCTGTTACTGTTTGCTGCCTTATTGGCGATCATCGTCCGTGCGTATTGGACAAAGAACCGGATGAACATGGAGTTATCCCGTCAAAAGAAACAATTGGAGGAACAACGCGACCAACTGATCAGCCTCTCCAAGCAGTTGGAAGAGGCGACTCATGCCAAACTGGTCTTCTTTACGAATGTTTCTCATGATTTCCGTACTCCGCTTACTTTGGTTGCCGATCCGGTGGAACAGCTTTTAGAGGATAAAGACTTGACCTCTAAGCAACGATCCTTATTGAAAGTGGTACATAAGAATGTGAATATTCTGTTGAGGCTGGTCAACCAGATTCTTGATTTCCGTAAGTATGAAAATGGTAAACTGGAGTTGGTGAGAACCAATATGGACCTGCGTGCGCAATTACAGGAATGGAGCCATGCATTTCAAACATTGGCTTTGAGAAAGCATATCCATTTTGTTCTGGACGTGAACGATGACCGGACAGACTGTCTGATGGCGTTGGATGCCGAAAAGATGGAACGTGTCTATTTTAATTTGTTGTCCAATGCGTTTAAGTTTACCCCGGAGAATGGAACTATCACTGTCACACTTTCTACTTTAATAAAGGAGGAAAATAGAAGATATGTCCGTCTGGTAGTTGCTGATACCGGTTCGGGAATCTCTGTCCGGCACATCCGGCATATTTTCGACCGCTTTTATCAGATGGATGTGAACCATGCGGGCTCAGGTATTGGTCTTGCTTTGGCAAAGGCTTTTGTCGAGTTGCACGGCGGGGTGATAACGGTGGACAGTGTGGAAGGAAAAGGAACAGTGTTTACGGTGGATATTCCTATGGAGATAGTGGAGGAGCAGTCTGTAGATCGGATACAGGAACCGCACACTACACAGCCGACGGTGGTGGAGGAATTGGAGGAAACGGAAACAGAAGAACGGCTTCCGGATGAGAATAAGGAATGCATCTTGATAATTGACGATAATGCGGATGTACGTGGCTATGTGAAATCATTATTGAAAGAGGAATATACGGTGATAGAGGCTGCCGACGGACATGCCGGATTAAAGAAAGCTATGAAATATGTGCCTGATGCCATTATCTGTGATGTGATGATGCCGGTGATGGACGGATTGGAATGTTGCAGGAAGCTGAAAATGGAATTACAGACTTCTCATATTCCGGTGATGTTGCTTACTGCCTGTTCTTTGGATGAACAGCGGATACAAGGGTTTGAATGTGGAGCGGATTCTTATATTTCCAAACCTTTTAATTCCAAATTGTTACTGGTGCGTCTTCGGAATCTGATTGATAACCATAAGCGGTTGAAACAGTTTTTCGGAGATAAGATTACTTTGTCTAAAGAGTCTGTAAGCGAGGTGGATAAAGGATTTGTGGAGCGCTTCAGAGAGCTGATAGAAGCAAATTTGATAGATTCTGAGTTAAGTGTGGAAGAATTAGGCAGTAAGATGGGATTAAGCAGGGTGCAGCTTTATCGTAAGATTAAGGCACTTACCAATTATTCTCCCAATGAACTGGTGCGTATTGCCAGATTAAAGAAAGCTGCTTCTTTGTTGGCTTCTTCTGAGAAAACCATATCCGAGATAACGTATGAGGTAGGTTTTACATCTCCTTCTTATTTTACCAAGTGTTACAAGGAATATTTCGGAGAAAGTCCTACGGATTTCTTGAAACGCAGAGGATAATTGTGGGGGCGGACACGCAGCTCCGCCCCTACAAGGAATACTTTAAATCAGTGTTGATAAATCTTTTTCGGCTACAAAAGAGAGATTATTAAGAATAATCACTTCCCTTGCTCTGTCCGGATTGTCTGTCCGGAAAATCAAGATGCCTTTATTTCCTAACAGGAAGGAATACAGATAAGTAATGCCTATTTGGGCTTCACTGAAAATGGTGATGGCGTCTGCCGCCCGCCCCGGCTGATTGTCTAGTGTGATGGCGAACACATCGGAGAGTGCCACGGAGATTCCTGCCTCTTTCAGCGTCTCGTATGCGCGTTTGGGTTCCGAGCAGATGATACGGTAAATACCATACTCTACTGTATCGGCAATGGTAGAGGCAATCAGCTGTATGCCTGCTTCTTTCAATAAGTTCAATACTTTCTGTAGTGTCCCCGATTTGTTTTCGATGAAGACGGATAATTGTTGTATAGTCATAAACTTATTTTTTAAAAGGTTTTACGTAAGTCTTTCACACGGACTGCTTTACCTTCCGATTTAGGCAGTGCTCCTTTGGGTACCAGTTTCACACGTGGGGTAACCAATATCTCATCTTTCAGTTGGCGGGTAATTTCCCGGGTCAATGCTTGCAGGCGTCCATAGTCATCGGTGAACAGTTGGCTCAATTCCACTTCTACAGTCATTTCGTCATTAGATTCGGCGGTTTCGAGTGTGATCAGATAGTCACTGCCCAATTCTTTGAATTGCAATAAAATCGTTTCAATCTGAATGGGGAAGATATTGACCCCTTTCAGGATAATCATATCGTCGCTGCGCCCTTTCATTCTGTCCAGACGTTTGTGATGGCGGCCGCAGGGGCATTCCCCCGGCAGAATGCGGGTCAGATCACGGGTACGGTATCTCAATAACGGCATCGCCTCGCGGTTGATGGTGGTCAGTACCAGTTCGCCCACTTCACCTTCGGGCACAGGTTCCAATGTGTCGGGGTCAATGATTTCTACGATATAATAGTCTTCCCATATATGCAATCCGTTTTGTTCCTGGCATTCAAAAGCCACACCGGGACCGCACATTTCGGACATGCCGAAAGAGTTGTAGGCTTTTACACCCAGCATATCTTCGATGCGGCGGCGTTGTTCTTCGGAATGAGGTTCCGCTCCTATGATCAATGTTCTCAATTTGGTGTCACGACGCGGATCAATCCCCATTTCCTGCATTACCTCGTACATACGGGCTGCGTAACTGGGAATGGCGTGCAAGGCGGTGGTTCCGAAATCGGAGATGAATTTCAACTGGCGTTTGGTGTTTCCGGCAGCGGCAGGTACAGTCAGCATTCCCAGCCTTTCAGCACCATATTGAAAGCCCAGCCCGCCGGTGAACATTCCATAGCCGGAAGAGTTCTGGAAAATATCTCCCGGACGTAATCCTACCATATAAAGACAACGGGCCACTGCATTAGCCCATTCGTCAAGGTCTTTTTGGGTATGCAGAATGACAGTGGGATTTCCGGTTGTTCCACTGGATGAGTGAAGGCGGACTGTTTTTTCCAAAGGTACGGACGCCAGTCCGAAAGGATAAGTGTCACGTAGATCTTGTTTGGTGGTAAACGGGATTTTCTGTAAATCATCCAATGAACGGATATCTTCCGGACTCAGATGATTTTCGGCAAACCGTTGTTTATAGAAAGGGGAATTCATGCAATGGCGGACAGTCTTTTGCAGTCGTTCCAATTGTAGTTTCTCAATTTCGGGTCGTGTCAGGGTCTCTAACTCTTTGTGTAAATACATAGCATTTCCTGTTTAGTTGGTTATCAGTCCGACAAAAATAGAAAAAAATATAATGCGGTTGGGAATAAGCTGACAAAATATGTATCTTTGGAGGATTTTAATTTGAAAATGTGATGAAAAAGACATTGTTTGTAATAGGTATGCTGTTATGTGGGCTTTCATTGTACGCTCAGGATATGAAAACTCTTTTTATTGCCATGCCCGATTCGGTGGCTCCTTTATTGACAAAGGTAAATCGTGAGGATTGTGTGGATTTTCTGGCAAGCAATATGAAAGCGGAAGTGAAAAATCGTTTTGGCAAAGTATCTGAACTGAAAAGACTGACGGCTGATTATTTGTTTCTGCAAACCACCGGAAGTAGTTCTATGGAAATGAAACTGTTACCCTTGAATGATTCTGTAAAGGTGATTTGTGTAGTGAATACTGTTTGCGGTCCGGCTTGTGATAGTGAAGTTCGTTTTTATAATACGGACTGGCAGCAGCTGGCGAAGGAGGATTTTATTCAGCTTCCCTCCGTCGGGGCTTTTTATCTGCCGGTGGATACGCTGACCGATGAGGCTTATGCCGCGATTAGAGAGAAGGCGGATATGGATTTGGTGAAAGCCACTTTATCAGAAGACAAACCTATTATTTCTTTTACTTAT
>PPYE01344516.1_pt1 | contig 10318 bp, 8 predicted proteins | sample 1559881 | NCBI WGS metagenome assembly PPYE01 (sample SAMN08240022, study PRJNA423297) | Human gut metagenome, whole genome shotgun sequencing project.
GAAAAATATATTGTAGCAATATTTATAGTGTCAGCACTAATGCTGACAGGATGTGATTCAAATGAGAATAACAAATTATCTGCAAAAACTGAACACTCCGAAGATGATGGGCATAATCATGGAAAAGAAGATGGGCAGAACACACATGCAGATGAAATCGTTTTCACCAAAACTCAAGCTAAAGCTGCCGGACTTGAAATTTATCCGGTAAAACTGAGCGCATTCAATAATGTGATAAAGACCAGTGGACAGATAGAGTCGGCACAAGGAGATGAGGCTACCATTGTAGCTACCTCTAATGGCGTAGTCTCATTTTCTAATCAAACTATCACAGCCGGTGCACCGGTTAGTGCAGGTTCAACGATTGTTACTATTTCAGCGAAGAATCTTTCGGATGGAGATCCTACGGCCAAAGCTAAAATAGCCTATGAAACAGCATTAAAAGAGTATCAACGGGCCGAAGGGTTAGTGAAAGACAAAATTATTTCGGCAAAAGAGTTCGAACAAGCTCGATTTCGCTATGAAACAGCTAAGACAGCTTACGAGGCACAAGCTTCGAACGTAACGGCAGCGGGTGTACGGATTACATCACCCATTAGTGGTTTTATCACCAATCGGCTGGTTAATCAAGGTGAATATGTGTCTATAGGGCAACCCATAGCAACCGTTTCACAAAACCGCAAGTTACAACTAAGGGCGGAAGTGGCAGAAAGTTATTTCGATCAACTAAAAGCCATTGGCAATGCCAACTTCATCACGTCTTACAATAATCAGGTTCATAAATTGACTGATTTGAGTGGAAAACTGCTGTCTGTAGGAAAAGCATCGAGTGGTACTTCTTTTTATATTCCTGTCACATTTGAATTTGATAACACGGGCAACATTATTCCTGGCTCATTTGTGGAAGTATACCTTTTAGGTTCGTCTGTAGAGAATGTAATATCTATCCCACTCACTGCATTAACTGAAGAACAAGGTATTTATTTTGTCTTTGTTCAAATAGGTGAAGAAGAATTCCAGAAGAAGGAAGTTAAATTGGGACAAAGCAACGGAGAGAATGTTCGTATCCTATCCGGATTATCATCAGGTGACAAGGTGGTATCTCAAGGAGCCTATCAAGTAAAACTTGCTGCGAGCTCATCCATTGTGCCCGAAGGTCATAGTCATTAATCTGTAAACAAAGAAAATATGTTGAATAAAATCATAAAGTTCTCTCTGAACAATCGGATGGTTGTTCTTGTGGCAGCCGTCCTGCTGATGCTGGCGGGTGTCTATACTACCAAAAATATGGAAGTCGATGTATTTCCGGACTTAAATGCACCCACTGTTGTGGTTATGACCGAAGCCAAAGGAATGGCGCCGGAAGAAGTGGAACGTCTTGTTACTTTCCCTGTAGAAACTGCCGTAAATGGGGCGACTGATGTACGCCGTGTCCGTTCATCTTCCACGACAGGGTTCTCTATTGTTTGGGTGGAATTCAATTGGGGTACAGATATTTATCGGGCCCGGCAAATTGTTTCAGAAAAGTTAGCTGTAGTGGGCGATGCATTGCCATCCAATGTTGGTAAACCTACATTAGGACCACAATCGTCCATATTAGGCGAGTTAATGATTATCGGATTGACAGCTGACACGACTTCTTTACAAGACTTGCGCACATTGGCCGACTGGGCAATTCGTCCCCGGTTGTTATCTACCGGAGGGGTGGCGCAAGTCACAGTCTTAGGTGGAGATATCAAAGAATATCAGATATTACTGAACCCTGGTAAGATGAAACATTATGGAATCGGATTGAATGAAGTCATCGATGTAGTAAAAGAGATGAATCAGAATGCTTCTGGTGGAGTTTTGTATGAATTTGGAAATGAATTTATTGTTCGTGGAATATTGTCTACCAATAAGGTAGATGCACTAAAAAAAGCTGTTGTAAAAAATGTAAATAACATCCCTGTTGTTCTTGAAAATATTGCGGATGTACAAATAGGCGCAAAAGCCCCAAAACTCGGAGTAGCTTCTAATCATGGCAAGCCAGCCGTTTTGATGACTATCACTAAACAACCGAATACAAGTACATTGGACCTTACCCAAAAACTGGACCAATCACTTGAAGATTTGCAAAAGACCTTGCCTAAAGATGTAAAGGTGACAACTGATATTTTTCGACAGGCAAATTTTATTGATAACTCAATCAGTAATGTTCAGAAATCATTGTATGAAGGTGGTATCTTCGTCATTATCGTATTATTTGTCTTCTTGATGAATGTACGCACTACCGTTATATCGCTTGTTACGATTCCTCTTTCTATTATTGTAGCCATTCTAACTCTTAAAGTGTTGGGGCTTACTATTAATACCATGAGTTTAGGAGGTATAGCCATTGCCATTGGTTCGTTGGTGGATGATGCGATTGTGGATGTTGAAAATGTATTCAAGAGACTCCGTGAAAACAGACAGAAACCAAAAGAAGAACAGAAGAGCGTAATTAATGTTGTTTTTGAAGCGTCTAAAGAGGTACGAATGCCGATATTAAACTCAACTTTAATCATTGTAGCTAGTTTTGTTCCACTATTTTTCCTTACGGGTATGGAAGGAAGAATGTTGGCTCCTCTGGGAATCACGTTTGTAATCTCATTATTTGCATCTACAATTGTTGCACTTACATTAACTCCGGTATTATGCAGCTACTTATTAGCTAAATCTCAAAGTGATAAAGAGGAACGTGAACCATACATTGCTCGAAAAATCAAGGCGGGGTATGAAAAGGTATTACAATGGACACTTACTCACAAAAAAATAGTTTTAGGTACGGTAGGGGCTGCATTCATAGCTTCCGTTATTATGTTCGCAACATTCGGTCGTAGTTTTTTACCAGCTTTCAATGAGGGATCGTTTACAGTCAGCATTAGTACATTGCCCGGCATTTCATTAGAAGAGTCAGATAAAATAGGGCGTATGGCTGAGGATATTCTGCTCTCTGTTCCCGAAATCCAGACTGTAGGACGAAAAACAGGGCGTGCTGAGTTAGATGAGCATGCTTTAGGAGTAAATACATCAGAGATTGAAGCTCCGTTTAAGTTAGACAAACGCTCAAAAGACGAAGTACTAGCCGAAATCAGGGAAAAGATAAAAGTGATTCCGGGAGTAAACATTGAGATTGGAGCACCTATCACACACCGTATTGACGCTATGCTTTCCGGTACAAGAGCTAACATTGCCATCAAATTATTCGGTACGGATTTGAATAAAATGTATGAAATTGGTAATCAGATCAAATTATCAATTTCCGAGATTGAAGGCATAGCTGATTTGAATGTAGAACAGCAGGTAGAACGCCCACAACTTAAAATAGAGCCGAAACGTGAGATGCTCGCTAAATATGGAGTGACTCTGCCTCAGTTTGCCGATATTGTAAATGTAATGCTGGGTGGTGAGGCTGTATCTCAGGTATATGAGGAAAATCGTTCTTTTGATTTGACGCTGAAAGTGAATGATGACAGTCGGGAAAGTGCCGAACGCATTCGTAAACTGATAGTGGATGCCAATGGACGTAAGGTCCCATTGGAAAATATAGCGAATGTGGTATCTTCTGTCGGGCCTAATACAATCAGTCGCGAGAATGTAGCCCGTAAAATCGTAATATCAGCTAACGTATCGGGACGTGATTTGCGTGGCGTAGTGAATGATATTCAGGAGAAAATAGATACACAAATTGAGTTGCCTGAAGGATATCATGTGGAGTATGGCGGACAGTTTGAGAGTGAGCAAGCTGCATCGCAGATTATTCTTATCACTTCAATATTCTCCATTCTCGTCATATTTCTACTACTCTTCAATGAGTTCAGAAGTGTTACCCAGTCATTGGTAATATTATTAAATCTGCCTTTGGCGCTTATCGGAGGAGTGATAAGTATCTATTTCTCAAATGGAATTTTGAGTATCCCTGCCATTATCGGATTTATCTCGTTGTTTGGCATCGCTACCCGAAATGGAATGTTGCTTATCGACCGGTATAATAGTCTGCGCGATTCCGGTATGTCTGTCCATGACAGTATTATACACGGTTCTTTAGACAGGCTTAATCCGATATTGATGACTGCTCTTTCTTCCGGACTTGCTCTAATTCCTCTTGCGCTGGGAGGAGATTTACCGGGTAACGAGATACAGAGCCCGATGGCAAAAGTAATCCTTGGTGGACTGTTGAGTTCTACCATATTGAACGGATTGATTATACCAATTATGTATTTATACATGAATCGGAAAAAAGAAGTTCCGGCAGAAGTAATAACTATAGATGAATAAAATGATGAAAAAAATAATAATAGCAGTGGCATTCATGGTGACAAGTTTTCCTTTGTTTGCCCAATATGATATGGATGATATGCTTACATCCATTGAAGAAAATAACGCCACCCTTAAGACACTTCGTGAAGAGGTTAAAGCACAGAAGCTAGGGAATAAGACAGGAATCTACCTGTCTAATCCCGATGTAGAATTTAATTATCTTTGGGGAAATCCAGGCAATATCGGTAACAGAAATGATTTTAGTATCAAGCAGACATTTGATATTCCTACCTTATCAGGTATGAAAAGTGGGGTGGCCAATGCCAAAAACCAGATGGTTGATTTGCAATATAAATCTGACAGGATTAAAATCCTTATTGAAGCCAAACAACTTGGCATTGACCTCATTTATTATAATGCGCTGAAGAAAGAACTCTCTATTCGACTTCAACATGCAGAAACAATTGCTTCGGCTTATAAAGAGCGTTTGAAGAGAGGAGATGCCAATCAATTGGAATATAATAAGGTCCAGTTGAATTTATCGACTGTACGCGGAGAAATGTCCCGTGTAGATGTAGAGAGAGGAGCTATTCTGTCTGAATTAAAACGACTGAATGGAGGTGTTGATATTGAATTTGACGGTTCTCAATATGGCACAAAATCGCTGCCTGCTAATTTTGATGGCTGGTTTGTGGGTGCAGAACAAAAGAATCCGGTATTGCAGTATGTAAAAGAGCAAATTGAAGTTAGCAAGAAAGAAGTCAAGTTGAACAAAGCAATGGGACTCCCTTCCTTTTCAACCGGATATATGAGAGAGAATACCTTTGGACAATCTTATCAAGGTCTAAGTGTAGGTATTTCTATCCCTCTATGGGAAAACAAGAATCGTGTGAAACAAGCACGAGCTAATGTGTTGGCTGCTGAAGCGAAGCAATATGAAACAAAGCAACAGTTTTATGACCAGCTACAAACTCTTTATATGCGTGCCAATGGATTGCAGCAAACATCCGCAAAATATCGTGAGTCTCTTACGACTTTAAACAACACAGAATTGCTGACCAAAGCTCTCAATGCTGGTGAAATCTCTTTGCTGAATTACATTCTTGAGATAGGGCTATATTATGAAACTGTGAATCAAGCTCTATCGGCGGAACGCGATTATCAAAAGGCTTTTGCGGATTTGTCTGCGGTGGAATTATAAACAGGTGATGGATTATGAAACCGCAAAAACGAAGTTACCGTCATTTATACAAAGGACTATCTGGCAAGTGGGTACTTACAATATCCATTAGCATCGGAATAATAGCTGGGTTTTGTTTTTGGCTATTCATTTCAAGGTGTGAAGAAAAAGATTGTTTCTTTCATTTTTTTCCACTTGTCGAGATGTTTATTGGAGGATTTATTGGTACAACATTTCCTTTAATTCAATGGAGTGAGAAATTTTGAATTAGGATAAAGGGGTTTATTCTAGAACATTGTGTGTGTTTCTATATATTTTCAGTATGGAGGTGGAAGGCTTTTCTTTCACCTCTGTCTTATAGAATAATTTATCAACTAAAACATTATTATAAAACGAGGATAAGTAAATATATACATAAATAATGAAACAAAAAACAAGTATAGCAGTTTTGAAAGTACTATCATTGGATGATGATCGTCTACAACTGGATTTAATTCGTAGAATGTACCTTCATAATAACATAAAATGTGATTGTTGTACAACTTTACATGAGTTAGTACAATTACTGCGAAAGAATAAATATGATCTCATATTAACTGATATGAGAATGCCTGAAATTAATGGAAATGAAGTTCTGACCTTTCTTCGTCACAGTAATTTGAGGCAATCAAAAACTATTCCAGTTTTGGTCGTTACAGCACGTATTGATCTGTCAATAGATGATTTTAGAAAAATAGGTTTTGAAGGATGTTTGTACAAACCATTTTCTGAAGAAGAACTAATAAGTACCACCATTAGCTGTATCAAAGATTTTACGTCTCCCTTTATTCCAAATCTTTCAATTATTATAGAAGGAGAGCGTGATCAGAAGGAATTGTTGGATATATTTATAGAAGACAATACAGATAGAATCACAGTATTATGGGAAGCATTTAACACCAAGAATTATGGAAAGATTAGTGAAGTTATTCATAAGTGCGCTCCTGTATGGGAAATACTTCAAATAGGTGTACCTGTTGAGGTATTAGAAAAAATAGCGTCATTGCCTGCTAATAAATGGGATGAGGTATCACTTCGTGCGGCGAAGAGATTGGTTGAAGCAATGGAGCAGGCTGTACAGACGGCTAAAAAACTTCGGGAGGAGTTGCTATGAAAACGGTACTTGTAGTGGAAGATGAGCGGACTTATGCCTGCCTAACAGCGAACTGGCTGATAAAAAACGGGATAAACGCTCATTATGTACTATCCATAAATTCTGCGAAGGAGTTTTTGTCAAGAGAAAAGGTAGATTTGGTACTATCAGACTTCCGCCTACCAGAAGGAACTAGTGTAGAGTTGTTGGAATGGATGCAAGACAATGGCTTTAGGATACCATTCCTGATTATGACCGGATATGGAGATATTGAAGGAGCCGTCAAAGCAATAAAGAACGGAGCGGATGATTATCTGGCCAAACCCGTGCAGTCAGAGAAAGTCTTGTACATTATTAATGGATTTCTTACCGAAATGGAAGAGGCGACGGAAAATCGGCAAACCTATTACCGTGGGAAAAGTCCGGTTATCGTAAAGACACAAGAGTATATAAGGATAGTGGCTCCCGCCGATTCATTGGCTATCTTAATTAGAGGCGGTTCTGGAACGGGAAAAGAATATGCTGCTCGACAGATACACGCATTGAGCAAGCGTGCGAAAGCTCCTTTTGTGGCGGTGGATTGCGGTTCGCTTCCAAAAGATCTGGCTGCCTCGGAATTATTCGGTTACGTCAAAGGAGCTTTTACAGGAGCCACGGAGAATAAAAGCGGATTGTTTGCAGCAGCCAACCACGGGACATTGTTTCTGGATGAGGTCGGAAACTTAGGGTTGGACGCGCAACAACTTTTGCTTCGCTGTTTGCAGGAGAAGAAATACAGGCCCGTAGGCGCTAAAGAGGAAGTTATGTCAGACATCCGACTACTGGCCGCTACGAATGAGGATTTGGAGAAGGCCATAGCGGAAGGACGGTTCAGGGAGGATTTGTTCCATCGCCTCAATGAGTTTCCCATCTATATGCCGTCGTTAGCTGAGTGTCCCGATGATATAATGCCATTGGCCGGATTTTTCCTTAATTTGGCTAATAGGGAATTGGGTAGGGACGTGAAAGGCTTTGATAGTGAGGCACAACGGATATTCAGAAAATATCTATGGCCGGGAAACCTTCGGGAGTTGCGTGGAGTTATTCGCAGGGCTACCTTGCTGGCGAAAGACGAATGGATAACCGCCAATGAACTTAGCATACGGGTGGATGGCAATCCCATAGACAGCAACGTACTGAATGATGAGCGAACGGAACGGGAAACCATTGTCAAGGTGCTTGACATAACTGGTAATAATAAGCGGCAGGCAGCAAAGAAGCTAGGTATCAGCCGGAGTACACTATATGAGAAAATTAAAAAGTATCACATAGAATAAAAGTGTCCAATTTCCGGACACAAAGTGTCTGACAGTACAGAATAATCCGATACATATCCTTTTTAGAGTAGTGGTAATATATTTGTTTTACAGCATATTACCACTTCTCATTTTCATGGCACAACTCTTGTCTTCTTATTTATATGTCGACAGGCTAAGAATAGAAAGATGTTTGTAAAACTAAAAAAGAAAGCCTATGAAAACGCTAATTGAAACTACTCTGGTTACCATGTTCACCACCTACTTGAACCGTGAGAATCTAACTCCGGGTGAACTGCCTGCGGCTTATGATGAATTTGTTAGTTTACTTTCAGAGATTTCGGATGATGACCGGATAAGTCATTTGCGCAGACTCAACTACACCAAGATTGAATTATCCTTCCTCAAGCAAATGAGTGACGGTATGACAGACGGAAGACACGTATTGTATGACGTGTTTATCAATAAGTCGCTTGTCTTGCTGGAAGCGGAAATCCGGCTTATCAAGGATTTTTTTATGGATAAAAGTGTTCTGTCCACCTTTCAGGTTGAGAACCTGCCGGAGTGCAGGAAAGGAAAGAAATTAATCTCATTGACATGGAACGGCACGGACAACGACTTGATAGAGTTGGTGGCCGCGTTAATGGCCGCCGGGAGCATCGGGTCGGCTGAAGGCAGGAAAGTGTCCGTAGTGGATGTGATACATGTATTCGAGGAAGCATTTCATCTGAAAATAAATGCCCTCTATACTAAACGAGGCAAGGTATTCGACCGCTGCACGGACACAACTCCTTTCATTGATTCGCTGCGAAACAGCTACAATCGGATGCTGAAAGAACGGTTGACGTAGAACACGCTACGCCAACGACCGCCAAAGGCCGACTTGTATATCGTGCATCTTGCGGTCAGGCTACTGAATGATTTCCTTTGCGATTGATATTCATTCCTAACAGATAAAGTTATGTCAATCCTAAAGGAAATATTCGCCCGGCTTACGGGAAGAAAGACGGAAAACTCCGGCGATTCGGAGACGAAAGCGGACAACCGTGTATTTGCCGTGGCTACGGAAGCGGGCGTACTACTGTTCTCGAACACCCCGAAAGGGAACAAGGCGCTGGGTAGCTATCTGCAAAATCTGGCGGACGGCTTCTTCAACCTCACCAAAGTACCCGAAACGCTGCGGATGTACGAGATAGACCTCCCGACCAAACGGGTGGCCGAACTGGCGGACAACTGCATCGACAAATTATCGAAAGTGGACCTGCGCAGTGAGGACACGCAGCTAAGGCGTTCCATCGTAAGTTTCACCCCCGATAAATTTGTGGGTGCGGACGTGCTGGAAGGTGCGGTGTGCAAAGATAAGTTCGACCTCCGGCCCGACTTCCACAACTTCAACCGCCTGACGAAAGAGTTCTCGCTCGGCATCTCGCCACGAAACTACGATGTGGCCTCCTTATTATATATCTCGGAGAATGGATATGCGGGCCATGTGGTTGCGGATAAATTCCATCCTTTCAGCTATCAGCATGCGTTTAAGGAGCTGGCCGAAAAGTTGGGCGACAGCATGAGGGCACGGCAAAACGCACCCTTGTCGGCCCACGACTTCGGCTATGCCGCCTTGCAAAAAGAAGCGAAGGTAATGGCGACCGAGATTCTGCAATCGGATTTTCACCTGCGCAACGGGGAGTTCAATCTAAGCGGAAGAAAGGTTGGACCTCCGATTGAAAGCAGGCAGGAACAGGACCTCGATTTGAGCATAACCGGTGATGAGGCTGACGAGAAACAGGAACGGCGACAGGCAAAACACGTCCCGTCCATCGCTCTGTCTCCAAAAGAGAAGAAACAATTAATCCTATAAAGACGATGAACGAAAACAACATGAATCATGCGGAAAGCGGTAGCCTGTATATGACGCTGGATGCGTTTTACAAGCCCGTCTACCTGAGTACGCGAGGGCAGGGAGAGGCCGGATTTGAACGCTATATCGAAAACAACGTGCAATTCCATGCGACGGGTCGCGAGTTTATTCCCGACCACTGAATGTTCCGCTTCGATTTCAAGGACAAGAGCAAGATACCGGAAATCGTGGCGACGGATAATGCGGATTATCTACAGCGGCTGTGCCCTGTATTGAAACAGGAAAAGATACATCCTTCGGGCGTGGTGCGATTGCGTGACGCTGCCTTTTGCGAGGAACGGGGTATCGCTCCGTTATCGGCAAGTGCCGAGCATTCGGCTCTGACCGAGAATGAAGATTACAAGCGGCTGGCATATCGCTACGGTATGGATGGCCATGTAATTCGTAGCGGTCTGGCCGCTTTCCCCACCTGCACGGCGGTGGAATACGGAAAGAATGTACTGCTGTTCAGCAAAGACCAGGCAGGAGACGAAGCGTTAAATAAGTTCCTGCAAGAGCGGACAACGGATTTC
>PPYE01645052.1_pt1 | contig 10316 bp, 10 predicted proteins | sample 1559881 | NCBI WGS metagenome assembly PPYE01 (sample SAMN08240022, study PRJNA423297) | Human gut metagenome, whole genome shotgun sequencing project.
TTCTTTTATTTATATTTCATTTTTCTATTGCTCGATCAACCTTTTTAGTAAAGTTAGTAATCTTCGTTTCGGGTTGTGGGTTTTCAAAATTATGATTTGCTAAAATTAATTTAATTGCATTAACATCATTTTTAGTAATTACTTTTTGAGTGTAAGGATAATAATCATTGCTGGATCCGTACACCAAAAGGGCGTTCATCACGTCGTCATCAATTGCAAAACGGTATCCATCAGGCATACCATAGTACTGCCCATTAGAAGAGTGTTCTAATCCCAAACTATGTCCTAATTCATGCCTCATAGTAATAAATAACAAATTAATTTCATAATTTTTAGAATTAGGGTCTAAAGCATGCTCAACTAATTTTGAGTCAATTCCCGTGTTACCACTCAGTGTTTGACTACCTGCCCCTGCAGCGTTTGCTCCCACCCTAAGACTAACCCTTTCATTTGTTGTAGACGACTTAACTAAAATTGTGGCTCCTATCGCATCATTCCAACTCTTAGCTGCTCTATCTAAATTATCATTAAAGGCCTTTAATGCTTTATTTTGATCATCCTCGGTAGTAAAATCACTTTCTTTCGCAAAACTTTTATAAATAATCTTACCCTCAGAATTGAATGCGTTATCAATCATTTGTGAATTTACTCTGTCACTAGAGCCCCCAAAACCAAAAGTGGCCGTTGAACCTAAAAAAATATCGTCAAGTAAGGCAGCTCCCTCGCCATTTACTTTAGGATACTGGGACTTCAAATCTAAATTCAAAGCATGTTGGTCTACCCAATACCATTTTTCACCGTCAAAGCTAACTTTTACGTATTTAGTTTTTTCACCGTCTCGGTCCCCTTCAGTATATTGTACGGGCATTTCTGCCTGATTATATACAGTAGCCCCAGTTCGATCACCTAAGTCGGCTTGATTTTCGTTTTCGGATTGCCCATCTTCCACCTTAGTATAAAAATGATAACTATTATTTAAAACTACGTTATACCGATAAGGCCTTAACGGTTTTGAAGCGGTAGAAACATATTTAGTCAGCATTTCATCAGTAGCGTAATCACTAACTGTTCCGGTATTAATTTTGGAAGATGCCCTTTTTTGCCAAATAAAGGTGTCATTTCCCATCGTTACGGCATCAAAGTTTTTTAATAGTTCTGCCGAAGTCCAGATATGGTCCCCCATTGGCTCATCGACTGTCCCTACACCCACATTTTGCCAATGACCAGTATACATTCCTGTAGAAGGGACCTCCGGTAGTTGCATATCGGAACTCAACTGAGATTTCTTCCCCAGTTTAAGTTGTTTTAGATTCCTTGCATTACTAAACATTTTGGTAGTTTCAATTTGTTCAATTTTGAAAGAAGACAAGTCTAATTTAGTCAATGCCGCCCCAGAAAACATTTCATACATTGAAGTCACTTTAGTGGTATCAAAGGAGGTTACATTAACTGAATCTAAGTTCCGACAATTATAAAACATTTGAATCATACTGGTGACATTACTAGTATTCCATCCCGATAAATCTAATTCTACAATTCCTGAACCATAGAATAGATAGTCCATGCTGTTAACTTTGCCTGTATCAAAATTACTAACGTTCAAAGTCCGTAAATTTGAAGTACCGTTAAACATCCCATAAAGGCTAGTCACATTACTAGTATTAAAGTTCTGGAGATCTAGGTTTTCAAACCCTGCTCCCCAGAACATATAAGTCATATTGGTGATTTTACTAGTGTTAAATTTGTTAAAATCGACTGACCTAATTGCTGAATCTCCTCGGAACATCTGCGCTGCATTACCTGAATAAGCTAATTTATCTAGCCCTTCGATACTCTGTAAATTAGGTAAATGGCCAAACATCCCTACAATTGAATTGGCACTAGTCGGTTTTGTAAACTCAATGCTCTTCACCGTTTTAGGATCAATTCCATTATCTTCTAAAACCTTGTTTAATGCCGGAGCATGTCCAATTTCACCGTTAGCTAAAATAAGTTCTCCACTATTGGCTAGCGTCCAATAAGAATCCCCCCAAGTTATAGCATTTCCTCGCACATTAGAATCAGCGGCCGCCCTTGCTGAGGTAGTAAAGAATAAAATAAATATAATTGCAAAAAATATTAATACAAAACTTTCAACTATCACACTGCTTTTCTGCTTCATTTAAATCATCCCCTTCATCAAAAATGTGAATCACTTCTCATATATGATTATATAGAAAGGGCTATCATTTCAGCAAAATTAATGCTTCACTTCATCGTTACATAGTGAATTTTAAACATCTTTCTTACTTAGCTAGTATGAAGCTTTCAGATTTCTAAATTATTTAATAGTTTTTAATAAAACACTAAAAAATTGACACACACACATTTCGATAACGTTTATAATTTATAGGGAGTCCTAATTAACAAATTATTAATTATCCGCAAAAATATACGGAGGAATTTTAAATGCAAGTTGAACCAAACGTGGTGATTAGCGAGTTTTTTACCCAAATGGATGATTTGCTTCATCATGAAGATACTAGTGACATCGACATTTCTAGCAAGGTAGCCAAACAAACTGAATCACTAGCTCGTTTCCAAGTTCCATACTATGTCTTAACCAATGAACCTAGCCAAGAAAAAAAGGGCAACTTTAATGACGAAAATCCTCAATATATTAAAGATTTTATTTTTGAAAACGCTAATTCTTTGCCAACTCTTAACCTTGGTGTGATGGCAGGAACGCGAGCAACATTAATTGAATATTTAGGGATTATGGTCAAATTAATTACCGAAGCTAAATTAAAGTTTAAAAAAGGAAATAAAGACTATCAGATTGGACATTATGAAATGGCTATTTCAAACTACGTTGCTTACAAATATTTTAGTGATCGCTTAGTCCATGGCAGGGAAGTTAGTTCCCTTTTCTTTGGCTACCAAAAACATAGTAGCGCATGGTTTAAGCACAAGTAAAAATGGAGAAAACAGAATGTTAGATAAAGCTCAAGTATATCAATTAGTTCGAAATCGTATTTGGATCTTACAATATCGAAAATCTAAATTTAATCAGCCAGTCCTTTTAACCCTAATTGGAAATAAAGAATTATCAGATGAAATTTTCTTCTGCATTATCTTTCACGAAAACGGACGACTAGAAGTTCCTACTACTGTTGGTTTCGTACCGGCAGAATATGGTAGCTGGGATTTTGACGAAAAAACACAGGAAATTCTTTTTATTAGTAAGGATGGACAATTTCAAACGGTAGCTAGCTTACCTGAATCACTACCTTATGGAGATAAGCTCGTTGCCATGCAGATCAAAACTCCGTTGCCAAACGATGCTCGTATAAGAATGTTCGTTAATGATCCCCATCTAGACCACTTTGCAATCACTAAAAGGTCAGTCGAAAATCATCAAACATACTTTATTCCGCGAGAAAATTTTGAATACTCACTTTTTGGTAAGTTACGTTGGCTCGGATTTAATGTCAAAATTATTGATCATGGTGAAAAGTTACTAAACTTTTTTAACGAGATTTATGAATATTTAATTCGTCATCCTCAAATTGAGGATATCGTGATATCCAGTAATAATGTCTCTGAAACTATTTTCACTGCTGAACGAACGCTAGCATTTCGAAAGGAACACAATCAGGCTGCTTTCGACTATCTTTCTGGAAAACGTACGGTCATCATAGAATTTTTAGTTATGGTTTTATCCGAGAATAACTTACGCCTATTTAACGATAATGTTCAACATGACGACGTAACAATGTTGCAAAACCTGTTATTACATTTGCTAAGGAAGAAGACGACTCTTTCGTGGGTTTCTTTTCCGTCATTTTCCACGAAAATGGTGAATTAGAGGTTCCCACTAACGTTGGATTTGTCCCTAAAGAATATGGAAAATGGGATTTTGATGAAACTTCTCAAAAAATAATTTTTGTTGGTACAGATGGCAAACCAAAAATCCGAGCAAGTTTACCCGAAAAATTGCCTTACGGATCAGATACTAGTGCCCTTAAATTACAACTTTCATCTTCAGATAATGATAGTGAAAATATGTTTATTAACGATCCACATCTAGATCATTTCGCCATCACTAAAAGAACAAATAAAACATATCGGACATTCTTTATTCCACGAACAGCTTTTGATTACCCTCTTTTTGGTTTATTACGTTGGAATGGTTTTAATGTCAAAATCATTGATCACGCTAAAAAAACACTAGATTTTTTTAATGGGGTTTACGAATATCTAGTTCTTCATCCCCAAATTGAAGACGTCGTGATCTCCCGCCAAAACATACCTAAAACGGCTTTTAGCACCGAACATAAGTTAGCGTTCCAAAGTAAACAAAACCAAGTTTCATTTGACTATCTTTCTGGAAAACGTGCTGCCATCATAGAATTTCTAGTTATGGTTTTATCCGAAGACAACTTACGTCAATTTGGTGTTGGGGATCAACGCGATGACGAGACGATGCTATACAACGTTATAAACACTTACTTCTCAGGCCGTTACGACTTAATAGAATTATCTAATCTATAATTTCTTGATCATTTCTCAATAAAAAAATTTAATGTAAATGGAGGTACCAATATGCAAGTTGAACCTAACGTAGTGATAACTGAATTTATTATTAACATGGATAACGTTTATCATGATTATGATAATACCAATCTCGATGTTTCCGAAAGAGTAAAAGAACAGGCCCAATCATTAGCCGAGCATGACGTCCCTTTTTATGTTCTAACAAACAGTCCAGACCAAGCAGTAGATAAAGATAAATTCCATATAGTCAATATAGAACTTTTTCAACATTATTCTGGAATATCAATATTTTTCTACCGCCTCCTTATGGCATACGACTTTTTACAGGCCCATCCTGAAATTGAAAAAGCTGCCTTAACGGATGCTAGCGATGTAACTATGTTGAATTATCCGTTCGACAACATCCAAGACGACACCTTATATATGGGTGACGAATGGGGGCTTTTAGGCGATACTTGGATAATAAATACTAACAATTCGCCATACTTTATAAAAAAATTCATTGCTGAACATCAAATGCTGCCTACCGTTAACATGGGCCTTATCATCGGTACTCGCGCAATTTTGCTAGAATTTCTGGGAATCATTCTCAAGCTTATTACTGAAAGTTCATTAAAAATCCAACAGGGTGACGAATCTGCAGCATTAGGTAAATATGATATGGAAATTGGTAATTACGTTGCCTACCGTTATTTCGCAGATCGGTTGGTTCACGGACGGGAAGTTAGCACCATCTTGCAAGGATTTCAATCCACAAGCAGTGCCTGGTTTAAACATAAATAAGGAGTAATTATTATGATTTTAGACAAAAATGAAGTGAAGGATTTGATTTGTAATCGCCTATGGTTTTTCCAATTCGTACTCAAAGAAAAACTCTATGACATTCATGCAGGCATTTTATCTTTAAAAATAGATCCTGATGATGAATTTAGTTATCTCACCCTTAAGTTTGGCGAAAATGGAAAAATCGATTTCCCTACCAGATTGGGTTTTATTCCTAGTGATTACTATAAATGGGACTTCGACGTCGACACACAAGAAGTTGTTATTCTAAGTAAAGACGGACAAGCCGAAAAAAGATTACAACTACCTCAAAAAGAATTTTATTATAACGTTGACACCATGGTTTTCAATAAGGATGATAAGGGCAACTCTAAAAATGTTGAATTCCTTTTAAATTTCCCACACTATGATGCTTTTGAAATTCGTAACCCTACGATAGCTGGTCAAACTATGATCTTTATTCCTCGCGATCATTTCAAACAGGGTGTAACTCAGCATTTTGCAAGGCGAGGCTATCCAGTTTATCCAGTTGACCATCAAAATGATTTAACAGAATTTCTGCAAGAAATTATGGAGTGCCTCATGGATCAACCCCGTTTAACTAACGTTATAATTTCTCGCAACGCTACCTCAGAACTCGACATCAATTTACCAAAAGAGCTTAATCACGTGTTATTAGCCTCTTCTGAAATAACAACTGCTTTTGACTATTGTGCAGGAAGTCGTGCAGTAGTAATGGAATTACTTACCACGGTAATTACTGAGAATAATAAACGTCAATTATCTCCTGATGATAATCGTACGGTTAATGAATTACTAGGTGAGGTTTTACATAATAAATTCATTAATCGTTGCGAATACCTTCAATAATAGGAGCTAACCAATTTCTAATTCGTTTATGCTAAATAAATTAATCTAACAGAATGTAGATTAAAGCTATTGAGGAGATTATTTCGTTTAACGACGGATTAGTTTCCTTTTTGTTTTAAAGACAGATTGAATTAAAGATGTGATTTCTCAAGTATTGCCACCTTTTTGACCATAATTTAGTACATTTAAACCTTTAACTATATAAATGATTATTCCGGTTAGCTTAGCATGCTTTTTCAGGCTACTTTGGAAAATAATCGAGCGAGATCTACTTTTCTTAAAAGAATTTCTTATCTATGTAAAAAATGTTTGACTTCCCGTTAGCTGGCATCAATGCCATTAAACATATAATAGCTACAATAAATTTTTTCTATAGAAAAGCAATCAAACAATCTTTATATCCAACACAGCGGCTCACAAAATTATTAAGTACGATATTGTATTCTATGCCAAACCAAAGGTCGTTATCGAAACTAAATCAAACTACATTACCACGTAGCTTTGTTTCATTTGACTACACAATAACTTTAAAAGATTTCTTCATTTCGTAGACACGACGAAGGATAACCACTATACTAAACATGGTATAACTTTTACTATGATTATATTTTCTCGTGGTAGCGATTAAGGGAATTGAAGGCACCCTTACACCACTGGTTTTGCGGGTGGTTACTCTTAATTTATATTTAAAACTATCCGACAACTACAAGAATTCCTCGTATCATTACACAATAACTGATTAATCATTACCGTCATAAGGAGTGCACCGCATTGTTAACTAAAAGAGAATTAAAAAAAATAATTTGTAATCGCTTTTGGATGTATAACATCGTAACCGATAATAATGATTTCGTTCTAGTTTTTATTGGAAGAGGTCCTACGGACGGCTTTTTAGCCATCCAGTTTGAGCCAGACGGAAGAATTACTTTTCCTAACAATTTAGCATTTGTTCCACAGGAGTACGCACACTGGGATTTTGATGAAGAAAAGCAAGAAATTTTATTAATTGGAACTAATGGGCAAATTAGCGCACGTGGGAAACTCCCCGTTAATTGGTTAAATGATAGTCTTAAAATCCAATTATTTGACGGAAAAGACGGTATTTTTATTAGTGATACGCGAATTGATGCGCAACAAACAACTAACCGAGTACTTGGTGGGAAAAATATGTATTTTACCCCTCGCCAATCATTTAATATGGAATTGTTCCACGATATCAGTCGTGAAAATTTTAACCTTAAAGTACTTGATTATCAGGGATCAATTTTAAATTTTTTCGATAAAATTTATGAATACCTTGCCCAACATCCCCAGTTAGAAAAAGTGGTAATTGCTAAGGATGGACAACCGGTAGTTAAACTTCCAGAAGAAAACCAGCTCGTATTCCTTGAAGATGACCAACGCCCTTCGTTTACCTACTTTGCCGGCAATCGGGCTCGCATCATGGAATTATTAATCTTAATATTGTCAGAAAATAATAAGCGTTTGCTTAACCTTGACGATCACCGCACTGAAGATGAACTATTATTAGACACTTTGAATAAGCAATACCAAGATCGCTTTACACTAGCGCATATTTGATAGCCTCTTGCGTAAATCATTATGTGGGTTAAGTTGTCATTGCATGTTCACCCTTATGACGCTACGCCTTTAAGTGCTATGGCAGATGCGGGCACCATAATGAACACCTGGGTCCATTACCCACAGTAATAAAGGAGTTTTATATGAAAGTAGAAAAAAATATCGTGATCAGTGAATTCATTGTTAATATGTACGATCCTCATTACGGGCAGGATAATAGTCATGTAGATATTCCCGCTAAAACTAAAACCCAAGCAGAATCCTTATCACAATTTCACGTGCCATATTACGTGCTGACTAACTCAGAAAGCCAAGAGTCCGATACAGGAGCTCATATTGTTCATATGGATCTGTTTTCTCACTACCCTAATCTAACTTTGTACTTTCACCGAATTTTAATGGCCTTTGAATTTTTACAAAAACATCCCGAAATTGAAAAAGCTGCGTTAACAGATGCGGGAGACGTCACAATGCTTAATTATCCGTTTGATAAAGTTGAAGAGGGAATTTTATATATGGGAGACGAAAGTTTTTACATATTTGCCACTCCTGTAATCACTTGGCATAAAGACCTTCAGTGTATTGAAGACTTTATCAGAGAAAATGGACTGCTCCCGACTTTAAACCTAGGCGTTATGGTTGGTACCCGTGCAGTATTAATCGAATATTTAGGAATCATGGTCAAATTAATTACCGATGCCCAATTAAAAATTAGCCAGGGGGACGATGCTTATCAATTAAGTGACGTTGAAATGGCAATTTCTAATTACGTTGCTTACAAGTATTTTGGCGAACGTTTAATCCATGGCCGAGAGGTTACTACAATAATGGATGGTTATCAAGAGCCAAGTAGCGCATGGTTTAAGCACAAATAAGGAGTTTTTAACAATGTTAAATAAAGAAGAAGTAAAAGATCTAATTTGTAATCGTTTTTGGAAATATCGTGAAATTACCCCTAAAAAAACTTTTACTACCCTATTCATTGGCACTAAGGCTGGCTCGGGCATGTTAGCACTTTGCTTTCGGCGGAATGGGAGAATCACCTTTCCTACTAACGTAGCTTTTGAACCCGACGAATACCGATACTGGGATTTTGATGAAGATACTCAAGAAATCGTATTCCTAAACAACCAGAACCAAATTAGCAGACGTGCAAAGCTTCCTGTCCGTTGGTTTGGTGGTGGGTTTAAAATGCAACTAATTTCAGATAAAAATGAAGTTTTCTCTCATGAACCTCACGTTGATAAATATGCAATAAAAAAACGCATCATTGGGGGAACCCACATGTTTTTTTGTCCACGTAGCGTTTATGAATTTGAACTATTCCAAGACTTAGCTTTTCTAAATTTTGATATTAAACTAATTAATGCTAAAAATTCTATAATTGATTTCTTTAACGAAGTATATCGGTACCTAATTGTTCACCCTCAATTAGAAGAAGTAGTAATTTCTCAGGTAGGTCAACCCATAGTTGAATTGTCGGAAGAAGAGAAGATACTTTTCGCTAATAAAGATAATCAACCATCGTACAAATATTTTTCGGGTGAACGTGCATTGGTTCTTGAATTATTAACGGTCGTTTTATCCGAGAATAATAAACGGCTATTAAATCGAGACGACTATCGAAATGAAGAGGAAATGCTTCAAGATATTATTCTTAACAAATTTGCTAATCGATATGAAATCGCAGAAGTATTTGCACCCAAATAAAAATCACAAACATCATTAAATTTTCTTCTAAGCGGCGATTATTATCCTTGGATGATCTCTTTGATCACTTTTTTAGGCAGTCGTCGGTTACGTATGGAATCATTACTTTCAATTCCTTCTGAAAAAATATGTTACTCAACATCAAGAGTCATCAAAGTGCAGAGAAAATGCTTCAAGTAGTACTACTTAAAAGCTTTAATACCCGCTACGAAACGGTGGACCTGCCAGAACTCTAAATAATCATACACAAACGGAGACCAAAATCTATGCACCTTGGTCTCCGTTCTTTTTAATATCAATGTTGTTTTTTGTATCATTAGGATCTAACGCCCATTTTACCAAGCCAGCGTCAATCCCCGTGTTCCCGCTTAACGTTGCACTACCTGCATCTTTTGGATTAGCAATCACCTTCAAAGTAACCTTTTTGTTGGTATCCGTGGCCTTAATAAGTACTGACTGCCCCAAAGCATCATTCCAACTCTTCGCTGCCCGATCTAAATTGTCGTTAAATGCTTTTAAAGCCTGAGTAGGATCTTTTTCTGCCGTAAAATCACTTTCTTTGGCGAAGCTTTGGTAAATGATTTGGCCATCAGGATTATACGCATTATCAATCATTTGCGAATTAACATCCATATCATAGTTGCCATACGTATTAGTAGATCCTAAAAATTGATCGCCGATTAGACCTACTCCTTGTTTATTTACCGCTGGATAACGTGATTTCAGATCCAAGTTAAGCGCGTGCTGGTCAACCCAGTACCATTGGTTGCCATCAAAGCTTACCTTAATAAATTTAGTCGCTTGTCCAGCTCGTTTACCAGTTGCGTAGGTATAAG
>PPYE01684382.1_pt1 | contig 10316 bp, 10 predicted proteins | sample 1559881 | NCBI WGS metagenome assembly PPYE01 (sample SAMN08240022, study PRJNA423297) | Human gut metagenome, whole genome shotgun sequencing project.
ATCCGGAGCAGTATGTGAAGGAAAATAACCTCGGCGTGCTCAACGATACGGGTGCAATCCGCGCCGCGGTGGAAGAAGTGCTTGCAGCAAATGAAAAATCCGTTAATGAATATAAGGGCGGAAAAACGCAGGCATTCCAGTACCTCATCGGCCAATCAATGCGGGCCTTGCGCGGCAAAGCTCCTGCGCAGGAGGTTACCAAGCTGCTCAAGGAGCTGCTTGGCGAGTAAAAATCAGAATCATTCGGCTGCCTCAGCGGCTGGTTTAAACGGCAGGAGACCTTCGGTATGCAAATGCGTGCTGGTCTTTCCTGCCGTTATCTACTTGGATGCAAATAGAACCAGCCCCACGCTTCGCTCATTCGTTTTTGTTTCGTCAGCCCGCAACTCCCAAACAAGGAAATATTTCCAAATACTTCAAGTTTTGGCTTGCGTTCCTGTTTTGGTTGATATACACTATTTATAGGAAGGACTGAACCTTGATATAAAAGCAACGAGCCAAGGAAATGCGATTTTCTCACGATGGGCAGAATTGATTCGTATGAGGCGTGAAGCGTGCGTTTTAGCGGATCAGATAGACATGCCAATTGGTTTTGGAGGTTCTTTTGATGGATCTAGAATTTGGACAATTAAAAAAAGCTGATTATAAAAAGGCGATTCAATTTGCCATAGAAGGTATGCACTTTAACTGGTATTTAGATAATAAGCTGTTGCAAAATCTTTACGGCAGATATTTTCTGTATCTTGAAATGTCAAGGGCTACACAAGCCATCGCAGCATATAAAGGTGACGAACTAGCGGGCGTGTTACTCTGTGAAATGAAAGGAGAAGCAAAAAAGGATCACTCTATTTGGAAGTCTGCCTATGTAAAAATTTTTGATTTTTTACAAAACCTGTTTGTAAAAAATGGTGTTGCGCCTTATGACGAGGCGAATCGAGGAATGTTGGTAGAATACTGTAAACACAATTCGCCAGATGGAGAAATTATTTTTTTAGCAGCAAATCCGAATATCAAGGCAAAAGGAATTGGCAGTATGCTGCTGCGAGAATTAGAAGAACGAGAAAAAGGCAAAAAAGTATTTTTATATACCGACAGTGCTTGTACATACCAGTTTTATGAGCATCGCGGTTTTGAATTGGCGCAGGAAAAAGATATTACATTGAAAATAGGGAACAAGGAAGTGGCGCTCCGATGTCTTTTATATAGTAAAGTGCTTGGATAACGGACGGTTTTCAGCTCATCGGGCTCATTTTATTTGGCTGCTGGTAAAAGGATCTATCTCATACCAATGATACGATGGGCATACCCTCGGTGTACAAAGAGCAACACGGTTTTTTTAGGGCATCTTCGGAGACTGACTGCGTAACTTTCGTTGCCGGGCTGGCGTCCACCAAGGACGATGACGCCGCCAGCGTTGGTTTTCGCCGCTGGCAGGCGTATTGATCTTTGTACACAGTGGGTACACTTTGGAGAAAGCAAAACGGAAGGTGTGGTGGAAATATTGGATACGATCTCCCAGGGAGAGAGAGGGCGGCTCGTATCCTGATTGATAGAGAGGAGCAGAAAACGATGACAACCAAACAGAAAATTCTTTTGTCCGTCTGCGTGACCACCGCTGTGCTGGCGGCCGCACTTATTGTGCTCTTTGCCGGGAATGCCTTGTTGCTGCGCCGGAATACACAGAAGGTCCCCATCCATTCGGAAGACTTTTCACAGAGGGAAGGCGCCGACCGCATCCATTTTTTAAATACCGGCTCGTCAGACGCAATCCTCATTGAGTCAAACGGCCGCTTTGCTCTTGTGGATGCTGGGGAGGATAGCGACTATCCCGCAGATCGGCCCAACTTGATCTATACTGGTTATGAGCAGGTCGTTCTACAATATTTGAAGGATCATGCCGCGGATGGGAATGGAAAGGTAACGCTCGATTTTGTGCTGGCCACCCATGCCCATTCTGACCATATGGGAGGCTTTGATACAGTGATTTCCGACCCGGATATTACCGTGAAGCGGGCGTATCTGAAGCCATACCGCCCGGATAATATCCGCAGTAAGGAGAAACGCCAGTGGGATAATCAGGAAGTTTATGATCAGATGGTGCAGGCGCTGAATGCCCGCGGCGCTGAAATTGTTTCCGAGATTCCAACGCAGGCGTTCCCGTTCGGGGATTTTACGATCCGTTTTCTGAATACGGAAATTGATACAGAGCATCAGGGCATTGATGAAAATGATAATTCCGTGCTGACGCTGCTGGAAAAGGACGGCACCAGGGCGCTTTTGACAGGCGACCTGAATAACCTCAGCGGGGATGAGACGCGCCTTGGGCCGGAGATCGGCAAGATTGATCTGCTGAAGATCGGGCATCATGGCTATGTGTTCTCCTCTTCCCAGAAGTTTTTGAACACTTTGAGCCCAGAAGTGACCGTTGCGACAAACCGCCGCTCTAAAATGATCTATCCCACGGTGAAGTGGCGGCTGGCCCTGACTGGATCTGCACTTTTTACCACAGTGGATTACAATGGCGTTATGGCGACTTTCCCAGATGGCGGCGGGCTCGTGATGACCGACCATATTATGAACGAAGAGGAGATGGCGCTGACGATCCCCACGCAGAAATAGGCGCGTGCGCTGGCCCCTTCAGCGTGCAAGAGGGTGGAACGCTGTAAAAAAGGCGCAATATCACGGGAATTTTTATTTTTTGCTTGCTATTTTATTTGCAGTGTGATAAAATATACGATAAAGAAGATGACTAGTATGAAAGAGTGGGGCAACCCGCTCTTTCTGCTTGTCATAGCCATTTTGCAACAAACCCGCCGCTTGGCTTGAAACGGCTGCGGGAATTTTTGTGGGAAAAGAGGAATGCTTTTGTCATCGAAGGGCAAGGGCGGCAACACGGTGGCCGCCGTATGGGCGCTTGCGGAGCCATTGGCGCAGCAGTTAGGGCTTACGCTTTGGGATATCCGCTTTGTCAAGGAGGGCGCTTCCTGGTATCTGCGCGTTTTTGTGGAGAAGGAAGGCGGCGTCAGCGTGGATGACTGCGTGGCGATGAGCCATGCACTGGATGGCCCGCTGGATGAAACGGACCCGATCGAGCAAAACTATTATTTAGAGGTTTCGTCGCCCGGCTTAGAACGGGAGCTGACGCGGGATGAGCACTTTCAGGCGCTGCTGGGTGCACGCATTAAGGTGCGCCTGATCCGTCCGGTGGATCAGGTGCGTGATTTTACTGGCGAGCTCCTATCCTTTGACAACGGAGCAATTACGCTGCTGCTGGAAAACGGCACGCAGATGCAGCTACAAAAAAAAGAGGCGTCCTGGATTCGGCTGGATGATGCAGATGCATTTTAAAAAGCCCGATAGAAAGCGCCTGACATACGCCGGAATCGGGTGGCCTAATTTGCGCGTTAAGAAAATGGCCGGTCCGTTTGGCACAGTCAGGGATAGGGCCTGAAAGCAGGCGCTGATCCGAACCCGGCTTTGATATGGAAAGGAATGGTCATAAAATGAATACCGAGTTTTTTGAGGCGGTTAAGATTCTGGAGAAGGAAAAGGGCGTGCCAGCAGAGCTGCTCTATGAAAAAATACAAACTGCCATCATTGTGGCGGTTCGCAAAAATTACCACGATAAAGATGTTGTCTGCTGTGAAATCAAGCCTGAGGAAAGCGAATTGAACGTTTTTCTGCACAAAACGGTAGTTAACGAAATTTCAGATCCAGATACGGATATCCTGACGGAAGAGGCGCAGAAGTATAAGCCCAGTGCCCTGCCGGGCGACATTGTGGAAATTCCGCTGGAGCCCAAGCAGTTTGGCCGAATTGCCGCGCAGACGGTGAAGCACGTGATCCGGCAGGGCATCCGCGAAGCGGAGCGCGGCCAGGTGATGCAGGAATTCCAGAGCCGCCAGCAGGAGATCACAACCGCTAAGGTGACGCGGGTAGACCCAGTTTCCGGCAATGCAACGTTGGAAATTGGCCGTGCAGAAGCAGTGCTGCCTAAGGGTGAGCAGGTGCCTGGAGAAACCATCGCGGAGGGCGACCTGATTAAGGTGTACATCGTAGACGTACGCGAGAGCGAAAAAGGCGGCCCGAAAGCGATCATTTCCCGTACCCACCCGGGGTTGGTCAAGCGCCTGTTTGAAACGGAAGTGCCGGAAATTTATGACGGCACGGTGGAGATCAAGGCCGTATCCCGCGAGGCCGGCTCCCGCACGAAGCTGGCAGTTTACAGCCGCGATCCGAATGTGGATGCCGTGGGCGCCTGTATCGGCCCGCGCGGCGCGCGCGTGGGCAAGGTGGTTGACCTGCTCGGCGGTGAAAAAATCGATATTGTTAAATATAGCGAAAACCCCGCTGAGTTTATCGCGGCGGCATTGGCCCCGGCGGAAGTGCTCAGCGTAGAAATAGAAGACGGCGCGGCAAATTCGTGCCATGTAACTGTGCCGGATACACAGCTTTCCCTGGCCATTGGCAACAAAGGGCAGAACGCCCGCCTGGCAGCAAAGCTGACCGGCTGGAAGATCGATATCAAGCCGGAGAGCGGCTTCTATGAGCCGAAAGCGGAGCAGGAAGAAGAAACAGAAGCATGATCGAAGGCTCTTGCATTTAGGCGGTAAGGGGGATGGAAATGCAGAATAAAAAGGTTCCGCTGCGCAAGTGTGTCGGCTGTTGTGAAATGAAGCCCAAAAAGGAGCTCGTGCGGGTTGTGCGCAGCCCGGAGGGGGAGATTTCACTGGATTTAACCTCTCGCAAGCCCGGCCGCGGCGCATATGTGGGCTTTTGGGAATCGCCAGAAGAGCGGGCCGCTTAAGCCTTGGGCACGATGCTGCAAAGGGCGCCGTCCTCGCGGGCAGGGCACGGCTGTGCCTCATCAGCGCGGATGCGTCCGACCGGCTGGAACGGGAATTTTTCCGCATGACACAGGGTGAAAAGAGCATCCCGCTCAGGCGTGTCCGGTATACGATGGAACAATTCCACCGCGCAATCGGCGCAAAAGCGGGCGTGCTTACGGTGGATGACGACGGCTTTGCAGAAAAGCTGCTGACAGGGGAGGATAATGCGTATGATGATGAATAAATACAGGGTTCACGAGGTGGCAAAGGATTTCGATAAGCCGAGCAAATCGGTGATCGACCTGCTGGGGGAATATTTTGAGGAGCCAAAGAAGCATATGACGGCGCTTGAGGAGAAAGAGCTCGATGTGATTTTTGAAACCTTTACCCAGCAGAATGAAGTAGAGAGTTTTGACGCATACTTTGCAATGGGCAAGCCTGCCGAGGCAGAACAGCCTGCAAGGCCGGCAGAGAAGGAAGCGCCTGCCGCAAAAAAAGCGCCGGAGCAGCCGGCAAAGCCGGGCACGGCGCCGAAGCAGGAAAAGGGCGCGCAGCCTCAAAGCACGAAGCAGGGCCAGAAGCCGCAGCAGAATGCAGCGCCGCAAAAGAAGCAGGAGAGCCAGAATAAACAACCGCAGCGCCCGGCGCAATCTCGCACCAAGGGTGCGGCGCGCACGGTGAACACCCGCACAACGCAGGTGGAGCTGGATAAATACAACGAGCGCTATGAGAAGATTGCGCCGACTAACACGCGCGGCGCAGGTGACCAGAGCGTTCAAAAGCAAAAATTAAAGCAGCGCTCCCAGCAGTACCGGCGGCAGGGCATGCGCTCCCCACGCAGGGAGTCCGAGGCAGAGCGTCTCAAGCGCATCGCCGCTGAGCGCGCGAAGAAGCCGCAGCTTGTCATCCGGGTGCCAGAGGAAGTTTCAGTAGGCGATCTGGCCGCCATGATGAAGCGCACTGCCGCAGAGGTGATTAAAAAGTTGATGGCGCTCGGCGTGATGGCCACGGTCAATGAGATCATCGATTACGATACGGCTGAGATCGTAGCCTCTGAGCTGGGCATTAAAGCGGAGAAAGAAGTGGTCGTCACCATTGAGGACCGGATCATTGACGATAGCGCGGATGACGATAAGGATCTTTTACCCCGCGATCCGGTTGTTGTGGTGATGGGCCACGTTGACCACGGCAAAACCTCCCTGCTGGATGCGATTCGCAACACCTCGGTAACAGAGGGCGAAGCGGGCGGCATTACGCAGCACATCGGCGCATACCGCGTATCTATCGACGGGCAGGATATCACCTTCCTGGATACGCCCGGCCATGCGGCCTTCACTGCAATGCGCGCACGCGGCGCGCAGGCGACAGATATCGCGGTTTTGGTGGTTGCAGCGGATGATGGCATCATGCCGCAAACAGTGGAAGCGATTAACCACGCGAAAGCGGCGAATGTTTCGATTATTGTCGCAATCAATAAGATGGATCGCCCCGGCGCCAACCCGGAGCGCGTGATGCAGCAGCTGACGGAATATGAGCTCGTCCCCGAAGAGTGGGGTGGAGATACAATCTGCGTTCCGGTTTCCGCCAAGGCGCATCAGAATATTGACAAGCTGCTGGAGGCTATCCTGCTCGTTGCAGAGATGAAGGAATTGAAAGCCAACCCCAACCGCGCCGCAAAGGGTATTGTGATTGAAGCGCGCCTCGACAAAGGCCGTGGCCCGATTGCGACGCTGCTCGTTCAAAACGGCACGCTGCATGCCGGCGATATCATCGTGGCAGGCACGGCTGTCGGCCGTGTGCGCGTGATGACGGATGACCATGGCCATAAGGTGGAAGAGGCGGGGCCGTCTGTCCCTGTGGAGATCATGGGCCTTGCGGAGGCCCCCCAGGCTGGCGATGCATTCGATGCGGTTTCCGATGAGCGCCTGGCGCGAACGCTAGTCGATCAGCGCAAACAGCAGGCCAAGGAAGAGCAGTTCAATGCCATTCAGAAGATAACGCTGGATAATCTCTTTGCCTCCCTCCAGGATGGTCAGATGAAGGAGCTCAATATCATTATTAAGGCCGATGTGCAGGGCAGTGTGGAGGCTGTCAAACAGAGCCTTGAAAAGCTTTCAAACGAAGAGGTGCGCGTGCATGTGATCCATGGCGGCGTAGGTGCGGTCAGCGAATCCGATGTGATGCTCGCCCATGCGTCGAATGCCATTATCGTCGGTTTCAACGTCCGCCCAGATCCGGTGGCGGCGAGCCAGGCGGAGCGCGATGGCGTGGAGATGCGGATGTATCGAATCATTTACGACTGCATTGAGGATGTGGAGCATGCAATCAAGGGCATGCTTGCTCCGAAAATCCGCGAAGTGGAGCTTGGCCGTGCGGAGGTGCGCAATACGATCAACATCTCCAGCGTGGGCAGGATTGCCGGCAGCTATGTAACAGATGGCAAGGTGCAGCGCAATGCAAAAATTCGCGTTGTGCGTGACGGCATTGTGGTGGCGGAGGATGAAATCGCCTCCCTTCGCCGCTTCAAGGATGATGTCAAAGAGGTGGCCCAGGGCTATGAATGCGGCATCGGGCTTGTGAAATTTAACGATATCCGGGAAGGCGATATTCTGGAAGCCTTCATTTTAGAAGAATATAGGGATTAAAGCATGGCGCCGCGTTCTCCGCGGGCCGAAAGGTATGAACGATAAATGGCAGGATACCGAATTGACCGCGTATCGGAAGATATCAAGCGGGAAATCATTGCAATTATGCGTGAGCTGAAGGATCCCCGCATTCAGGGGATGCTGACGGTCGTGCGCGTGGAGGTTAGCTCAGACCTCTCTTTTGCCAAGGTGTATGTTAGCGCAATGGAAGGCTTGGAGACGGCAAGGCTTGCTGTGAAAGGCCTGACAAGCGCAACGGGCTACGTCCGCCGCGAGGTGGGCGGCCGCCTGCACCTGCGCAAAACGCCGGAGCTGAAATTCATTGCGGATGACTCCATTGCACACGGCATGGAAATCACAAAAAAAATTGAAACGCTCGTGAAGGAGGATGGGGATGCGGATTGATGAAAAAGCGGCCGCCCGGCTGCTGGAAGGTCAGGACGATTATCTCATCCTTACGCACGGCCATCCGGACGGGGACACGCTGGGCTGCGCTTTTGCGCTCTGCCGCGGGCTGCAAAAATGTGGCAAACGCGCGCGCGTGGAATGCACGGATGAGATCCCCGCAAAATTTAGCTACCTTTGGCGGGAGGTGGAGCAAGAGGCGTTTGCCCCCCGCTTTTTTGTGGCTGTAGACGTGGCGGATCCAAAGCTGCTGGGAAAGCGCTTGGAGGAACGCTATGCGGCGCATATTGATTTGTGCATAGACCATCATGGCTCCAACACTCTCTATGCGGCTCAAACGCTGCTCGATGCCTCCGCCGGTGCGGCCTGTGAGGTCATCTATGAGGTGCTCCGGGAGCTAGGGGTGGAGATGGATGAGCAGATTGCCGATTGCATCTATACCGGCCTATCCACAGATACGGGCTGCTTCCGCTATTCCAATGCGACCGCGCGTACGCACCGGATTGCGGCCGATATGATTGATTGCGGCGCGGACGCCCCCATCATCAACCAGGTCATGTTTGAGACGAAAACGCGCACTTACGCCGCCTTGGAGCGGCTTGCCTTGGATTCTCTCGAAACCTATTGCAACGGCCGAGCGGCCCTCATTACAGTGACGCAGGAGATGTATCGCCTGAGCGGCTCAAACGAAAGCGAGTGCGATCCGATCGCCTCGCTGCCGCGTCAGATTGAGGGGGTGCTCGTTGGCGCGATGTTGCGGGAAAAGGCGGATGGCACCTTTAAAGCTTCTGTGCGCACCCACCGGCCTGTGGATGCAGCCGAGCTCTGCAAGCGCATGGGAGGCGGAGGCCACCCCCGCGCGGCGGGCTGCCAGCTGGAGGGCCCGCTGGAATGTGCAAAGAAAGTGCTGCTTCAACAGATTCGTGCAGTTTTGGAGGCGTAAATGACCGGAATCATCTGTGTGGACAAACAGGAAAATATGACCTCCTTCTCCGCTGTAGCGCGCGCACGCCGGATCACAGGGGAGAAGAAGGCGGGCCACGCGGGCACGCTTGACCCAATGGCAACGGGGGTCCTGCCGGTGTTGTTCGGCGGGGCCACCCGTTTTATGGAGTTTTTACCGGTGCAGGATAAGGGCTACCGAGCGCACATTCGGCTGGGGTTGACCACCGATACCCTTGATACGACGGGCACAGTGCTCACACGCAGCGAGCCGCATGTGACAAGGGAGCAGCTGGAGCAGGCGCTCTGCGGTTTTCGAGGCGCTATTTTGCAGGTGCCGCCGATGTATTCCGCCCTGTCGAAGAATGGCGTGCGGCTCTATGAGCTTGCACGCAGGGGCGAGGAGGTAGAGCGGCCCGCACGGCCTGTAACGGTTTACCGGCTGGAGCTGATGGCGTTTGATGAGCAGGCGCAGGAGTTTGAAATCGATGTGTTCTGCTCGAAGGGCACCTATATTCGCTCTCTAGCGGACGATATCGGCCGTGCGCTCGGCTGTGGGGCCGCCATGTCGGCCTTACGCCGGTCATATGCCGCCGGTTTTTTCCTGGAGGATTGCGTCACGCTGGATGCGCTCGCAGCATTCCGGCAGGATGGTGCGCTTTCGCAATGCATCATCCCGCTGGAGCGGGCGCTGGGAACATACCCGTCCCTGACGGTGACCGAGGCGCAGGCTGTGCGATTTGCAAACGGCGGCGCGCTTGATGCGGGCAGGCTCCGTTTTGCGAAGAGACAGAGCGGCTTCTACCGGGTATACAGCCCGGATCAGAATTTTCTCGGCCTAGGGGAATTGCCCGTGCAAGGGGACGAGCTGAAAGTCCGGCGGGTGCTACAGGACACTTGATGAAAGGAACCTCTCTTCAGAAAGGAGGAAAGCCCATGCCGTATGTGACTAATTTTCACACCTTGCCCCAAACAGGAACCTCGCTTGCACTGGGAAATTTTGACGGCGTGCACACTGGCCACTGTGCAGTGATCAGTGAGGCCGTGCAAATGGCGCGCCGATGGGAGCTGTTGCCCGGTGCGGTGGTCTTTCGGGAGCATCCGCAGGCTGTGCTGCGGGGCTGCGCTCCTGCCCGGCTCTGTGATGACCGGATGCGTCTGCGGGCTTTTGAGGCCGCGGGTGCACAAGCCATCTGTGTGGTTGATTTTCAGGAGATTATGTGCCTTTCTCCGGAAGCGTTTGTCGAGCAGATTTTGGTGCGCCGCCTCCATGCGCGGGCTCTTTCGTGTGGGTATGATTACCGTTTTGGAGGGGGATGCACGGGAGATGCAGCCAAGCTGCGGGAACTGTGCCAAGGCTATGGAATCCGCTTTTCTATGGCGGAGGAGGTTGATTTCTGCGGGCTCCCGGTGAGCAGCACCCGCATTCGCGCGGCGTTGGAGCAGGGCAGGCCGGAGGAGGCCAACGCCATGCTCGGTCGGCCTTTCTGCTACG
>PPYE01233958.1_pt1 | contig 10315 bp, 10 predicted proteins | sample 1559881 | NCBI WGS metagenome assembly PPYE01 (sample SAMN08240022, study PRJNA423297) | Human gut metagenome, whole genome shotgun sequencing project.
CAAAAAGTTATTGAAAAATTTATGGAACAACAACCTCAACTCAATGATCACAACAAACAGGAGTATCCTCCTATGCATATTAGAGATTCTAACACATCCTTAATTAATCAATTATAATACAACGACTTACCATTAATGCTAAAAATATATAATTACATATTTGTTTCACCCCAATTAATGCACAACTTTTACATACCTAAAGCTTCCGCAGTAAACATGAAAAAGAGTAATTTCAATAAACGAGATTACTCTTTTTCATATCCCCCTTTCTATAGTTACATACTAATGGAACACTTTATCATTAAAATAGGTCACTCTAGAATTTTAAAGTCGGCAATATCCAACAAATAAAGTATAATATCATCAGAACTTCTTTATTTACAATATTGCTCCCATAATTAAAAGTAATTATGGATTAGAATTAAATCTTAAAGCCCTTACAACTTCATCTAGTCCCAGTCCTTCTTTTTGTTCTCTTGAATAATAGAGATTATATTCTCTTAAAGGTCTACACAATTTATTAAACCTCGTATTATACCCAGTTTTTTCTTCTCCACAGGAAAAACAAACAGCAGAATAAGCACAAGTTCCAGTCATTGGAGAACCTGAAAATGATATTATCATCATCTGTTTACCACAGAATTGGCAAGGCAAAGAATAAACTTCTTCATATTTTTCCCACACTTTCAACAATACCCCTAAATATATCTGTTTAGAAACCGAATATACAGTCAATGGAATTGGAGCAAAGAAATAGTTCTCATTAGAAAAAATCCACTCTTTATTAGCCCAAAGAAAAGAGATATTCTCTCTATACATGCCCCATTGCTTCTGATATAAATAATTCATTTCATTACCTCCTTTTAATCAACCATTTTCTAATATTAATTGCTCTAGATAAGAGCACACAACAATCTCTACATCAATATTCCTATGAAATATAACTGCATTGATTAAAGCCAAATGAACCTCTTTCTGTAGAACAGATATTGGAAGATTAGACATTATAACATACCTTTTAACGATTTCTTCTATCCAATCCTCATTTGCTATAATAAATTGTAGTTTTGCTACCTCGTTATCCTCCAATATATCATAAATTAAATCCTTTCGTTTTATCGTAGAAAACACAAATATCACTCTATTTTAAAGATTTATCTCCTTATTAATCTCAATTTGCTCATCAACTATATCTCTTATAATATTTTCTATACTCAAATCATCTGGTTTACTTTTTATTTCCACAAAAGAGTTATCAGCCACAAATCTAAGTTGACACCCAATAACAGAAAGACGAGTAGACTCTAAACGGACTTTAGGAGATTTCGATTTGCACCTTTGAACCTTCACATAAGGATTAATTCCGTATATGTCATCATCAGAAAACAACATATCATAAGGTAAAGACATTGTTTTCAGATTTGCGCAATCGACAAACAAATGTTTTCCACAATCACAACAATCGGGTATTATCATATCCTCCAAATTATAGCAACCATGAAAAACATCATCTCCTATTTTGGCTAAATCTTTTGGTAAAGAGACCGACTGCAAAGCAGTACAACCGTAAAAAGCTCCATCATCTATGATTTTCAAATTTGGTGGCAATATTATACGTCTCAATTGAGTACAATTTCTAAATGCATTTTTTCCAATCCCTTCTAGACTTTCAGGTAGGAGTATCTCCTCTAAGTTTTTATATTGTGCAAAACCACCAATATATTTAACCCCTTTAGGTATTATAATTTTAATTATACTTTCAATCTCTGATTGAGACAACTTCAAAAACCCTGTCCCATAGATTCGGTATACCAATCCTTCTGGAAATTCTAATATTGTATTCATTTTATAGTACTTAATAATTCATTTTACTTATTATTCACCTCACATATCATCAACACAAAAAACGTAATCGATAATAAAAAGTTAATTAGGAAAATTGTATCTATAACCACACATTCTTTTATAGAGAGTTTTCTCAATCAACCATTCCTATTTTTCTGCAAAACATTTTCAATAGCTATTATTACAGCTATCTAATCTTATATTTCAATATATCGAAACCATATTCAGCAAATAACCTATCCACTTTTTTAAAGTCAATATGTTCTTTCAAAACACCTGCAATATAATTGATAATACAGTAAGTATGCGTTATTTCGCGAGAAAACAAGTCTACAACATGCCTTTGATAATCTTCTCGTTCATAAGGATAAGAAGGAGAGCAAGAAAGTTCAAAATCTAATAATTCCAATGCCCAAGTATAGTTTGATTCTTGTATTGCATTATGCAAAATATTATGCGAATGCAAAATATACAAGTTCTTTACCAATATATCAGCAGCAATTAAATAACGTTCCTTATAACGTTTTTCATTCATAGTCTCCCATTTATCTGTTTCTCGTTTTATTTCCCTCGTTGACATGAAAGGCACATCCGTAATTCTGTATGGACATTCCAAAGAATATTGTAACAAACAAGGCTTTATCTTATTACCATTAGGCAATGACAAGTATATATCAAGCTCAAGCACATATTCCATTTGATTAGTTTTAATACCCAAAGTAGCCACCTCTTGACCTAAAAGAAAATCTCTAACAGCATCTTGACGAAGTAATAATCCCCATGTATCATTACCCATTTCGCCCGTGTTTAAAAAAACATATTCCGAATAGTTTAACCCATTACCTTTACTCACAATATATCTTCCATCCGTACTCCTTCCTATTATGTAACTTCTCCCATGTATTGGACTAATACAATGCATCTTTATATCCCCATCATCACAACGCAGATATGGATAGGGAGCTGTAGAGATATTCTGATTTTGCAAGCAAATTGAATATGGAAAAGAACGAGACCTAAATACCATCATAAAACAATTTATTACATTTTTCACACACATACGCATCGAAAATATGTGTGGGATTTCTCCCACACAATAATTTTCACATAAATCATCCATGTCGATAAGCTATACCACAGCTATTTTCTGTAGCTTTGGAACAGCCTGACATAGAGACTACACTAGAAGCCTTCTTTATTTCTAACTTTACGACCATAATTGTATAAGTTAAAAGTGATAGTGTTATTTTTGGGGAAACACATTTACCCACCTACCATTTATCTCTCAATATCATTATTAAGATATGTACGCTCTAATTTAGACGGTTCATATTCAGGTAACATTTTCAAGCAGTCCAATAAACTTCTTCCTTGCAATGGGTCATAGTCCTCCCCCTTCATTTTTACTGCGAGAGTATGTCTGATTTTAGCCATATAACAATTATTTTCCCCAGCCTTTAATGGAGTTCCATGTTCAACAAAATTATTCCCTACACATAAGTTACAATAATCACAGTAGTCGTGTTTACCACATTCTTCATAATCTTCTAATATCAAACTACTCCACCATTTTCTTTTATCACTATTTGTCACAATATCTGCAATACTTTGTTTCCTCACATTACCAAAAACTAAATGAAACGAACAACAAGGTATAAAATCACCATTAGGAGTAAGACAATATGAAGTTTCACCTGCACCACAAGCATTCACTTTCATATCCCGCTTTTGACCACCATAATTAGGAGCCTCTTTTCCAACATATAGTTTCATATTATCATCCCTCAAGACTATTTCAAGTTGTTGAGGAGTTAATCTAAGATTACGTGCACAGCAATCTCCTTCAATAGAATCCGTAATATTCAATTCCATTTGTGCCACAGCGCCATATTTTCTGGCTATGTCATAAATAGTATGATAAGTTTTAAGATTGGAACGCATAACACAACATTTTATATTTAATGGCACTGCCAAAGCAGACAATCGCTTAATCACCGTCATAGTATTATCCCAAGACCCTTTAATGCGAGTTATAAAATCATGTTCTTTCTCCACCCCACTATATAAAGATATTCCAACTGTACGAGGATAATAACATGCTAGTCGTTCTATGTCATTTACAATACTTTGCCCATTAGTATAAACATCAAAAACAACATTTTTACTATAAAGATAATCCATTATATCCCACACGATAGATTTTGAAAATGGGTCACCACCTGTAAGACAGACTTTTACAAGTCCTTGTTCGTAGAGTTCATCAATCACACGCTTATATTCATCCAACGTCAATTCTATAAGTTTAGCCCGTCCACTCCTTTCTTCATTATTACGCGTAGCTCCTATATTATAACAATGTATACATGCCTCACTACAACGATAAGTAAGTTCAAACATTACACTTGTTATTTCACCAGTTACTTGCGCATAAAGCATTTCAGCATGACTATGCTCCATCGGCAATTTTTCTTCAATTGTAACATTTTTCTGAAATTGAGAGCATTTATAATTAGCAAGTTGCTGACGATAATCAAGAATCCCCTTTTTAGTAATAGGAAATGACGATACAAGCCCACATTGTTCCAATTGCACAAGGAATGGTTCTAAACTTTCTACAGAAACATTCGATTCCAAAGAAAGCCCTTCCAGAGAAAAAACACCATTTCTCTTTACTTTTATTATCTTACCAACTACTATAGCAGAAAAACTATCAAAGAAATAACTCACCCCTTCTATCAAATTATAATAAAGAGCTACCTTTTTCTCTTCATTAAACCTCCCACAAGTCCATTCAGGGCGATAATATTGCCGTTCTCTCATTGGTATTAGTATATAACCTTAGGCCCAAAGGTAATTCTAGTAGATTAAGAATAAAGGCATAAAAAGAAAGTGTGAGCCTATTTAACTTATTCTGCTAAGAGGTTCTGGAAAATACCCATGCTATGAACAAGAAAAACAGCCCACACCCTAGCCTTCTATATGTTGAGAACATATAAACACACTAAGGGGAGAACGTTCCTTATATTCCAATAGCATTTGTGAATTTTCCAGATTCCTTAGCATAGAATAAAAGCTAAAACGCTTCCTATATTATGTCTGTTGCAATATGCAACGCCGCAAAAATAAGAATATTTTAGCAAAGAACCTCTTTTGTGAGCTGTTATTTTGCAAATATAGTAACTTTTATACTGCTACTATATTGTATCGCTGTATTAATCTTTGTACTTGCACTATTTGAAATTTACATCCCCTAGAAGTAACAAAACCTTGTTCATTCAATTGTTTAGTCATTTCTATTGGTGTCAATCCATCTTTAACCATAGAACGTAGCATAGCAACTGCACGCATATTGTTTACATTATATTGAGCTTTTCTTCTATTAGTTTCATTACTTTGTTTTATGGCTTCATTGTGTCTGTTCATTAAATTTTCCGATTTTCCTAGTTTAAAGCCTTTTGCCTTTTTAGCCGCCAATGACTGTTTTGTACGCTGACTTATTAAAGTAGCCTCATATTCCGCAATACTACTAATAATATGCAGAATCAACCTATTAGCCTTAGGAAAATCACAAAAAGTTATTTCAACATCCGATTCTAGCAATTTAGAAGTAAATGCAACATTCCTAGACAATCTATCCAATTTAGCCACTATGAGTATAGAATTAGTTTTTCGACAAAGGGCTAATGCTTCCTGTAATTGAGGACGAAGATTGTTTTTTCCACTTTCTGTCTCTATAAATTCACGGATAATCATTCCTTCTTTTACAAAACTATAAATTATATCTCTCTGTGCTTGTACGCCTAAGCCACTCTTTTTTTGCTTAACAGTAGACTGTCTCAAGTACGCAACGTAATTACTCATATTCTATCATTTATGTTCTACTTACAATTATTAAACGTTCGTTTTATAAATGTAAGTTTTATTACGGAGCAAATATAATTATTCTATTTTAAATAAGATAATATCACAAACAAATAAATGTTAATAACATGATTTTAATTAAATTCAAATAATAATATTACTATATTTACATCTAAATTTTGTATACAATGAGTAATAGCACAAGAACAGTTGTACATCTTCAAATAAACAATAAACATGAGTATTATGGTTCAACTTCATCTTTATATGACCAACATACAGCAGAAGAACTTGGACTTACCAAAGCTTCACTCAATAATTATTTTAGTAAGCTAGCAGATGGAGCAGAATTGATATATTCTAATAGTAAATGTATCATACGGAAAGGAACACTATACACTAAAGAAACTACACGAGGACGAAAAAAAGCAACAGTATAGACACAACAAACTGTATTTACACACATAAAACACTGATTATAAGCAAAGTATATACATCATATACATTACTATACGTGTACATATTTCTTAAAAATCTCACCACAAATAACTCAAAATGATTTTGTTAGTAAAAAAAACTCTATTTTTTAATAATTTTTCACCTTATTAAAACCCATTTCTATTAATCGTTTGCAAATTCATTCACTATTTATCAGCAAATATTCTACTACAAAGACATTTGCTTTTAAATAAAATTATATATACATTTGAGACATGAAAAAAAAGATAACATTTAGAACTTGGTCCATCAAAGACCTAGACATTGATACTGTCATTGCTAAACATATAGAATTAGTAACCACGCCTAGAACGGAATTAATAAACTGGGAAGAATATCTAACATGTGACACAAAAAACATAAAAGAACCTATTTATAAAGTCATTGGTAAAATCAAACCTATTCCCAGGAAAGACATTCTATATCATAAATATATCTTTCTAATACACATCATTATCGCCAAATGTGAAAACAGTAAAGACGGCACAATTCGTCTTAACTATAATGTATTAAAAGAAGTATTAGGAAGATGTATTGGTGATATGTTGAACACACTCAAGAAGTTAAATATAATAAACATATCTCCATTTTACAAAATTGGAGAATACTCACGTCTTATATGGTTATGTAACTGGAACATTACACATAAAGACATTACTAACTTCAAAGTCATAGAATACAGCAATAAAATAAAAAAAATATTAGGAGATAGAGAAAACTCAACAGGTAACTACACGAAAAAATTCATCAATAGTTACAATGAATCATTATCAATGCTAAAGATGCCTTATAAAAAAGAAGCACTAGAATATCTATCTCGTAAAGAGTTTGCTACAGAACATAGCAAATTATTCTATTATTCACGAATTAACAACTTTCAAGAAACTGAAAATATAATAAGTTCCATCGATAAAAATAACAGAATATATCATTACTTAACCAATACCCCCAAATCATTAAAGAAATTCTTTAACATAAAATTTCAGGCTGATATATGCAATAGTCATCCATTATTATTCTCTAAATATTTAATTAGAAAATACAATTTAAAATATGATTTTATAAAAGAGTTATGTAGAATAAATTTAAATATAGATACAAATAGAAGTAGTATCCGTTATGAAGGCAAACAACTTCGTAATATACTGAAAAACAAACAAATAGAAGTCCCAAAAGTAAAAGACTTACCGCATGATATAATTGTATATATTTATCGAACTTCCAAAGGATATTTTTGGGATGATTTCAAGGATTTATTCAAAGATATGGAACGAGGGGAAGTAAAAGTTGCATTATTTCGGGAAATATTCTACTCTTTAAGCACCACTGTCAAACATAAAAACTTTGGAAAATTATTCGTAGAACGCTATCCAAATGTATGGAAGATAATACGTTCATTTAAAATGGAGAAAGATTCACTACTCCCCAACAAAATGATGCAATTAGAAAGCGAGATTTTCAAGGATATACTTGCAAGATGTTTTAACATTGGATGGCAGGTTGTGAATATCCATGATGCCATTATTGTTTTAGATACGAATGCAAATATAGAATGTAGAAATAAAGATATTGAGAACATCATTTCTACCGTATATGAACAATACAGTTTATTTCCAAGTATAAGTATCGAAACATTTAGTCCGCAAATATAACAAGCAACAGAAAATGTTAAAATATTTCGCGCCATCAATTTTCACATCACATTTTTTGGAAAAAAAATTTTGCCTACCGTTCTAGCAAATAAACAACCCTCCCCCTACTCCTATTATGAGTAAGGGGGTACACTACCTAGAGAGGAAGAAAGAAGACATTAAACCATAATCAATTCTTACCAGATAAACGTTTTAGCACTTTATCATAATGCTCTTTCCAATTCACATCATTAGTAGTAGCCTGAACCAAATTAACATTTTTAGTATTCTCCAAATATTTATTTGCATGTTCATAATCGTAAAATGGGAAAGCTCCCATCCAACCTGTTGCTTTTATCATCTTATCGAATGCTTCATAATTATAAGTCCCCTCCTCAAACTCTTTGTAAACTAAGCTTTTACCATTATAAGTAATAATTTTATTTTCTCTATCATAAGAAAAACAATGTTCTGTATTATTCAATAACCATGCCTGAAATTCAATACCATATTGACAGAGTGCCTCATCAAAAAACATTTCATCTTTTTTATAACGAGCACTTTTTACGGTTCCCCACATTTCCTCACCTCCTTTATAACTCACTATTACAAGTAACCACAACGGATGCATACGATATATTACAATATTATCAACATATTCATTTATCATCGTAATTACCAAAGTCTTATCATTACGAATCTCATTCATTTTACTTTTTAGCACTGAATTGGAATTTAAACGTTTTAAATTATTAATGGCAACTCCTTTCGATATAATTTCTTTTGACAATTTATCAAGGTCTTTTTCTAATCTATCTCTGACTTTATCATATTGCGTTTTTTCTTCTCTTAGCATCGTTTTGACAATGTTATCGTCTTCTAAATACATCAATCGCTTTATTGTCTTCCTATAGTTATCTTCAATCACAGATACCTCGCTCTCTTTGACTACTTTCACTTTCAACAGTTCCTCCCTCTCCTTCTCTAAATTCTCAATTCTTAAAATATTTGATTGCTCAATATTAATTTGAGCAAACATTTGAATGGATAATTGCAATACAAGACCGTCAAGCTTCCATTGAAGCACTTGTGCGCCATTATCACAAGTTTGTGGTTTATCTTTACGATTCACCCTACCATAACATTTATAAGTCCTCTCACCACTTACATAATTTCTTGCTGTCAAGGCTGACTTTCCAACAGTAAAATTAGCCCCACATTCCCCACAAGTTAACAAATGCTTCAACAAGTTTTCATGTTTTATAGCGTTATTTTTGTTATAATGCGCCTTAGCCAATTTATCCTGAACACATTGAAATAATTCATCTGAAACAATCCTTAAATCTTCTATTGTATCTGAATATTCATAAATAACCTCACGATTTCCACGTGCCTTTATCGGAGTTGAATTTGAAGGGTCTGGCTTGTAGAAGACTATTTTACGATTTCCAATATATAATTCATTATGCATTAGTCTATTCACTGTAGAAGGTCGCCATTTTAAGTTATCAATATCAAACCGATATTCTTTTTCTTCTAATCCTTTTGCCATTCTATTTTTCCTAAATTGATTTAGTCGCTTAACATAAGGAGCAGGTATGTTCTCTGCATTAAGAATTTCACATATTTGAATCGAAGAACGTCCATTAGCATACATCTCAAAAATACGGACCACTATATCTTTCTCATCAGGATTTATCACAATTTTTTTATTTTTATCATGCATATATCCATAAGCACGTTCATCTCCACCACCTTGCCCCGTTAACACTTTCGTTATTTTACCACTAACAGAACGTTCTGCAAATAATTCTATTTCATAAGCCGACATTACAGCAAGTATATGTAATAAAATTATGCTTCCTAAATCTTTAGTATCATCTCTCACCCACAAATTTTGTTTCTGAAAATACAGATATACTCCTTTTTCTCTAAAATAATTAATTGATTCTAATAAATCAGTGGCATTCCTTGCCAATCGTGAAAATTCAGAGAACAAAATTAAACCAATATTCCCCTGTTCTACTTCTTCAAGCATCATACTATATTGAGGACGTGTTTCTCCTTTTTTAAAACCACTCATAATATCCATATATATATGATTTTCTTCTACTCCCCAACCATTCTCCATTGCTAAGCTTAAAAGTTCTTCTTTCTGTCTATCCGTTCTTTGTTGCTGTGTACTTACACGACAATAGATTGCTACACTTCTATCCATAATCATTATCTTTGCAATATTAAACTATCAAATTAATCTTATATGGAAGCAAATATAGAAATAAATAAGCCAAGTCCCAAGTTTCAGGATGTGTCAATCGCACCCATGCATACAGCAGAGCATTTACTAAATGCCACTATGGTAAAAACTTTCGGTTGCCCTCGCTCAAGAAATGCCCATATTGAAAGGAAAAAGAGTAAGTGCGACTATATTCTTCCTACTTGTCCTACAGATGCGGAGATACAAGCGATAGAAGATAAGG
>PPYE01484003.1_pt1 | contig 10314 bp, 7 predicted proteins | sample 1559881 | NCBI WGS metagenome assembly PPYE01 (sample SAMN08240022, study PRJNA423297) | Human gut metagenome, whole genome shotgun sequencing project.
GTTATGTATCCGTAACCTCTAAAATAGCAGGTTTCCGTCCTACGGTACTTCATTCTTTCGATGGATGGGAAAGCCACTCTGTAACCGACTCTACATTTTTTGATGATGCACGTCAAGACTTGTCCAATCAGTACTTTATAGCCGGACAGGGTGCATCAGTTACTTTAAAGGGACAGCGTAAATATGCTTCCCGACTTGACTCTTGTAGTGTTTCCACTTTTTATTTTCATACTTCCGATTCGCTGACTCTTTCCGCAAGTATTAATGGAGGTGCTCCTGTTTCTTACCATTTCTCAGGTGCCGAAAGTATGCAGGCAGCTACGGTAGAGGGGAATATCCGGAATATTTGCTGGAAAGTAGAAAAGGTAGATTCTTTAGATACTTTCTATGGAGTAACTATGGATGGAGAAGAAGGAATAATATTGGATAATTTCAGTACTCGTGGTAGTGGAGGACAGCAGTTAGGACGGATACCAATGGCTACCTTGAAATCTTACAACCGTTTGCGTACATACGATTTGATTGTATTGCAATACGGGCTGAATGTAGCTTTTCAGGAAGGAAAAGATTATTCTTATTATAAAACTCCAATGGCAAAAGTGGTAAACCGTTTGAAAGAAGCTTTTCCGGAATCTTCTATACTGATTGTGGGAATAGGAGACAGAGAGTATAAGGATGAAAACGGAGAACTTCGTACCATGCCGGGAGTAAAGAATCTGATTCGTTACCAACAGGCTTTGGCTGCAGAAACTCATGTGGCTTTCTGGAATTTATTTCAAGCTATGGGAGGTGAAGGAAGTATAGTAGAAATGGTAAACAGCAAGCCTTCTATGGCAAATTACGATTATACACATATCAACTTTAGAGGCGGTAAGCACATTGCCAGTCTTTTGTTTGAAGCTTTGATGTACGGTAAGGAACAACATGAGAAACGGAAGGCGTATGAAGCAGAATAAATACAGGCTGATTGTGTGGTGTGTATGTGTATGGATGGTGATGAGCGGATATGCACAAGATCCTTTGCCTCGAAAGGCTAAAGCCGATACACATTCTACTCCGGTATACGTCAGTAAAGAAATAAAGCAGTTGCTCAAACTGCTGAGCGTAGAGTCTCCTATGCCCGATAGTTTCAAAGGCGTACAGGACAATGAGATATTTGATCCGACATCTTCTTTAGCTCCTTTTTGGGAAAAATTGTGTAAGTTGGAAAAGCCGGTACGTATTGTACATAGGTATATCATGTGATAGGAGTAAATGGAGCTACTTGCGGCACTTATACTACCGAAGAGCGTATGCGTGAGGTTACTTCTCTTCAGCCCGATTTGGTGATTCTTTCTTTTGGAACAAACGAGGCACATGGCAGACGATATGCACAGACATTGCATATGGTAGAGATGAAACATTTGATTGATAAAATCAAGTCGGAATGTCCGAATGCGACTTTTTTGCTGACTACTCCTCCGGGAGCTTATGTACGCAACGGACGAAGAGGACGTATCATAAATCCTCGTACTTCTTTAGTAGTCGACTCTCAGCTAAAATTTGCGGAGGAGAATCAATTGGCTGTATGGGATATGTATCATGTGGTAGGAGGAAGTCAATATGCTTGCCGAAATTGGACTGCAGCTCATCTGTTCCAGCGTGACAAAATTCATTTTACACACGAAGGATATATATTACAAGGATTATTATTACACGAAGCATTAATAAAAGAATATAATAAATATGTGGGAAATAGACTGGAGTAAATTGACCGATATATTGACGTATGATCCTAAGCAGCCAATGATATTCAGCAGTGGACTGTTTTTGTTCTTATTTTTAGGATTTAGTCTGGTATATATGCTGCTGCAGCGGAAAACTACTGCGCGGCTCTTGTTTGTATCGTTGTTCTCGTATTACTTTTATTATAAAAGCAGTGGTATATACTTCTTTCTGCTGGGCATTGTAACAGTCAGCGATTTTCTGCTGGCTCTCCAGATTGCTCGTATAGAAATATTGTGGAAGCGTAAAATGCTGGTAACCCTCAGTCTTGCAATTAATTTAGGACTGTTGTGTTATTTTAAATATACCAACTTCTTTTACGAAATGCTGGCTCCCTTATGGAATGATACCTTTGAACCATTGGATATTTTCCTGCCGGTGGGTATTTCGTTTTTTACTTTCCAGTCGTTGAGTTATACACTCGATGTGTATCGTCGTGACTTGAAACCTCTTGAAAATTTGCTGGATTATGTATTCTATGTATCTTTCTTTCCACAATTGGTTGCCGGTCCTATTGTGCGTGCCCGCGATTTTATTCCTCAAATTCGTCAGCCCCTGTTTGTGTCGAATGAGATGTTCGGACAGGGTGTGTTTTTCATTATAAGCGGTCTGTTTAAGAAAGCAGTTATATCCGATTACATCAGCATTAATTTTGTAGAGAGAATCTTCGATAATCCCGGGCTTTATTCCGGTATAGAGAATCTGTTTGGAGTATATGGATATGCCCTTCAGATTTATTGCGATTTCTCCGGTTATAGTGATATGGCTATTGGTATTGCCTTGTTATTGGGCTTCCGCTTTCCTATCAACTTTAATTCTCCTTACAAGTCGGACAGTGTGACCGAATTCTGGCACCGCTGGCATATCTCCTTGTCTACCTGGTTGCGCGATTATCTTTATATTTCGTTGGGAGGAAACCGAAAAGGAAAACTGCGCACTTATATTAACCTGATATTGACTATGCTTTTGGGAGGACTTTGGCATGGAGCTTCCTGGAATTTTATCGTATGGGGAGGACTTCATGGCGTGGCTTTGGCAATACATAAATTCCTGCGTAGTTTGCTGAAACGTCCTAAACATTACCAGAGTACCGGACTCAAGAAATTCTTTGCAGTCGTACTGACTTTTCATTTTGTATGCTTCTGCTGGATATTCTTCCGTAATACAACGTTTGAAGCCTCTATGACTATGATCCGGCAGATTGTAACAGCTTTTCATCCGGAATTGTTGGGGCAATTGCTTACCGGTTACTGGGAGGTCTTTGCCTTTATGCTTATCGGGTATCTGTTGCACTGGTGTCCGGACAGTTGGCAGAATTACTTCTGCCGTGGTGTAGTGCGTCTGCCACTTGTAGCACAAGCTTTGATTTTAATTGGACTTATTTATATTGTAATTCAGGTAAAAAGCAGCGATATCCAACCGTTTATTTATTTTCAGTTCTAACAGATAAAGAAAAATAGCAGCAAAAGAGGTATGAAAGAGGCATACATCTTTTGCTGCATATAAAAGTCAGGCTTTCAGAACCACTCGGTCACCGGCTCGTTGTGCCATTAGGCTTTGGGTTTGGTGCAATTCCTTATAACGTTGCATAATTTCGTTACAGCGTTGCGGGTCATTGGCTATTTCCGGTTTGCTTAGTGCCTGTAACGTATGTTTCATTTCTTCGGTAACGATAGCTAACTTGAAATCCAGCAGCAAGCGAGGAACAAGTTCGTACAGACGTTCTTCATCGGTTACAATTTTCTGTCCCTTGGAGTGATATTTACTAAGCTGATAGCGGTCGCTTGCCATTTCTACAGCCAGTTTGCTTATTTCCGGATCGGGAGAAGCAATGAAGTAGCGTTCTGCTATAAAATTTTCGTCATGTATATGCGTTTCAGCTTCTTTCAAAACTCTTCGGTGCAGGGCATCGTGAAACTGCAGTTCATCTTCTGCCAGTCCGGAAGAGATGCATTCGGTTACTGTAAAAGGAAGCTGCTCTCCATCTTCATTTTCGATATAACACATCACTTTCTCACCGTACCGAATCAGTACGCGCATCAGTTCCTGTTCTTTCTCGTAGAATATTTTTTGTTCGTTGCCTGTAACGGGGATATAAGACTGATAACTGTCTTCCGGCGGAACTATATCTACTGGGAAAGGTGGTTGTAGCTGTTCCGGTTCTGCCGATGAAACCTCGGGAATCAGTTCGGGCAGTGGAGCCGTTTCCGGATATACCTGTGGCGCCTGTTCCTCCTTATTGGTACTGGGGGGAGGAGTTGGAGCAGCAGCAGTCTGCTGTTGGGCACGATATTGTTTTCTTTGTTCTTCCTTGAATTTAGCCTCCCTTGCCTGTTCAGTCAGCTTGGCAGTAGCTTCTACCAATATCTTTTCCTCCATCTGAAGCAGCTGGCTGCATTCACGGATATAAACAGAGCGGACAATGGCATCAGGAATCACCGATATACTTTTTACGATACTTGAAATCAGTGAGGCGCGCTTGATAGGGTCTTTTCCCGCTTCTTCCATCAGAAGATTGGTCTTGAAGCGGATAAAGTCCACCTCATGTCCGTTTATGTAAGCCTGGTAGTCGGTTGCATTATGTTTTCGTGCAAAACTATCGGGGTCATCACCGTCAGGAAGCAAACATACCTTGATGTTCATTCCTTCCTCAAGCAGCATGTCGATTCCTCGGAGACTGGCTTTGATACCTGCTCCGTCACCATCGTACAGCATGGTAATATTGTTTGTAAAACGGTGAATCAGGCGGATTTGCTCAGAAGTAAGTGCGGTACCCGATGAGGCTACTACATTTTCTATTCCACTCTGGTGCATGGAAATAACATCAGTATATCCCTCAACCAGAAAGCAACGGTCTTGTCGTACGATAGCTTGTTTGGCAAAATAGATGCCATATAGCTCCCGGCTTTTGTGATAAATTTCAGATTCGGGAGAATTGACGTACTTCATCTGTACGTTCTTGGTGGCAGCGCTAAGTACACGTCCTCCAAAAGCGACGACCTTTCCGGAAAGTGTATGTACGGGGAAGATGACGCGCCCCCAAAAACGGTCCCTCAAACTTCCGTCGTCTTTACGGTAGCATAGACCGGTTTTTACCAGATAATCTTCCTTAAATCCTTTTTGTATGGCAGCCTTGGCCAATGCATCGTGGCTTTCTGTACTGAATCCTAACTGGAATTTCTTGATGATATCGTCACGAAAGCCACGTCCTCTCAGATAAGTCATACCGATACGCTGTCCGTCGATATCGTTGTACAGGATGTTCTGAAAATATTCCGATGCGAACTGGTTGACAACAAACAGACTTTCCCGAAGGCTTTGTGCCTGTTTTTCTTCTGTAGTCAGTTCGCGTTCCTTTATTTCAATGTTGTATTTCTTTGCCAGCCATTTCAGTGCTTCATAGTACGAGAGCTGTTCGTGCTCCATAATAAAGTGTACTACGTTTCCTCCTTTCCCACAACTGAAACATTTGCATAACCCTTTGCTGGGTGAAACACTGAATGAAGGTGTTTTTTCGTTATGAAACGGGCATAAACCGATGTAGTTCACTCCTCTGCGTCGGAGGGTGACAAATTCGGATACTACATCTACAATTTGCGCAGCATCGAGTATTCGGTCTATGGTAGCTTGGTCAATCATATTAAGAGGCGAAAATAATAAAAATATGTAGAATGTGCAATTCCTTTTTGTTCGCCTCTCTTTCGGGCAGACTGTATGTTAAAATACAAAGGCAATAGAGGCTCCGAATGTAAAGTTGTGCATCGGGGTTTTTCTGCTGTACGAATGTGTCTGACGCGTTCCATCCTCGTTTACCCATGAGTTATTCAGGTTGTAGGTGAGGCGAGGAGCAGCAAAGTCGTAGTCACAATATAGCCGGAGGGCTGCATCTTCTTTATACCGGTAGGTAAATGAAAATCCAGTTCCTATTTTATAGGTCGAACTTCTTCGTATCCTTAGAAACTCTTCGTCTGCAAAAGTACTGTTCAGCAATTCGGCTTGACTAACTTGCTCTTGTTGCAAATAGAAGTCAACATCTTCCTTATAGAATTTCTTATATGCTTCTTCACTCACAATCTGTCGGTCGAAGATCTGGGGGTTGATTCGGCAGAGTGAGTTCTGACTGAAATTGGCTGTTCTTCTGCATCCCATCAACAGTTTGCTTCCTATCTGGAAGTAACGGCTCAATGGATAAGAGAAATATACTCCCAAATCAATGTCCAGCATTCCCAAATGGTCCGATTCCAGTCCTTCAAGCAGAAACATATTGACTGGTGCTCCAGCTTGTAAATCGCTGTCCAAATCGAAATTCTTCAGATTTTCAGTGGGAATATCGGCTGTTACAGGAAGTGTAGCCACCTTCAGCCGTCCTCCCATTCCGATGTATGGATTGAGAAAGTAGGCTCCTTCTACACTTACTACGGTAGCGGTGCTGACTTTAAGCTTCATGCCTAACGGATTCCATCCTTCCGAGTCGAATATCTCGGCTGTTTTCAGCATCGAAGGTCCGGAAGCAACCCCCATGTTGAAACTTAAGAATGAAGGGTTGTCATAACGGCTATATGTAGGTTTTGCATTCCACGTATCTATCTGATTACGTCTGAAAATCAGATCCGAAAAAAAGTATCCCAAATCGGTAGAAATCATACCTATTCCGGCTCCTACAAGAACATCTCCAATCCAATGCCGGTTGTTCAACTGACGTGTTACTCCGGTAAGTCCTGCCAGGATATATCCGCCTATGCTATACCAGGGACTTTTCATTCCGTATTCTTTATGCAGAATGGTAGCACACATAAAGGCAGTAGCTGTATGTCCCGATGGAAAGGAGTTGTTGGAAGAATTATCCGGACGGGTTTCTTTGGTCGTATATTTCAAGGTGTTGACGAAGCCTGCCATTAGCGCTGCCGAAAATACATTGCTTACTGCCAGTTCTTTCCACGAACTTCGGTTTTCTACACCAGCCAGTTTCATTCCCCATGTAGTAGCAAGGGGTACGTATTGGGTATAGTCGTCGTAACGTTGGTGAAAGGTTGGATTGAACCGGTTTCTTAAAGTACGGAAGTTGCTGTTCTGTTTTTTGACTACAAGACCGGATACGATAAAGGGAATTCCCATGTATGAGAACTCTCTTTTGAAATAGTCGTATGTAGTAAAATGAGGCTGCTTGGTGAATGTTTTTGCATGCCCTGTGGTATCATTATTTATATTTAGCTGTATTTCATTGGCACATACAAGGCTGTTGCTGGTCGATAAAATGAAAAGGAGAAAATACTTTCTTGATTTCATAAAATGTGTTTTTTATAGCTATTACATCTTGAATGAACAAAATAAAGAGTAAATGGTTCATTTTTATAAAGTTAAAAAGTGAAGACAGAGGGAGGAAAAAGGCCGGTCTTATCAACCGATAGATGATGTAACAGAAATAAAGGGACAATGATGAATGTCGGAACGTTTAATCGTCGTCGTTGAATGTAGAATTGCCGTTGTTGGCTGTACAGCCAACGTGGCTGGATGTGTAGCCGGCGTCGTCGGTTTTAACCGGCAGTTAGAGTCGTGAGTTTATATTTGTGATAATGACTAGTGTTTTTTATGTAGATAAATGGTACTAGGAAGTTCTTATATTAGAGAAATTCCCAATCATTAAAATCAAAAAAAAGAGGCCATCCCAACTTATTTTGAGATAGCCTCTTTCACTGAATTCAAACTATATATTATTTAATGTTCGGGTTCAGTTTGTTCCATTCTGATACTGGAGGAAGAACGCCCATTGCGATAACTTCGTCACGCAAAGCGCACAAGTGTTCGTAGCTCTTATCCAAAGCAGCCTGTTCTTCTGCAGTACCGTTCAATTCAGCGCAGTGGCAACCTTCAGTATCGATAGAAGTTTCCCAAGCCATCATGATGTGATCGTACTTATCGTTAGAAACGTAAGTACCAGCAGGCCAACGGAATGCTTTGCCACCCATTGCAGCAGCAATCATTTCGATAGAAACGTATGATGGGCTCTGGAATGAAGAACGGCCACGCAAGTTGATGATGTTTGCACCACCTTTAGTTACTTTCTGCTGGATTTCAGCCCACTGTTCAGCTGTCAAAGCGTCAGTACCGATGATTTCAGTCAACGGTTTGCCGTTTACTTTTGCAGTAGAAGCAAATACAGCCATCTGTTCGCCATGACCACCGTAAGTACGGCAGTTTTCAACAGCGTCCATAGAAACACCGAAGTGTTTAGCCAATTCGCTGCGCAGACGAGTTGAGTCCAAACCTGCCAATGTAGTAACCTGACCAGGTTTCAAACCTGAGTACAACAAAGTGATCAAACCGGTAATATCTGCCGGGTTGAAGATAACAACGATGTGTTTTACATCCGGACAGTATGCTTTTACGTTTTTACCGAATTCTTCAGCGATAGCAGCGTTACCTTTCAACAGGTCTTCACGAGTCATACCAGCTTTACGTGCTGCACCACCTGAGTTTACGATATATTTAGCACCAGTCAGCGCTTCTTTGATGTCTGAAGTGAAAGTGATGTTTACACCTTCGAAACCGCAGTGGAACAATTCTTCAGCAACACCTTCCAATCCCGGAGCATACGGGTCGTACAAACAGATGTTATTAGTCAAGCCCATCATGATAGCAGTCTGAGCCATGTTAGAACCGATCATACCGGCAGCACCTACAATGGTAAGTTTTTCGTTTGTTACAAATTCCATAATTCTTATTATTTAAGTTATGTGATAATGATGTTTGTCTACATTATTTCTTTCGCTACAAAGATAAGAAAAAGATAGAAGATGAAGCGTTAAAAATGAAGAATTAATTAGAAGGAACCAATGAAAATAGAAAGAAGACAAAAAGGGAAAACACTATTTCTGCAATTTACCGGTTGAGGTTGTGTGGATTATGTAGTTTCCGATTCTAAGGGAAAATGAAAACGGTCAAATTTGAAACATTTTGTGCACAAATTTGACCGAATGGTGAATAATATCCGAAAATCTTGTTTGGGGTTATACAAACCAGGTAGAATGATCTTCGTAAGGAGCGAAAGTCAGACTTTGAGGATTTGGTTCAACTCCCGACAGATACTTGGATAAAATACGAAGCACTTCCTGGGTATCTTTTTCTCGTACTACTACTGATATACTTTGGTTGTCGCTGCCATATGAAATCATTAAAATAGGAATGTCTTTTAATAAATCGATTATGCGAGCTTCTACTTTACTGATATTCCAGTCGAACTCTCCTAATATAGATATGGCAGTAACATTCTTTTCTACTGTGACTTTAGCAAATCGAGAGAGTTCATTCAGTATTTTATTCCAGAAAATGTCATAAACTCTTATGGCAACCGATATGTTTGTACTGGAAGATGTAAGCAGATAAATGGGTACCAAATTGTTTACAAGGATACCTAATGCTTGTGTAGATACCTGCGATGAAGGAATTGTACCTAAAGGTGACATACGTAAATAGTTGATATCCTTTCGTACAGTTATGGCTTTTATATCATGCTTTTTCTTTTCTTCATCAATGCAGATATCAGGGAAGTTCGCCTGATTATCGCTTATCAGGCGAATACTGATTTGTTTTTCACGAGCCGAGAGTAGGGTAGAGTGCGCAATATGAATGTCATCGGTAATGAGCATGTGTCCGGCTTCTTCGTAGGTCAGACAAAGCTCGTTTTTTTTGTTATCTAAGCAATGAAGTCCTTGAGTCGGCATAATTAAAATAAGTTCTTTTGCCTGGAAAGCAATTGCTACATAAAGCGCATATAAATCGGTACACATATCAATCAGATAGGTCGCCTCTCCAGATTCGTTTCGGTATATATTAGACGGCATAACATATATCTTACCCGATTCTGTCTGTATGTTCGCGGAATTTATATCAGGAATCTGTTCTTCATTCAACTGGATAAATTCAGAAGCATCGAGTAAGGATGCGTTCATTCCTTTGTACTTCAAATATGCAGTACAAAGAATGGCCGAAAGGTATCCTCCTGTTGTTCTTATATCTGTTTCCTGCTGGCAAGATGCTTCTGAATGTGACTTTGCCAGATGTACGAAATGGTCTATCCGTGCTGTAATGTCTGCTTTTGTAGCACATGTATTCGCCTCATCTGTATCTGGAACCACAAGCATGCTGATACACTCTTCTTTCAATGTATCTATGGCATGCAAAGTTTCGGTCTGCTGGTTTTGGATCAAAAGTTCAGAAATATTTTCCAAACTATGTTTTATCCAATCGAAAGAAGAAAGGATGATGATAAATGGTTCTTCTGAGCGAATTTTTTCGATGTGTGATAGGATTTTTTCGGAAGTATTAGTTGTCTCTATACTGCAAACTTTCATTGTTTTACTTTATCTATTAATGCTGTTTTTGTTACTCTTTCTTCTTGAATAGTCGGGTAGATATGCTTTTACAATAAATATTCCTAAACATATACTCTCAAAATTCTCTGCAAAGAAAATAATTTAGAGCCTGTTTAAATTTTCCAGCTTTAAATAAAAAGAGTGTTTCTTCTTTCGCTAAAAATGATTATTTTTAGTT
>PPYE01311981.1_pt1 | contig 10313 bp, 10 predicted proteins | sample 1559881 | NCBI WGS metagenome assembly PPYE01 (sample SAMN08240022, study PRJNA423297) | Human gut metagenome, whole genome shotgun sequencing project.
GCTGCCGCGCGGTGCTTCTTTTTCTGCCGGATCACAGCCCAGCAGTAAAAAACATAACAGCGGCACTGCTTTAACTATTTCCTGCATAGTACGAACTCCGTTTCATGTCATACCTATCCCGTGTGTATCCTTTACCGTCTCCACGGCTTACATCCGCCAGAAAAGATCCTTCTGCCATTGCAGAAGCGCCAGTCATAATTGCGCTTGCTGGCCAACCTGCAGGTGAGAAAAGGCATTTACTGTCCCTCTGGCAGGGCTGCGTACCCTTCTCTGGCCAATGAAAGCACGCCACGACAATCCACGTAACCGATCCGGTGGGTTTTGTTAGTACGATTCGAAAAAATCTTTAGATATGCCCGGAAAGCTCATCCCTGACAGTATCCACCCCGCCGCCGAAAATAACATGCGCAGCAAACGTTTTACGCAATAACCAGAGAGCAAATAGCTCGGAAAAACCGGATGCAGATGGTAAATCAATAAAACGCGCGCAGGCATTGTATGCCGCTGGAAATGCGTCTGGAACCAAAACGCAGTGACGGTAGAGCGAACTGCAGAAGCGGTGATAGTTGTAGCGTGATGGTTCAGGTAAATCATATTTATATCCATTTCCTGTGAGGCAGCCATACGATCTGCCTGGGTAGTCGATATCGCACTGCGTTCCATTTTTAATAATCAGTAACCTTTCCGCGCTATTCTTAAGTTTCTCGTTTATGTTTTCGACGGCCCAATTTTTCCTGGTTCACTCGTAAATAATCATTAATTTATCGCGTATGATGAGAGAACATTCCTTCTTAATCCCTTCAATTTACGCAGAAAATTGTTCTGTCGTTTGCTTTTCTGATGTCTTCTCGGTTGAGGGAAAGTGCTGCTTTCTTGAGAACAGGCAGTTCCCGGTTCATCTACCAGAATGCCGCAAAAAAGTTTGAAAATTCTTTGATATTTACTGATAAGGTTTGTTCTGAAAGAAACTGCATCAGATAGTGTGTCGAATGCAAACTCGTCCGTACCAGATTGCTGAATGAAATGTTCATCTTCGAGATATATACATCGTTTACCGGCACTTTTGGCGTAACAGCGTTCAATTAACCCTTCAAGGGAGATATAATAATTGTCTTTTGTAACTATTTCCTTTTCAAAGAACATGACGCTACCTTGCGCTTTATTTAAGATAAATATCCCCAGCAGACATAAATACAGAGAGGCATAAGCAAGGCGTTCAGAAAAACATTACGGTATTCATATGGTGCAAGAAAATGTGAAATTTATTCGTTCTGTATTCGCCCTGAAGGAAAAAATATAAATATAATTCGTAGTCTGTGTCAAGCCGGGAAGAAACAAGAAATTAGCGCGTAGCGGATAATTATTAGATAAGCTCGTAATAAAACATGAATCACTTACGTTGTTCATCCATGCCGGCTACACAACTAACAATAAGAATATATGAATCAATAATGAATTCATAAAATGAGATTCTTAGTTGCAGCAAAACCCAGGAAAGCCCAGGCTTGTGTTGAACACGGGCCGCAGAAAATTGAGTCGAATCCCGGCAGCTTATCTTTCGGCCTTCCCATGCCAGTTTCAGCACCCGGTTGTGTTGAAGGAGCTACGGTTATGCCTAAAATACGGTGCTGCTCAGCCGATTAAGCGATCGCAGCACCATCTTACTGTTGATTTTTCGGGATGGCAGAAGCCAGGAGCGTGATGGCCATCATGCCCTGGCCACCGCTAAACAGAGCTCTGCTATTTTACCCCGCTTTTATGGGAATACGCAGGGCAGCGCCGGGACTCATATTAACCTTCGTGCAACCCGCACTCTCTTTTCAGGCCAAAGAAGCGCGTTTCTTCCTCCGCCATCCCCGGCTCCCATTTGCGCGTGGTGTGGGTATCTCCTACCGACAAATAGCCTTGATCCCAAAGCGGATGATATTTCAGGCCGTGCTTTTGCAGATACTGGTAAACCGTGCGGTTATCCCAGTCGATGATCGGCAGCACCTTAAACACGCCACGCTGGATCGCCAGCACCGGTAAGTGGGCGCGACTGCCGGATTGCTCGCGGCGCAGGCCCGCAAACCAGGTTTGCGCGCTCAGTTCTTGCAGTGCCCGGTTCATCGGCTCAACCTTGTTGATGTCATTATATTTTTCAATGCCCTCAACGCCCTGCTCCCACAGTTTACCGTAGCGCGCTTCCTGCCATGCGGCGCTCTCCTTCGCCCGATAGACCTTCAGGTTCAGGTTGAGTTTGTCCGTTAACTCATCGATAAACTGGTAGGTTTCGGGAAACAGATAGCCGGTATCGGTCAGAATTACCGGGATATCCGGGCGTACCTGATTAACCATATGCAGGCTCACCGCCGCCTGAATACCAAAGCTCGAAGAGAGCACGTATTCCCCCGGCAGATTTTCCAGCGCCCACGCAACGCGCGCTTCCGCGCTCAGCTTTTCCAGCTGACTATTGGTTTCCGCTAGCTGTAAAACGCGATCGACCTTCGGTAATGCGTTCAGCGCGTTTAAATCGAGTACGGACATAAGAACCTCATTTGCCTGTTTTTGCCGGGGCCCTGCGTTTACCCGGTCGACAAGACCGCAGGCCCGGTAAGCGAAACGCCACCGGGCAGCGGGTGTTATTCCCAGAAATCCCGGGCTGGATCGAGCACCGGACGAATAATGCCCGCACGTACCGTAAAGTCGCCGAAGCCTTCACCCGCTTCGCGCTCTTTCGCCCAGCGCCCTACCAGTTCGTCGATTGAATCGAGAATTTCCGACTCGGTAATGTTTTCCCGGTACATGCGCGGAATCCGCGTCCCGCTACGGTTGCCGCCAAGGTGCAGGTTGTAGCGGCCCGGCGCTTTACCCACCAGGCCCACTTCCGCCAGCATCGCGCGACCGCAGCCGTTCGGGCAACCGGTGACACGGGTAACGATATGCTCGTCGCCAACGCCATGTTTGCTCATCACCGCCTCGACTTTATCGATGAATGACGGGAGGAAGCGCTCGGCTTCCGCCATCGCCAGCGGGCAGGTCGGGAATGAGACGCAAGCCATCGAATTTTCGCGCTGCGGCGTAACGGCGTTCATCAGGCCGTGCTCGCGGGCCAGCTTCTCGATCTTCGCCTTCTGATCTTCCGGTACGCTGGCAATAATCAGGTTCTGATTTGCCGTAATACGGAATTCGCCCTTATGGATCTTCGCGATCTTCAGCAGACCCGTTTTCAGCGGGCGGCCCGGATAATCAAGGATACGTCCGTTTTCAATAAACAGCGTCAGATGCCAGTTATTGTCGATACCTTTCACCCAGCCGATACGATCGCCGCGGCCGGTGAACTCGTATGGACGAATCGGTTCAAACTTGATGCCCGCCCGACGCTCCACTTCTGCTTTAAAGGTCTCAACGCCAACGCGCTCCAGGGTGTATTTGGTTTTCGCATTTTTACGGTCGGTACGGTTGCCCCAGTCGCGCTGGGTCGTCACCACCGCTTCCGCTACCGCCAGGGTATGCTCCAGCGGCAGATAGCCAAACTCGCTCGCCGTACGAGCGTAGGTTTTCTTATTGCCGTGCTCAATCGATAAACCGCCGCCCACCAGCAGATTAAAGCCCACCAGCTTGCCGTTTTCAGCAATAGCCACGAAGTTCATATCGTTCGCGTGCAGATCGATATCGTTCTGCGGCGGGATCACCACGGTCGTTTTGAACTTACGCGGCAGATAGGTCTGGCCGAGGATCGGTTCTTCATCGGTGGTGGCGACTTTCTTTTGATCCAGCCAGATCTCGGCATAGGCGCGAGTGCGCGGCAGCAGGTGCTCGGAGATCTTCTTCGCCCATTCATAAGCTTCGGCGTGCAGCTGAGACTCGTTCGGGTTGGACGTACAGAGCACGTTACGGTTCATGTCATTAGCGGTGGCCAACGCATCCAGTCCGACCGAATGCAGCATCTGGTGCACCGGCTTGACGTTCTTCTTCAGAATGCCGTGAAACTGGAAGGTCTGACGGTTGGTCAGACGGATACTGCCGTAGATGGTGTTATCGGCGGCGAATTTATCGATCGCCTGCCACTGTTTGGTGGTGATCACCCCGCCCGGCAGGCGGCAGCGCAGCAGCATCGCGTGACGCGGCTCCAGCTTCTGCGCCGCACGTTCGGCGCGGATATCGCGGTCATCCTGCTGATACATACCGTGAAAACGGATCAGCAGAAAGTTATCGCCTTTAAAACCGCCGGTCAGGCCGTCATTCAAATCTTCCGCAATGGTGCCGCGCAGGTAGTTGCTTTCGAGCTTCATGCGCTCGGCGTCAGTCAGTTTACCTTCGACCACCAGCGGGCCTGGATGTTTTTCGCTCATTAGTAGACATCTCGCTGATAACGGCGCTCTACGCGCAGCTCACTTAAAAATTCGTCCGCCGCTTCGGCGTCCATCGCGCCGTATTCGGCAATCACTTCCAGTAACGTCTGCTCAACGTCTTTTGCCATACGATTGGCATCGCCGCAGACATAAATATGGGCACCGTCGTTAATCCAGCGCCACAGTTCGGCTCCCTGCTCGCGCAGTTTGTCCTGAACGTAGACTTTTTGTTGTTGATCGCGGGACCAGGCCAGGTCGATGCGGCTCAGCACGCCTTCTTTGACGTAGCTCTGCCACTCCACCTGATAGAGGAAATCTTCAGTAAAGTGCGGGTTGCCGAAGAACAGCCAGTTCCTACCCTCTGCGCCTTCCGCCGCGCGCTGCTGCATAAACGCGCGGAAAGGCGCGATGCCGGTACCGGGACCAATCATGATCACCGGCGTTTCCGGGTTCGCAGGCAAACGGAAGTTATCGTTATGCTCGATAAAAACGCGAACTTCGCCGTCTTCTTCGACGCGGTCAGCCAGGAAACTGGAAGCGCCGCCGGCACGAGCGCGACCTTCAATATCATAACGCACTACGCCAACGGTGACGTGGACTTCGCTTTCCACTTCCGCCTGCGAAGAGGCGATCGAGTACAGCCGCGGCGTCAACGGGCGCAGCAGGTCAACCAGCGCCTGGGCATCCAGCTGCGCCGGCGAGAAACGCACCATGTCGACGATCGGCGTGGTTGCGGCGTAGTGCTGGAGCTGTGCCTTATCGCCCACCAGCGACAGTAAAGACTCGCTGCGGGTTAAGGTGGCGTAGTTTTCCACGATATTGCCGGTGTTGACCGTCAGCTCAAAATGCCATTCCAGCGCTTCAGCAAGCGGTAGCGTTTTGCCGTCGACCGTGACCGGTTCCGTACCTGTTAGCCAGAGCAGCTCCACCAGCTCCTTCACCAGCGCCGGATCGTTCTGATACCAGACGCCCAGCGCATCGCCCGGCTGATAGCGCAGGCCGGAGTCGCCGAGGTCGATTTCAATATGGCGCACATCCTTTTCTGAATCACGGCCGGTGATTTTCTGATTCACCGCCAGCGTCGCAGTCAGCGGCGCCTCTTTGGTATACGGGCTGGTGTGGATTTCATTCACCGCCCCGCTGGTAACCAGCTGAGACGGAGAAGCAGCAGGCGCGCGCGCTTTCAGCACCTCAACCACGCGGGCGCGCCATTCGGCAGCGGCGGTCTGATACTCCACATCAGCGTCAACCCGATCCAGCAGGCGTTCACCGCCCAGCTCGGCCAGCTTGTTATCAAAATCCTTGCCGGACTGGCAGAAGAATTCATAGGAGGTATCGCCGAGGCCAAACACGGCAAATGCCGTATCGGTCAGCTTGGGCGCTTTCTTCGAGAACAGGAACTTATGCAGTGCGACGGCTTCTTCCGGCGGCTCACCTTCGCCTTGTGTTGACGTCACGACGACCAGCAGTTTTTCGGTGGCAATTTGTTTAAATTTATAGTCGCCTGCGTTAATCAGCTTCACATTCAGCTGCGCCGCCTGTAGATCGTCACGCAGCGCTTCAGCGATGCGGCGGGCATTGCCGGTTTGCGAGGCCGAAATCAGCGTGATGGACGGCACTTCAGCCGCCTGGGCTGGCGCAACAACCGCCGCGCCGGGCTGCTGATTCAGCATCCCCCAAAAATAGCCGGAAACCCAGGCTAGCTGGGTAGGCGTGAAGTCAGTCGTGGCCGCCTGAAGGCGCGCCATTTGCTCCGGACTCAGCGGTAGCAAATTGGAAGGTGGGGCCTGTGTCGTCATGCGTCGTTATGTTCCAGTAAGCAAAGCTGTGATTCACGCCCTGTCAACGTGATAAAACAGAAGAGAATAGAAGGTTAACGGCGCAGATAGTAACAATTAAAGAAGGGATGGAAATAACAAATAACCAAATGGACTAACCTGTTTTAGTTATAGTTATTAACAACAAAATCGATTAAATAAGTTGCTGTAATATAAAGATATAATTCCCATAAACCGCATGGATATGTCCATTTTGTGTTCAGGACCGTTTTAGTTAATGATAAAAAATGTACTTTCCGGTACCCTACGGCGGTTTTTTTGCCATATTGAGAATAAAAGATGTCCACCACGCTGTTTAAAGATTTCACTTTCGAAGCCGCTCACCGCCTGCCGCACGTACCGGAAGGCCATAAGTGCGGACGCCTGCACGGTCACTCTTTTATGGTGCGCCTGGAGATTACCGGTGAAGTCGATCCCCATACCGGGTGGATCATGGATTTCGCCGAGCTGAAAGCCGCATTCAAACCCACCTACGATCGCCTGGATCACTACTATCTGAACGATATTCCGGGACTTTCCAATCCTACCAGCGAAGTCCTGGCAAAATGGATCTGGGAGCAGATGAAGCCTTTGGTTCCGTTACTCAGCGCGGTGATGATCAAAGAAACCTGCACGGCGGGCTGCGTCTATCGCGGCGAGTGATCCCTTTCGCCATCGCGTAGGTCGCCTGTTAGCGGCGCGATGGCCTTTTCGCCTCTCGCCGTTTCTCGCCTCGCCTGGGCTAGTTCGCGGCTAGCGCACCAGATAACCGCCATCTACCGCCAGGATATGGCCATTCACGTAATCCGAGGCCCGGCTGGCCAGGAAGACGACTGCGCCCATCAGATCCTGCGCCTCACCCCAACGGCCGGCCGGAATATGCGCCAGGACGCGCCTGTTTTCCTTAGGCGTGTTGCGGACGATCGCCGTCATGTCGGTCTCATAATAGCCGGGGGCAATACCGTTAACCTGAATGTTATATGGACCGAGCTCTTCACAATAGGCTTTGGTTAACCCCGCGAGGGCATGTTTGGTTGCTGCATAAGCCGGCGACCAGCTGCCGCCTAAATAAGAAAACACCGAACAGATATTGATAATTTTGCCACAGCGGCGGGGAACCATTATTTTCGCCGCCTCATGGCTGAGCTCGAAAGCCGCCGTCAGGTTGGTCTCAATCATCGGGTCCCAGTCGGCGCGGCCAAAGCGCAGGACCTTATTCAAACGGCAAATACCGGCATTGTTCACCAGGATATCGACCGTGCCGAAACGCTGGCAGCAGGCGGCGATAATGCGCTGCGGCATGCCGTTGTCGGTAATATTCGCCAGCATGAACTCCACTTCAGCGCCCTGCTGCTCAATGCGTTCACGGGTTTGCGCATTATCGACGCGTCGTCCGGGAATAAACAGATTGGCTCCCGCCGTGGCCAGAGCAAGGGCAAGAGCCTGCCCCAGTCCGCTATTCCCCCGGTGACAATGGCGGTTTTCCCTTTGAGGGAGAAGAACTCCATAGAAAAAGCATGGGATGGCTCAATTGGCTGCATGTTTAACTCGATCCTTAAGTCAACATATCGACAGCGCGCCGGGGCGGCTGATGTACGAATCGATTATACCACCGCAGGTATGAGCGAGAATCTTAACTAGTACGCTGAAGCGAGGGGGCTTGATGAATTCATATATGAATAAAGTGCTTGCCGGACAGCTATCAGCCAGCCCGGCAAAAAAGGAGGGATCAGGCGATGTTCAGATACTTATGCGTCTGCATAGATAAACGCCAGTTGCGCGCGATGCAGGTTTCGATGCACAGGCGCGTCGCGTCCTCTTTCTGGCTAATTGGCTGCAGCGCGATGATGCGCGGCTTGTCGTCAGCCAGCGTCTCCAGCAGTTCATCGAGCGCTTCGATATCGCGCACGCGTCCAACAGGATGTTTTATTTCATCAGCTCGCTGCAGCGCCTGAGAAAGGACATCATAGCCGCCGCGCATATTCACCTTCGGCGATACCGTCACCCAGGTATGAGGCGTACAGCGAACTTCGTGAGTGCCGCTGGTTTCAATCTGGCAGCTAAAGCCGTTTTGCTCCAGCAGCGAGGTCAGCGGCGTTAAATCATGAATACAGGGTTCGCCGCCGGTAATCACCACGTGACGAGCAGTCCAGCCCTGACGCCCGATGATGGCCAGCAGATCTTCGCTACTTGCCGGGCCCCATTTATCGCTCTCTTTGGTTTTTGCCAGAATGCTGAACAGAGAGACTTCTCGATCGGCAAGTTTATCCCAGGTATGTTTGGTATCGCACCAGGCGCAACCAACCGGGCATCCCTGTAAACGAATAAAAATGGCGGGAACGCCGGTGAAGTAACCTTCGCCTTGCAAGGTCTGGAACATCTCGTTAATCGGGTACTGCATAATCATCTCTGTATTGGGTTAAGAGCGCGCATTATCGCAGATTTACTCGCGCAGATCTTGTCCTGCGCTGCGCCGCGTGGTGGCTAAGCCCAATCCTTATTGATAAAGGTCCGTCAGTTGGTCGATATCCCTATCCAGAGGCGGCTGATTTAACTAGCCTGATAATAATAAGGCTACTATTAAGCAGCATAGCTGAAATTTTTGGTGTAACAAAACATGTATCACCCTGAAAACCAAAAATAAAAATAACAAATTTAAAAATAATAAATTTCAATGATGTACAAATGGATACACGAAATAATGAATTTATTGCCATAGCGAAGGGTCAAATTCGATCCACGACGTAAAACAACCTTAAAATAACCTTAATAAACCGTACGTTATGATCTTCACCCATTTAATATCCGTTTAATTTTTTGCGCCTAGAATCCAGTCCACCAACCATAATGAGACTGCATTCATGAATACATTATTAATTACTGGCGCGACCGGATTTCTCGGTGGAGCAGTGTTAGAAAGCATTCTGAATAAAAAGAATGCGCCTAATCTATTACTGTTAGTTCGTGCAGATAATAGTGTAGCTGCCGTAGAGCGGGTAAAGGAAAATCTGCGAAAATTCAATATTAGCGAAGAGAGACTAACGGCCCTGACGCCAGGCAACATTCTGCTGGGGGATCTGGCCAATCCGCAGCCCTTTCTCGACGACCCGCGCCTGAATCAGGTTACCCACGTGCTCAACTGCGCTGCCGTCGCCTCATTTGGTAACAACCCGCTTATCTGGAAGGTCAACGTCGAAGGTACGCTGCAGTTTGCCCGGCGGATGGCTCAGGTCAGCCGCCTTGAGCGCTTTCTGCACGTCGGCACCGCGATGTCCTGCTCGCCAGATCCCGATTCTCTGGTAGCGGAAAGCACAGCGTTTCGTGAACGCGCTGCGCATCTGGTCGAGTACACGCACTCTAAATCAATGATTGAGCGTCTCATGCGGCAGGAATGCTCAACCCTACCGCTGGCGATCGCCCGTCCCTCTATTGTTGTTGGCCACACTCATCACGGCTGTCAGCCCTCCAGCAGTATTTTCTGGGTATTCAGCATGGGGCTGATGCTGCAAAAATTTATGTGTTCGATGGAAGACCGCATTGATGTGATCCCCGTCGATTACTGTGCCGATGCGCTGCTGATGCTGCTTGTCAGCCCGCTGGCGCGCGGAGAAGTGGTGCATATTTCTGCGGGGGAAGAAAACAGCGTAAGGTTTGCGGATATCGATAACGCAATGGCCTCCGCCCTCGAACAGGCGCCGGTCGGCGATAAATACGCGCAGGTCAGCTATGAAACGCTGGTCAAAATGCGTCGTGAGCTGAAGGCTATTTTTGGCCCCTGCAACGAACGGCTGATGCTAAAAGCCATGCGCCTTTACGGCGCCTTCGCCACGCTCAACGTACGATTCAGCAACGACAAGCTGCTCAGCATGGGTATGCCAAAACCGCCGCGCTTTACCGATTACATTGACCGCTGCGTACAGACCACGCGCGGGCTTTCTATCCCGCAGCAAATGGCGGTAGATTTTAAGTAGCCACTTTTGTAGAGATAAAAAAAGCCAGCCCGTAGGCTGGCTTTTTCATATCAGATTAAGACAGGCTTATGCCTGACCTTTGATCTCTTTACGACCGTTGTACGGCGCTTTTTCACCCAGCGCTTCTTCGATACGAATCAGCTGGTTGTATTTAGCAACGCGGTCAGAACGGCTCATAGAACCAGTTTTGA
>PPYE01560809.1_pt1 | contig 10313 bp, 10 predicted proteins | sample 1559881 | NCBI WGS metagenome assembly PPYE01 (sample SAMN08240022, study PRJNA423297) | Human gut metagenome, whole genome shotgun sequencing project.
GAGGCGGACACCCTCGCGACCGCGCTGTCCATCCTCCCTCCCACCGACGCCCTGAAGCTCGTGCAGGGCCTCCCCGGTCGTGAGTGTTGCATTCTCTCGCCAGGCGGTTACATATATACCTCGCCAGGATGGGCCTCCTTCGCCTAGGCACTACCGCCGAACCTTTATTGGCAGGCCATATGCGATGAGGGCTTTTCCTGGGCATGTTTTTTGCGATTTACCATCAGGTTACTTGTTGGGAAAAGATAGCCATACCCCCCCAATTAAGCGGGTGTGTTCCTCCGGGGACACGGTGGCCAGACAAGTTAGCACTACGTCGCTGTTGGCACCGGAGCGCCGGGCTCGGTGAACGGCCTATTTGGGGGAGAGAGATTGTTATGCTTCTCGAGTTACTCCGGTTGTTGGTGAAGTCCGCCCGGTAAACCGTGTATTCGGTATCTTATCAGAACAAAACAATTTCCGTTTCAAAAGGAAGAGCCAGAAGAACTCCCCCGCCAATCGTCTCAGAACTCAATGCACTCCTGCGCGTCGCTGCCCCGCATATCCAGCGCGTCATCCTACTTGGCATTTATACGGGTGCCCGCATCGGCCCGAGCGAACTCTTTTCCCTGAAATGGGATGATGTTGACCTTACCCGCGGCGTTATCGGTATACGGCTTGTAGGACAAATTCTGAATGCTCGACATGGACGGGAGAGCCAGCTCAAAACGAAGCCATTCCCGGCAGTATATGATAAAGGCCAGCGAAAATAATGCATTGGCTGTCACCGGAAAAAAACGATACATTCGCGGCCACACAGCAATGCGCTCCATGTCACTGATTCGTTTTTATACCATCGGCCAACAGGCCTATCAGGCCTTTTCTTCAAGTTTATCCAGCGATAACCGTATAACTGAACGTCGACGGCACAGTTTGCCGCCGAAGGAAACAGGAATGGAACATGCGGCGGATACGAAGGCGGTTTGGCTCCACGCGTCTGCGCCTGAAGGGCTTTTGGAAAAACATCAGGCCGAAGATCGGCAGCATGTCCGGGACGTACAGGATAAAGCCCGTTCATTGTCGGGGCTCTCGCTTGAGGACGTGGCCGGCCTCATGGCCGTTCACTCACAGGATTTACTGGACGAACTGTTTCATACGGCCAAATCCGTGAAGGAAGAGAGCTACGGAAACCGGATTGTCCTTTTTGCTCCTCTGTACATCTCCAACCTCTGTTCCAATGGAGTGCCTGTACTGCGCATTCCGACGATCCAATAAAGAGGCGATCCGCCGGGCATTGAATCCGGACGAGATCAGGCAGGAAACAAAGATCCTGCTGCGGCAGGGGCATAAGCGCGTACTCATGGTGGCTGGCGAGGCGTATCCCGGAAGCGACATGATTATGTATGGAATTCATTAAACGCGATTTACGGTGCGGAAGAGAATGGCAGCCGCATTCGCCGGGTGAACGTGAACCTTGCCCCCCTGTCCGTAGAGGGTTTCCGCCGCCTGAAGGAACGGAACATCGGTACGTTCCAGCTTTTTCAGGAAACCTACCATCGGCCGACCTACGGCAGGGTTCACCTTGCCGGGCCCAAGAAGAACCTTGACTGGCGGGCATCGTCATTCGACCGTGCCATGCAGGCGGGCATCGACGACGTGGGCATGGGGCTGCTCTACGGGCTTATATGACTGGCGGTTCGAAACGTTGGCGCTCATGGCCCACATCGCGCATCTTGAGGAGCGGTTTGGGGTCGGCTGGCATACCATCAGCGTGCCGCATCGAACCGGCCATCGGGTCGGATTTGGCCTCCCGGCCGCCGTACACCTTGAACGAGCAAGCTTGTCGCCATATTGCGCCTTGCCGTGCCGTACACGGGCATTATCATGTCCACTCGGGAAAAACCGGCTATCCGGCAGCGGACGCTGGAACTCGGCGTTTCCCAGATTTCGGCGGGCAGCCGTACCAATCCGGGTGGCTATCAGGAATCCAGCCAGTTCGAGGCGGCACAATTTCAGCTTGGCGATCACCACTCCCTCGCGGAAGTGATTGCCGATCTCGGACAGCACAAATTCATTCCCTCTTTCTGCACCGGCTGTTATCGTCTCGGCCGTACCGGCAAAGATTTCATGGGTCTGGCGAAACCGGGCCTCATCAAGGAAAAATGCGCGTCCAACGCCCTGTCCACCTTTGAGGAGTATCTTCTCTCGACTACGGCACACACGAAGCGCGGGAGGCCGGGGAGCGCGCCATTGCGGCGGCGTTGGACGGTATGGACGGCAGGATCCGGAAGGTTTCCGAAAACCTGCTCGCCAAGGTGCGGGACGGCCGCAGGGACGTCTGCTGTTAGGAACCTTCTTACAATGAACAGAGCGGACGGCTTCCGGATCGGGCAATCCCTGAGCCGGGAGCCGTCCCGTCAGGGAATGAAATACATGGTGGAACGGAACCATATCAACGTATTGCGTCGTGAAGTGCTCAGGCGAGTCGCCGAGTCCTTTCTCCACTATGCGGATTTCGGCAACAGCGTGGAACGCATCCCCTTTGTCATGGTCCCAAAAATACGAGACCAAGCCGATGCTGTATCTGTAAGGATCGCGCCATATTGTGCTTTCGGGTCATGGCCGCGCTCGGATTCCGGCTTGAAGACGAGGAAGACGACTCCACGCCTCTGTCCGTGTATGCTGAAAAGGCGTCGTTGGAACGGGAACAGCCTTCGGCCCCAATCCTGACCGTATGCGATACGGCCTGTCAGGGATGCATTCCCGCACGATACTATGTGACCGACGCGTGCCAGAACTGTATTGCCCATCCTTGCATCGGGCCCTGTCATTTCGGAGACAAGATAACGGTCACCAAGGCGATGAAATCCTTCGCCAAAAACGGCATGTAACCCATGCGCCGGATGCTTTGCCGATTGCCTTTTCCGCAGGAACGGGTGTTGAACGATGGATTGAAGGCAGGAGAAAGGGTATGCAACGGAACGATATTCTGAAACTGCTTTTCGAAACGCCGTACGAGGCTCTGCGTGAGCGCGCCGACGAGGTGCGGGCCCGGGAAAAGGGAGAGCATGTCTTTGTCCGAGGCCTGATCGAATTCTCGAACCGTTGCGAACGGAACTGCCGATACTGCGGCCTGCGTTCGGCGAATCCGTCCCTGAAACGTTACCGTCTTGACGAGGCTCAAATTGTCGAGGCGGCGGAGCGGGCCGTGGCTTTCGGCGTGGACACTCTCGTCCTGCAATCCGGCGAGGTCCATGATGAGCCGCAACGTATCGCCCATATGGTGGATGCTCTCCGCACACGGTTCCCCGTGGCCGTTACCCTGAGTGTCGGAGAGCAGCCCACTGCTTCCTACGCGCTGTGGAAGGAGGCGGGCGCATCCCGCTTCCTTCTGAAGCATGAAACGGCGGATGCATCCCTGTACGCTGCCCTGCATCCCGGATACACGCTCGCGCAACGGGTGGATGCGCTGCAACGCCTGCGGCGGGCCGGCTATGAAATTTGCGGGTCATGGCCGTACTGCGCATCGCTCTGCCGTGGTCCAATCTCCCCGCGACAACGGCTTTGGCGTCGCTTGATCCCGTTTCAGGGCAACGGGAGGGCCTGCTCGCCGGCGGCAATGTGCTCATGCCCGGTTTCACGCCGGCGGCCCACCGGGAAGACTACTGTATTTATGACAACAAACATCGAGTCAGTATGGATGAGGCCCGTCAGGTCATCGAATCGGCGGGGCGCACCCATTCTCTACACAGGGAGGGGTGACATGCTGGATGCGCCTAAGGGCCTCAGGTTGCACATCGGCCTTTTGGGTCGGCGGAATGTGGGTAAATCATCGCTGCTCAACGCGTTGGCCGCACAATCCGTGTCCATCGTATCCGATACGCCGGGAACGACCACGGATCCGGTGGAAAAGACGTTGGAATTCGCCCCGCTGGGGCCAGTCGTTTTTCTGGATACGGCGGGATTGGACGATGAGGGCGAACTCGGGAGACAGCGCACGGAACGCACGCTTGCCGTATTGCCTCGAACGGACATGGCTTTGGTGGTGACGGCGGAAAACGTCTGGGGTCACTACGAAGAAACCATCGTGAGCAGGCTCAGGGAGCAGGCAATTCCGTTCCTTGTGGTCATGAACAAAACGGAGTCGTCCGTTGCTTCCAAGGATCGCCTACCCGATGCCATGAGGGGCCTCCCCATGGTACGCGCTTCCGCGAAAACGGGCGAAGGCCTCGAAACGATCCGCCGCGAACTGGTTCGGCTGTCGCCTGGCGAATCGCTTCACGAAGCACAGCTAGTGGCGGATCTGCTTCCCGAGAAGGGAGTCGTCATCCTCGTCGTCCCCATCGATTCCGGCGCGCCGAAGGGCCGGCTCATTTTGCCGCAAGTGCAAACCATCCGGGATGCCCTTGATGGACACAAGTTATGCCTTGTGGTGACGGAAGGAGAACTCGGGGCGGCCTTCGCCTGCCTGAAGGAACCGCCGGCTCTGGTGGTCTGCGATTCGCAGGTGGTGCGCCGCGTGGCGCTGGAGACGCCGCAGTCCGTCCCTTTGACGACCTTCTCGATCCTGATGGCCCGCCTCAAGGGAGATCTGCCGCTCCTCGCCGCCGGGGCCGCCGCCATTGGGAACCTCAAGCCCGGCGACAGCGTGCTCATGATGGAGGCCTGTTCCCACCACCCGCAACAGGACGATATAGGGCGGATCAAGATTCCCCGCCTGCTCCAGCAGTATGCGGGCGGAGAGCTGCGCTTTGACATGTGTGCGGGCAAATCCCTTACGGACTGTCCCGGATCATACGATCTCATCGTCCATTGCGGCGGGTGTACACTCACGCGGCGGCAAATGCTCGGCCGCCTGCGCTCCGCTCAAAGCAGAGGCATCCCCATGACGAACTACGGCGTCGCCATTTCCTTCACGCAGGGCGTACTCAAACGGGTGCTAACACCATTCCCCGATGCCCTCGCCGCCTGCGAGCTGGCCCATGAAACGTGTCATGACGCTCAATCAAAAACAAATAAGGAATCCGGCTGGAGAGGATACATTTTCATTGGCCCCCGATGAGGCCGGGACTGTTGCGGGTGGAAGGACATGCCGTCTGGATTCTTCTGAAAAAAACAAAGATACCATATGATTCCACCCGGTGGGCACGGAAGCCCCTTCGCCCCGTTTCAGCGTACACGCTGGAGCCCCTGTTTTTACACATACTCAAGGCCGCCGTTTCCCCAGTAATTGCGAAACCTGTTCAGGGAAGCCAATTAAAGTTTTCTTATGCACGAAATGTCTCTTGTTACAAGCTTGTTATCCATCATTCGCGAGGAGATGGAACGGCACGCTCTGCACCGTCTGTTGCAAGTACGCGCACGGTACGGCGCTCTGGCGAACATCGTTCCGGAAGCACTGTCCGTCGCGTTCGAGGCTCTTACGGCAGGAACGGATTGGGAAGGGGCTGTGTTGCAAGCCGAAGAAATCCCCCTCTCGCTCAAGTGTTCTCGATGCGGACAAATCTTTTCTCCCGCTCGGCAGAAACGTTTTTCGGCACCGTGCCCTTTCTGTGGAGAAGAACAAGGGCACTCCATAGGAGCGGGACGGGAACTCTATATCCAGAGCATGGAAGCGGGATAAAGGAGTTATCTCATGGAAATACCAGTTATTCGCAACGTTCTTGAAGCCAACGAAAAACTGTCGGCACGTCTGAAGGAACATTTCGCCAGGCACGGCATTCTTACCTTGAACCTCATCAGTTCCCCCGGCGCGGGAAAGACTTCCCTACTCGAACGGACGCTTGCGGATCTTTCCCCCGAGTTCCGCATGGCCGTTATCGAAGGCGATCTCCAAACGGACAACGACGCCCAACGTGTAGCCGCCACCGGAGCTCAGGCTGTGCAGATCAACACGGAAGGCGGCTGTCATCTCGACAGCAATCTTGTCATGGAAGCGTTGGGGGCGCTCGACCTGAGCGAAATCGATATCTTGTTCATTGAAAACGTGGGAAATCTTGTCTGCCCTGTGGAGTTCGATTGTGGCGAGGATGCCAAGATCGCCCTCCTCAGCCTCCCCGAAGGCGACGATAAGCCCGAAAAGTACCCGTTTCTCTTCAACCGTGCCAGTGCCATGATCCTGAATAAAATCGACCTGCTTCCCTATCTGGATTTTGACATGGAAACCGCCGCGCGACATGCCCGCCATCTTAATGCCGCTCTCCCCGTCTTTAAAATATCCTGCCGTACGGGTGACGGGCTTGAAGAATGGTATGACTGGCTCCGTCAGGCTGTCCGCGCCAAACGCAGCGCACCAAACGAATAAGACGCATGTTCTTCGTCTGAACATTTCTTGTCTGAAAAGGTATGCACGGTACCCAGTATCCATGCATACCTTTTCATTTCAGGAAGGTTGGAGCTAGAACTTGTAGTTTACGCTAAAAGCTGCCTGGAAATTGTTTTCCTTGTATAAATCATTCCAGAGCTCCTTATCGGCATCGAGATAGATATACCCAAGCTCAAAGGCGAGGGTAAGCCCCTCGTACAGCTTGTATTGGGAATCAAAATTGACTTCCCACAGTTTGTCTTTGGTGGTGAGGTACATATTATTGCCGACAGTAGCCATTGCGTCACGAGCGACCACCCCGCCGCGTACCATTTCCGTATTGTTCGTGCCTTTGACCATCGCGACGCGGAACGCGTGACTCAAAGCTTCAATAAAGGAAATATCCTTCAACTCCGCCATGATCCCCCAGCTGCCGCTGATATCCGTTCCGTTAAACGTGCTGGAACGGTTATACATCCCGCCGTCATATCCGAAAGAGGTCAACGCCACGTCAGTATCGATGACGGGCATACGTTCGGAACCGTCAAGCGCGTTCGCGTCATCACCGGAAGCGTACCAGAACGTAAGGCCGGGTGTGACAAAATCCGTTTTGCATTCAGCTGCCAGGGCGGCGTACCAGCCCGCGCGCTTCAGATCTTGATTGCCCGTTTTCCCCATATCCACCTTTCCGTAAACACCATCTACGGCGACCCTGAGCGGGCTGAACAACGTCATTTCAGCGGAAAGGCCGCCCCACCATGCGTTGCCGTGATTGTCTTTGGAGTCGGCGACAACCTTCCCGGTGCCAACGGGAAGCAATCCGCTGGCGACTCCGGTCTTGTTGTTCGCACCGGCACCGAAACGGGTGTCTTTACCGATCGCGCTGTACATTCCGAAGGGGTTCATCCTGATGCCATCGAACTGCACCGGAACCGCCAGCCCGATGACGTCCATCGCATCGTGGCTGTTGTATGTATACAGCAACGTGTTGTCCTTGTCATATACGGAAACAGTACGTTCATCGTTATTGTACGCACGAACCCAAAAAAGCGTGGCCCCCACGTTTTCAGTGAAATTTCCGGAAAGCGAGATCCCGGCACCGTCGGTCATGAATGCCGCGTACGGTACCGCAAATGTCGCAATGTCGAAGGGCTGAAGGCCCATGCGGACTTTTGCGTCCGTCTCCGGGATATTCCAGTCGACATAACTATAGCGCACCTTGACGACCTTACCGTCCGTTCCGAGGGCGGCATCATTTGTTCCCCAGTTTTGATGGCCCACTTCAAAAAAGACGACGCCCTTGAGCGAATCGGAAGCCACGATATCGATCTGCGTGCGCAACCGTATGGAAGCCTTGAATCTATCGACAGAAGCATTCGCTGATTTGAGGGGGTTGCGATCAGCCCAGGAAAAACCGTTTTGCCATTGTCCCTTAATATTCACGTCAGCCGCCCGCGCCCCGCTCGTCATACTTAAAAGAAGGCCCGCCGCAAGGAACAACATCATTGCACGTTTCATCATCACCTCTCTAGCGTCAAAGGTTATACGATGGGCTCTCCCCCCAAGCACAGTGCGGAGGAATTCATGGCGGAGCCTTATACTGTTGCGACGCAAGCGTCAGGGTTAAAGGGGATAACGGATTGAAGGAGCCCTTGTGCATATCCGCTGGATGCCCTTGCCAGGTGCTCCTTCTCCAAGGATTCCGCGATGGTCCCCTCATGAAGAAACATAATATGATCACATAAGTACGTGACGGCCTGAACATCATGGGCAATGAACAGGTAGGTCATGTCCCCCTTCAGCTCCAACAGCAGTTCCAGCACTTGCGCCTGTACGGACACGTCAAGCGAGCTCACGGCCTCGTCGAATACGATGAAACGGGGCTTGGTCGCTATGGCTCGCGCGATGCACACCCGCTGGAGCTGCCCACCGCTCAACTCGTGGGGATAACGGTTCCGCAGCGCCTTCGGGAGCCCGACCCGCTCAAGCAGTTCCGGGATTGCGCATGACGCGTCCAGCCGCAAGATATCCAACGGCTCTCTGATGAGTTCCTCCACCGTGAATCTCGGGTTGGCGGAGGATGTATAGTCCTGGAACACAACGCTCATTTGCCCAGGATGTTCCTTGCTCCATACCTGAACAGGGCGGCCTTCCAAGAATACCTGCCCACTGTCCGGCTGTTCCAAGCCAAGGATCAGCCTTCCGAGCGTGCTTTTCCCCCCGCCGCTTTCGCCGATGAGCCCTACGGAAGAGCCTTCGGACAGTGTGAGGTTCACGTCTCTGAGGACCGGCTGCCGTTTTTTCCTCCAAAAGCCTCCCGATACCGGATAGCTTTTGGAGACATTGCGGACCTCAAGCAACGGCGTTTCCCGATGTGCTACCGACATTGCATCACCCTCTCGAAGGCTTTGGACAACGTGGCTCTCGTGTCCACGAGATAACGCGTATAGGGATGCCGTGGAGCGGAGAAAAGCTCCGCTCCGCCGTATTCGACGCCGACGCCGTCCTTCATGACCAAGACTTCCTGCGCGAGCTGGCGGACGACGCCAAGATCATGGGAAACCAAAATCAGGCTGCTCCCGAACCGTTCCCGGATCCAATGGAATTGTGCCACAACCTCCCGCTGGTTCATGGAGTCCAGCGCCGTTGTGGGCTCATCGGCAATGATGATATCGGGGCGTTGAAGCAACGCCATCGCGATCATACACCGCTGCAACATGCCTCCGGAAAGCTGGTACGGATATTTCTTGAGCACATCCAACGGATTGTGGATGTGCATCATCTCCAGAGCCTCAACGATGCGTCCCCTGCTCTCCTTTTCCGAAAAAGCCGATGTCGTCGCCCGGAGTGTTTCAAGAAGCTGCGCCCCCATGGAGTAAAGAGGATCGAACGCCGTCATCGGTTGCTGGACTATCATGGCGATTCGCTTGCCGCGGATGCCGCGCACGGTTTCCCGACCTGCCTGCAAGAGGTCGATGCCGCCGAAACGGACACTGCCGGAAACCCGCAAGGAAGGAGGCGCCAGTCCCAACAGCGCCAGGCACGTCAGCGATTTGCCGCTGCCGCTTTCCCCAACGACGCCAAGGCAGGTTCCCGGTTCAAGGCAAAAATGCACATCCCGTACGATCAGCGCCCCAGTAAGGGAGTCTCGGACAGTCAAATCCCGCACTTCAAGTAAGCTCATGAACGTTCCCTGCCCGCGTGTTTGGGATCAAAGGCGTCACGCAGGCTGTCGCCTAAAAAATTGAATGCCGCCACAACCAACAGAATGGCCATGCCAGCCGGGATCATCTGCAACGGATACAGGGTCATGACCTCCTTCGCCTCATTGAGCATCATGCCCCACTCCGGGGTGGGGGGCTGCACGCCCAACCCGAGGAAAGACAATGCTGAAATCATCAGGATCACGCTTCCCGTATCCAGCGTCGTCAGGACAAAGAGTTCGCCGGCTGTGCCGGGCAACAGATGCCGCATCATGATCCTGATGGATGATCCGCCGGCGACCTTGGCAAACCGGATATAGTCCTTGTCCGAATACTGCCGGACGATGGAACGGACCATACGCGCATACCACGGCCACTTGGCCACCACGTTGGCGATGACCACGTTTTCCAGGCCCGGGCCCGTCATGCCCACAATGGCGAGAATCATGACCTCGCTGGGGAAGGACATCATGACGTCGCATATGCGCATAAGCACATCGTCGATACGGTTGCGGAAAAAACCGGAAACAAGGCCGACGCACGCCCCCAACGCGGAAGTTATGGCCATAGTGAGCAAGGACAGAAACACCGTCGCGCGTATGCCGTAGACAAGACGCGAAAGGACGTCGCGCCCAAGCTGATCCGTGCCAAAGGGATGATGCCAGCTCCACGGCGCGAACTTGTCCCCGACGTCGATAAGCGTCGGATCGGACAAGGGAAGTATGGGAGCGAGGAGGCCCAATACAAGAACACCCCCCAGGAACCCCATGCAGACCAGCGCCAGCCTGTCTCTTTGCAGACGAATCCACGGGGACATGCTAGAATTC
>PPYE01312885.1_pt1 | contig 10312 bp, 13 predicted proteins | sample 1559881 | NCBI WGS metagenome assembly PPYE01 (sample SAMN08240022, study PRJNA423297) | Human gut metagenome, whole genome shotgun sequencing project.
AACGACTTCCTGACGATTCTCCAGTCTTGCCTGGCGTAGTAACGTTTCCACCAGTGCCTGCATTCGCGCATTTTGCGTCAGAATGTTGTCGGTAAAACGAGCCACCACTTCCGGCGGCGGACCTTCGCGTAAAATTTCCGCCGCGCCACGAATCGCCGCCAGTGGGCTTTTTAGCTCATGAGTTAACGCATAAACATACTGCTCAATATAGTTTTTCCCTTCCAGCTTCACGCGCATACTTTCCAGCGCCTGCGCGAGTTTACGCAACTCGCTACTACCGAGATCGGGGAGAGGAACGGGCTTATTGTCAGTGACGGAATCAGCATAGCGAGTGAGCCTGGCAATAGAGCGGTTGATCCACCAAACCATGCCTGCGCCAATCACCAGTGCAATCCCCAACAAAATGGCGCTGGCCCATAAAATTCGCCGCTCGCTACGCTTAATGACCGGAGCCATCGCCGCGTTCGGTTTGCCTACGCTCAAAACGCCAATAAGCCGCGAGCCGTCCATAATCGGCGCGGCAACATACATCACAGAACTTTCGGGATCGGCAGGATTTTGCAACGTGCTGCGCGCACCATACTGACCACGCAACGTTAGCCAGACGTCATTCCAGCGCGAATAATCCTGTCCAACGGCTTTATTTGCCGAATCGAACAATACTTTGCCCTGCGCATCGGTCATATAGACATGATATTCGTTGCGCACTTTGTTAATGCCACCGATATTGGCGCGAAACGGGCGATGTTGTAGCTGATTAAACGCCTGCGCCAGTTGCCCATGCGTTGGGTCCCCAGAGAGCAAATCGGGACGCGCCAGCTCCGCCAGCAACGTTGCGGTGTCGATTAACGTCCCCTCGGTTGCTCTTCGCACGCCCGGTTTAACTTCTTTGACAAAAATAGCCAGAACGAACCAGGCCGCCACCGCCACCAGTAAAAAATAGCCCAGCAACAACCGCATGCCGATACGCATTACAGGCCCCTCAGGCTATATCCCATGCCGCGATGAGTATTAATCGGTGAAAGATCGGGGTTGATGGCGCGCAGCTTGGCACGCAGCGTTTTAATGTGGGTATCGACGGTGCGATCGTAGGTGTCCTGCGCATCTTCCCACACGCTATCCATCAGTTGCTGGCGGGACCAGACGCGGCCCGGCGACTTGAGTAACGTCTTCAGCAATAAAAACTCATACCGCGTCAGCGTTAATGGCGTGTCAAACCAGCTGATCTGCGCCGCAGGTTCATTCAATTCAAAATGACCAATACGGATAACGGGAGACGGCGTCGAGAACTTCTTCACCCGACGCAGTAAGGTGCGCACTCTGGCGCACACTTCGCGAGGTGAAAACGGTTTAGCCACGTAGTCGTCAGCGCCAATTTCCAGCCCAAGCAGGCGATCGACCTCTTCACTTCGGGCCGTCAGGAACAGTACAGGTAACGCCGGATGGAGCGCCAGTAACTGGCGGCACAATTCAAAGCCGCTGATATCAGGCAAACCAACATCGAGAATCATGACATCGGGAACCTGCTGGCGAGCTTTATCCAGCACTGGCAAGCCTCGCTCAAAGACCTCGACGTCAAAACCTTCCTGTTGCAACATGTAGACCAGCGTATCGGCTATCCCTTGCTCGTCTTCGACTAACCAGACCGTTTCCCGTTGCATAAATCGCCTCTGTTATTGCCGCCACGGCATGACAGGAACCGCGCTAATCGCGTTTTTCGGCGAACCTTCTACAACTTTGTCGGAGTAAGCCAGATAAGCGAGCGCGTTGCGTTTAGCGTCATAAAAGCGCACGACCTGTAACGACTTAAAGACCAGGGACGTGCGTTTTTTGAATACTACCTCGCCCTGAGCTTTGCCGTTTTTAATACGATCCGACAGTTCAATCGGCCCGACTTGTTGACAAGAAATGGCCGCATCGGAGGTATCTTCTGCCAGGCCCAATCCCCCTTTAATACCACCGGTTTTCGCCCGGCTCACATAACAGGTGACATTTTTCACATCGGGATCGTCAAAGGCTTCAACAACAATTTTGTGATCCGGGCCGATCATTTTAAATACGGTGTCGACCGAACCAATCTCTTCTGCATGAGCCAATGACCCCAGCATTATCAGGCTTAAAGACAGGATTAAATGCTTGTATTTCATATCGTTACCATTTTTATCTATTACACGAGCAATTAGTTCGTCACGGTAAATAACATATTGATTAAGAACAAAATCTCAATACTTTTATTTCCGTCAAGACCTAAAACATACTCGACTAAGAAAAAAACACTGAATGCTAAAACAGCAAAAAATGCTATTATCCAATTACCTGATGTCAGGTGCTCGTTGTTGAAAGGATGAGGATATTTTATGGATCAGGCCGGCATTATTCGCGACCTTTTAATCTGGCTGGAAGGTCATCTGGATCATCCCCTGTCGCTCGACAATGTAGCGGCGAAAGCAGGTTATTCCAAGTGGCACTTACAGAGAATGTTTAAAGATGTCACTGGCCATGCTATTGGCGCGTATATTCGTGCTCGTCGTTTGTCGAAATCGGCGGTCGCACTACGCCTGACTGCGCGTCCGATTCTGGACATCGCGCTGCAATACCGCTTCGACTCTCAACAGACATTTACCCGCGCTTTCAAGAAGCAGTTTGCCCAGACTCCTGCACTTTACCGCCGTTCTCCTGAATGGAGCGCCTTTGGTATTCGCCCGCCGCTGCGTCTGGGTGAATTCACTATGCCAGAGCACAAATTTGTCACCCTGGAAGATACGCCGCTGATTGGTGTTACCCAGAGCTACTCCTGTTCGCTGGAGCAAATCTCTGATTTCCGCCATGAAATGCGAGGTCTGGGAACCGGCGTGCAGGAGTTTATCCTGACGGTATACGGAACGTGCATGCCAATGCTTAACTTGACGCGCCGTAAAGGTCAGGATATTGAGCGATACTACCCGGCAGAAGATGCCAAAGCGGGAGATCGCCCAATTAATCTGCGCTGTGAACTGCTGATTCCGATCCGTCGTTAACGCTGCAGCTCATCTAATGCAGGGGCGTCCAGATGCGAGATGTCCCCTGCGGTTTCAACCACCCAGCCAGACGCCAGCCACAAGCTTTCCTGATAATCCACGCGCGAAATAGAACAGTTACGCAGACGTAAGCGGCGCTCTGCCCATGCTGGTAATCCGAGAATCGTACTCACCAGGCATCCCAGTGCAATACCATGGCTCACCAGTAGCGGTCGGCTTCCCTGCGGTAAGTCCCGGCAAGATTCCAGTGCCGCATTAACGCGATCGCTGAGCTCCTGCATTGACTCGCCTTCAGGAATACGCCCGTCAACGGTGCCATTGACCAGTTGCCGACGCCAGTTCTCTTCTTCTTCGGTGAGTGAATCGATATTTCTTGTTTCCAGTACACCCATATTTAATTCACGCAGGCGAGAATCAAAGATGATGTCACAGCCGCAGGCCTGGGCGATGATTTCCGCCGTGCGCCGGGTCCGTCCTAAATCGCTACTGATGATATGCGTAATGCCAAGCTCTTTGGCACGGGTTGCCACCTGCATCGCCTGTTGCTCACCTTTGGCGGTCAGCGGGCTGTCAGACTGGCCCTGAATACGTCGCTCGGCGTTCCACTGCGTTTCACCGTGGCGGACTAGGTATACCTGTAACATGCTTTTTTTCCGTATACTGCTGTAACGTTAATTTTCTGAGTAATGCTGATTATGCACCAAGTTGTCTGTGCGACCACCAATCCCGCTAAAATTCAGGCCATTCTGCAGGCATTTCACGAGATCTTCGGCGAAGGATCCTGCCATATTGCATCCGTTGCCGTCGAGAGCGGTGTACCGGAACAGCCCTTTGGCAGTGAGGAAACGCGCGCTGGCGCACGAAATAGGGTAGCCAATGCCCGCCGTTTACTTCCTGAGGCTGATTTTTGGGTGGCGATTGAAGCTGGCATCGATGGTGACAGCACTTTCAGTTGGGTGGTGATAGAAAACGCCAGCCAGCGCGGCGAGGCGCGTTCGGCTACTTTGCCGTTGCCTGCGGTGATTCTGGAAAAAGTGCGTGAAGGTGAGGTGCTTGGTCCCGTGATGTCGCGTTATACCGGTATTGATGAGATTGGTCGTAAGGAAGGGGCGATCGGCGTGTTTACCGCCGGGAAACTCACTCGCACCAGCGTCTATCACCAGGCGGTGATCCTGGCGCTGAGTCCGTTTCATAATGCCGTGTATCAGCCATTGCAGGCCTGATTAGGCGTTCACGCCGCATCCGGCATTCGGTGCACGATGCCTGATGCGCCATGTCCTATCAGGCCTACAAAATCAATCGCTTTTCAGCAACACGTCTTCCAGCCACTGGCGCAGCTCGACGGGCGCGGCTTTCAGACTATTAGATCCACGCGTAATCGTCGCGATGCCCGCGCCGAGTTCATTTTTTAACTCACGCTGGCTCATTTCGCCGCGCAACAGCTCTTCGACAATACGCACGCGAGTCCCCAACGCTTCGCGCTCATCTGGCGTCAGCATCAGGTTTAACAACGGTAAATGGAGATCGTTTTGGTAGGCATTCTTAAGCAGGTCGACAAAACGTAACCACTCCTGGTGACGCTGTTCTGCCATCGCTGCTGAATAGGGTGATTGTTGGGCCATAGTATGTCGCCATTGTTAGCGGGGGAAGCAAAATGCCTCCCCCGGTTGTACTCGCTAAAGAGTACGATAGCATATCATAAACGTGTGGATCAGTAACGACGTCCCCATTCCGTGGCGCTCATCAACGTCGGTTTATCCCCCATGAAATAGCGGTAGTAAGCGTCATAAGCCAGCACGTTTTTCACATAACCGCGCGTCTCGGAGAATGGAATACTCTCGACAAATGCCACTGCGTCGATACGCCCTGCGCTGTTGCCAAGCCAGGTTCGCACCCGCCCTGGCCCGGCGTTATAAGCTGCTGAGGAGAAAATACGGTTATTGCCAAACTGCTGATAAACATATTGCAGGTAACTGGTGCCAATGTTGATGTTTGTTTCCGGATCCAGCAATTGCCCAGGGCTGCTATAACCGGGAATAGAGAACATCTTCACCGTATGGGTCGCGGTACCAGGCATAATCTGCATCAGGCCGCTGGCCCCTACCGGTGATTTCACTTTCGGATTCCAGGCACTCTCCTGACGGGCAATCGCCATCGCATAGCTTTGCGGGATCTCCTTACCACTGGTGTAGCGTTTGAAAAGATCGTTGTAAGCCAGCGGGAATCGCTCTTCCAGATGATCCCACAGCTTCCCGGCGATCGTTGCCTGAACGCTAAGATCCCACCATTGGTTATTGAAAGCATACCGAGCCAGTTGAGCCTGCTCTGTTTTTGACTTGCTCTTCACCAGATTGGCCCACTCGCTACGCGCGGTGTTATCGAGATTCCAGTACATCAACTCGCGCACGCGCGCCATCTCCGGCCCCTGAGTCAGGGCGCTGTCAACATTCTGCGGCGCTTTATCAATCTTCAGCTCATACTCTTCGCCGATGCGTTGTGCAGCAACCATCGGGTAGAAACCACGCTGTTGCATGAGTTGATGCAAAATCTCTTTTGCTTCAGCTTCACGTCCGCGTTCCAGCAATAAATCCGCCTGCCAGTAACGCCATTCATCTTTCTCTTTCGCTTCCATAGGCAGACGCGCCAGCCAGGTATTCAGGCCGCGACGATCGCCGGTGCCAAGCGCCATTCGCACACGGCGTTCAATAAGCGAAGTAGATTGCGAACGCATAATCGCGTCATCGCGCCATTTCGCCTGCTCGTCGGTGACATCGTTGCCCATCAAACGCCATGCGACAATATCGCGCAGCTCCTGAATCTGATCTTCATTAAGCTGCTGTGCCTGAGCAAGCGACGGGATCATCAGCCGTGCATTTTCAGCATCCTGCCGCGCCACACTGGCAAACGCCACCGCCGCCATTTGACGGGTAAAATCGGTCGCGCCGGTTGTACGCGCGAAGGTCAGTACCGTATTAGGGTTGTTCGCCAGTGAAATGATTGCCGAAGCGATAGTCTGGTAATCGGCAGGCATCTGCCCTGCCAGCACTGTTACCAGGCCGGTGTTACCCGCTTTCATCGCCAGACGGATACGCTCTAAATACGCCAGCGGATCTTGTTTACCTGACGCACGCCAGACGCTAAATAACTTGTCACAGGCGTTAGGCTGGCTCTTGCCGGTTAGCCACAGCTCTTTCGCCCCTTGCCAGGCTTCTTCACTCTGCCCGGTGTTCCATTTCGCATAGTAGTAATTACATTGCGCTTCGGTAGTTCCGGGCTTTTCCGGGCTAAAGGCTAACAAGCCACGCCAGTCTTCACGCCGCGCCAGTTCATTGACGAAACGAGATTGCAGCGTGCGAGCGGGAGGAAGCGTGGGGTTAGCGCGAACAAAGTTAGTGACCGTCACCGCCGGTTGATTCATCAGGTCATCAGTGATCTGGCGGTATTCCAGGTAGGGATAAAGTGGGTAATCTTTCAGTCCAGGCATCATTTGTTCGACCACATCCATTTGTCGATTATCCCAGGCCTGCTTGATTTGCGCGTAACGACTACGCTGCTCATCCAGTGAGTCGGCTCGCGCCACGCTGCTGACCGTCAGCAGACAGACACCGACAGCCAACAGCCGCCAGGTAACGTGTTTGGCTTTTTCCACAAGCGCATCCTCTAAGTGTCAATACATCAATGCAGCGTCATGCCGCGTAATAGATTTATGCTAACCAGTCATTGCCGTTTACGCCACGTTACGGACACTTTTTTACTTTTACGGGGTGATCGACTGGCTGGGATTAGACAGGGAAACAGGCTACACTTCGCCTTTGAAAACTCATCATCACGATAAACATAGAGGCGAAGTCCAACGTGGCTCAATTCGTTTATACCATGCATCGTGTCGGCAAAGTTGTTCCGCCGAAACGTCATATTTTGAAAAACATCTCTCTGAGTTTCTTCCCTGGGGCAAAAATTGGTGTCCTGGGTCTGAACGGCGCGGGTAAGTCCACCCTGCTGCGCATTATGGCGGGCATTGATAAAGACATCGAAGGTGAAGCACGTCCGCAGCCAGACATCAAGATTGGTTATCTGCCGCAGGAACCGCAGCTGAACCCGGAACACACCGTTCGTGAGTCCATTGAAGAAGCGGTTTCTGAAGTGGTTAACGCCCTGAAACGCCTGGATGAAGTGTATGCGCTGTATGCCGATCCGGATGCCGATTTTGACAAGCTGGCCGCTGAACAAGGCCGTCTGGAAGAGATCATTCAGGCTCACGACGGTCACAACCTGAACGTTCAGCTGGAGCGTGCGGCGGATGCGCTGCGTCTGCCGGACTGGGACGCGAAAATCGCTAACCTTTCCGGTGGTGAGCGTCGTCGCGTGGCGTTGTGCCGCCTGCTGCTGGAAAAACCAGACATGCTGCTGCTCGACGAACCGACCAACCACCTGGATGCGGAATCCGTAGCGTGGCTGGAACGCTTCCTGCACGACTTCGAAGGCACCGTGGTGGCGATTACCCACGACCGTTACTTCCTCGATAACGTTGCGGGCTGGATCCTCGAACTTGACCGCGGTGAAGGTATTCCGTGGGAAGGTAACTACTCCTCCTGGCTGGAGCAGAAAGATCAGCGTCTGGCGCAGGAAGCTTCACAAGAAGCGGCGCGTCGTAAGTCGATCGAGAAAGAGCTGGAGTGGGTACGTCAGGGAACTAAAGGCCGTCAGTCAAAAGGTAAAGCACGTCTGGCGCGCTTTGAAGAACTCAACAGCACCGAATATCAGAAACGTAACGAAACCAACGAACTGTTTATTCCACCTGGACCGCGTCTGGGCGATAAAGTGCTGGAAGTCAGCAACCTGCGTAAATCCTATCTGGTCAGGAACAGCCGGACAGCGGCACCATCACTTTGGGTGAAACGGTGAAACTGGCGTCGGTTGATCAGTTCCGTGACTCAATGGATAACAGCAAAACCGTTTGGGAAGAAGTTTCCGGCGGGCTGGATATCATGAAGATCGGCAACACCGAGATGCCAAGCCGCGCCTACGTTGGCCGCTTTAACTTTAAAGGGGTTGATCAGGGTAAACGCGTTGGCGAACTCTCCGGCGGTGAGCGCGGTCGTCTGCATCTGGCGAAGCTGCTGCAGGTTGGCGGCAACATGCTGCTGCTCGACGAACCAACCAACGACCTGGATATCGAAACCCTGCGCGCACTGGAAAACGCCCTGCTGGAGTTCCCGGGCTGCGCGATGGTTATCTCGCACGACCGTTGGTTCCTCGACCGTATCGCCACCCACATTCTGGATTACCAGGATGAAGGTAAAGTTGAGTTCTTCGAAGGTAACTTTACCGAGTACGAAGAGTACAAGAAACGCACGCTGGGCGCAGACGCGCTGGAGCCGAAGCGTATCAAGTACAAGCGTATTGCGAAGTAATGCGTAAAATGCCGGATGCGGCGCACCAGCATCGCATCCGGTATTAGTTAAATGATTAATGGGAAGCAAGTTCCCGGAAAAAGGCAGGATTTTCTTTAATTGTGGCAAGTACTTTTGCAGCCAATCCCGTAGGATTTCTTCGCTTCGATTCCCAGCTTTTAATGGTATCCACACTGGTTCCCAGAGCTTTTGCCATCTCACTTTGAGAAACGTTGAGTTGCTCACGAATAGCTTTAACATCCGCAATTTCGTAGCGGGTCACCCGTGCAGGTTCTTTTAAACCTTGTTTAATCTCGACAGCCTCTTCCAGAGAGGTTTTCAACTCATCAAAAAAACTCATTTTATATCTCGCCTTTGAGCAGTTTCGTCAACTTCTTTAGTTGAGCTTTTTCCGTATCTGTCAGACTATCTTTGGCATTTTTCGGATAGGCCATAATCAAATAAATAATCTCTTCCGTCGCCAGAAAGTAAATTATTCTGACACTGCCACTTTTTCCCTGTGAACCCGCAGCCATTCGGACTTTACGCAATCCACCAGTCTGCTGAATGAGATCACCTTTATCGGGAGTTCCGATGAGTTCTTTTTGTAATTCCTTTAATTCATCATCGGTTGCAATCTGCTTGATCTGACGCGTAAACATTGGCGTCTCTATAAATATTATCGCCTTACCCATTCCCCCTCCCTGGCAGGTACATTGTACACCGAAATGGAGTACTAAGTACACTTTTGAATCAGTAATCCCACTCAACATCTTATAAAGATGATTATCTTTGCTCCCCCATCATCTCCCGCACCAGCTCCACGCAGCGCAGGAAACGGCTGTCGTAATCGTCCTCTTCAACCCGCACGAATTCGATATTGTTCTCTTCCAGCATCTCCACCAGCAAGTTCTGGAACTCTTTGCGATCCACCGAACTGCCGAGGCTGCGTAAACCATCCGCCACCCACGGCGTGTTGTTCTCCAGCAGGATCACCAGATCGAAACGGTACTCATCAATCAACGCCTGCACGAACGGATGCTCACGCCCTTCGTACTTTTTGCAGAACGCCTGGGTAGTGACAAAATCGGTGTCGATAAACGCCACTTTATTGGCATATTTCACTGCAAAATCAATATATTGCGCATGTCCCAGCGCGATTTTATCGTAGTCGGAATACTGCAACGCGATCTCATCGCCACCGAGGTGCGAAAAGACATAATCACGACCATATTCCCACGCACTGGTAGTGTTGAAGATATTGGCAAGTTTGTTTACCAGGGTGGATTTACCGCTCGATTCACCACCGAGGATCGCCACGGTACGCACAAAGAATGGCTTCACTTCCGTAGGAATATATTCCCAGTAGCGGAACGGGTTTTCGCGGATCTGCGCACCGCTGATACTCATAAAGGCAGCGCAGACGATCCGGCACGGTTGGCTGCTGCGACATGGCGCTGTCTTCGAACAATGCGCGGTCGCGGGTATCGTCAAAACCCATAATGATATGCAGCTCGTCAACCTGGCTACAGGCGCGCTGGATAAGGTAGATATGTCCAGTATGCAGCGGGTAAAACTTACCGAATACGACACCGATCGTTTTCTTCTGCCGGGGAAATTCAAGTCCCAAATAACGGTGCAATGCCTCCAGCTTTTGTGCGCTGGGGCTTTTAATTTTGGCATTCAGTAACTGGCTTAAATACCCTTTGGTCATACCGCTGGCATCAGCTACCTGCTGTAGAGTGCAGCCCTGTTGCTTGATGGCAGTTTTCAGGTAATCAAATGACGACATATCTCCCTCCGTATCTCTCATTATAAGTCGTCGAACACGCTAAGCGCGTCGGAGAGTTTTTTAACGCCAAAAATCTGCATCCCTTCCGGCGCTTTTTTCGGCACGTTAGC
>PPYE01108220.1_pt1 | contig 10311 bp, 8 predicted proteins | sample 1559881 | NCBI WGS metagenome assembly PPYE01 (sample SAMN08240022, study PRJNA423297) | Human gut metagenome, whole genome shotgun sequencing project.
ATATCCGCCCGTCAACAGGCAGACGACCTGCGGGCGCATATAGAATGCGCCCCTACGGAGGCAGAGAATTTTTGAGCGGTGCGCCGGCACCGCGAACCACCAATTTTATTATCTGTTATCTAATTCAGGAGGTAAAACCTATGCCCCAACTTTGGCAGGGCCGGGCCAGCAAGGCCGTTGACAGCCGCGTAAACGATTTTAACTCCTCCATCCGCTTCGACGCGCGGATGATCGAGCAGGATATTCAGGGCAGCCTTGTCCACTCGGCCATGCTGGGCAGACAGGGCATCATCTCCCGGCAGGATGTGGACGATATTCACAAGGGTCTGCACTCGATTTTGGACGATTTGCACAGCGGCGCACTGGAAATCGACCCCAACGCCGAGGACGTCCACACCTTCGTCGAGCAGACGCTGACCGCCCGCGTCGGTGACGCCGGTAAGCGCCTGCACACCGGGCGCAGCCGCAACGACCAGGTCGCGCTGGACATCCGCCTGAACCTGCGCGCCGCCAGCGAGCATATTCAGGGCCAGATAAAAGAACTTATCACCGTGCTTTGCGACCAGGCCGAGAAGGGCGCAGGGTACGTCATGCCCGGCTACACCCACCTGCAGCGTGCCCAGCCCGTGACCTTCGGCCACCAGCTGATGGCCTACGCCTGGATGCTGCTGCGCGACTTGGGGAGATTGCAGGACGCGACCCGCCGCATGGACGCCGAATGCCCGCTGGGCAGCGGCGCACTGGCGGGCACGACCTACCCGCTGGACCGCTTCTACACCGCCGAACAGCTCGGCTTTGCCGCGCCGTGCGGCAACTCCATCGACGGCGTGTCGGACCGCGACTTCTGCATTGAACTGTGCAGCGCCATGGCGACCTGCATGATGCACCTTTCCCGCTTGAGCGAGGAAATTATTTTGTGGTGCAGCTGGGAGTTCAAGTTCATCGAGCTGGACGACGCCTTTACGACGGGCTCGTCCATCATGCCGCAGAAGAAAAACCCCGATGTAACGGAGCTGATCCGCGGCAAAACAGGCCGCGTCTACGGCGATTTGAACACGCTGCTCGTCATGATGAAGGGCATCCCGCTCGCCTATGACAAGGATATGCAGGAGGACAAGGAGGCCATTTTTGACGCCGTGGACACGCTGGAACTCTGCCTGCGCACCGTCACGCCGATGCTGGCCACGATGACCCCGCTGCCCGCCAACATGCGCCGCGCCGCCGCGAAGGGCTTTATCAACGCGACGGACTGCGCCGACTACCTGACGAAGAAGGGGATGCCCTTCCGCGATGCCTACAAGTGTACCGGCACGATGGTGGCCGCCTGCATCCGCGAGGGCAAGACGCTGGAGGAGCTGACGCTGGACGAATTCAAGCAGTACAGCGACCTGTTTGAGGATGACGTTTATACGGCCATCGACCTGACGACCTGCTGCGAGGGCCGCACCAGCTACGGCGGCCCGACAAAGGCAAGCGTGATGAAGCAGGTGAGCGATGTTAAAGAAAAGCTGGAGTTGTACAAATAAAAAATAAGAAATAATAAATAATAAAGAAGGTGGAGTTTTGGCCCAGGGGCCAAAACAAAACGCAGGAGCGGATTGCATATCCGCCCGCAAACCGGCTGACGACTGACGGGCGCATATAGAATGCGCCCCTACGGAGTTTTTTTGAGCGGAGCGCAGCGACGCGGTCCACAACATTTATTATTTTTTATTTATTATTTATTATTTGAAAATCGGGGTGTAACAATGGGAAAGTACAAAATCTTCGTGGACGGTTCCTCCGGGACCACCGGTCTGCGCATTGCGGACCGGCTGGCGGAACGGGACGAATTTGAAATTCTGAAAATCTCCGAGGCGGACCGCAAGGATGTCCGCGCCCGGGCGGCGGTCATCAATGAGAGCGACCTCTCGTTCCTCTGCCTGCCGGACGACGCCGCGCGTGAGGTCGTGCCGCTGCTGCGGGACGATGTGCGCATTCTCGACACCAGCACGGCGCACCGCACCGCGCCCGGCTGGGTCTACGGCCTGCCCGAGCTGCACGGCACCCGCGAGGCGCTGAAAACCGCGACCCGCGTCGCCGTGCCGGGCTGCCACGCCACCGGCTTTATCGCGCCCGTCGCGCCGCTGGTGGAACTGGGGATCATCCCTAAGGCCGCGCACCTGAACGTGACGAGCCTGACCGGCTACAGCGGCGGCGGCAAAAAGATGATCGCCGAGTACGAGGCCGAGCGCACCAACGAGGCGCTGAACGCCCCGCGCCCCTACGGCCTGGCGCTGCACCACAAGCACCTGCCCGAGATGGCCGCCGTCACGGGGCTGGACACCGCACCGAATTTCGTCCCCGTTGTGGCCGACTACTATGCGGGCATGGAGACGATGATCCCGCTGGATGTAACGGCGCTGGGTGTTTCCGCGCCGCAGGTCGCGTCCGCGCTGGCGGGATATTACGCCGGTCAGCCGATGGTGAAGGTGCATCCCCTGTGCGAGGGCACGGATGGCGGCTTTTTGGCCGCCAACAAGCTGGCGGGTAAGGACACGCTGGAAATTTACTGCCTGGCCAACCCGGACGGCACCCGGATGCAGCTTATCAGCCTGTTTGACAACCTCGGCAAGGGCAGCTCGGGCGCGGCAGTGCAGTGCATGAATCTGATGCTGGGGCTGGAGGAGACCAAGGGATTGGCGCGATAAGCAAATAATAAATAAAAAATAATAAATAATAAAGAAGGTGGAGTTTTGGCCCGGGGGCCAAAACAAAACGTAGGGGCGGATTCCATATCCGCCCGCAAGCTGACTGACGACTGACGGGCGCATATAGAATGCGCCCCTACGGAGTTTTTTTGAGCGGAGCGCAGCGACGCGATCCACAACATTTATTATTTATTATTTATTCTTTCTTATTTAAAAATCGAGGGGTATACATAATGAGCAACTTCAAATCGGTAAGCGGCGGCATCTGTGCGCCGAAGGGATTCTCCGCGGCGGGCGTGCATTGCGGCATCCGCCATAACCATTCCAAGCTCGATCTGGCGCTGATCAAGGCGGACGTCCGCTGCGCGGGCGCGGGCTGCTATACCACCAACAAGGTCTACGGCGCACCCATCACGGTGGACCGCGAGCACCTGAAGGACGGCTATGCACAGGCCATCGTTGTGAACAGCGGCAACGCCAACACCTGCGCGCCCAACGGCGTGCAGCTGGCTAAGGACACCTGCGACATCGTCGCCAAGGAACTGGGCATCCGCGCGGACGACGTGCTGCCGTCCTCCACCGGTGTCATCGGCCAGGCCATGAGCATCGAGCCGTTCGCCAAGGGCATCCCGGAGGCCGCCGCCAAGCTGGCCGCCGACGAGACCGGCAGCCACGACGCGGCTACCGCGATCATGACCACCGACACCCACCCGAAGGAAATTGCGCTGGAATTTGCCGTCGGCGGCAAGGCCGTGCGCATCGGCGCTATCGCCAAGGGCAGCGGCATGATCCACCCGAACATGGCCACGATGCTGCTCTTTATGACCACCGACGCCAAGGTCGCGCCCGCCGCGCTGCAAAAGGCGCTGTCCACCGTCGTGCCCGCCACCTTCAACCAGATTTCGGTTGACGGCGATACCTCCACGAACGACACCGTGCTGCTGCTGGCCAGCGGTCTGTCCGGCGCAGAAATTGCCGAGGGCACGCCCGATTACGATACGTTTGTCGCCGCGCTGACCGAGGTCGCCGAGCATCTGAGCCGCGAGCTGGCCGGTGACGGCGAGGGCGCAACGAAGCTGCTGGAATGCACCGTGACCGGTGCGCCCGACCTGACGACGGCCCGCGCCGTGTCCAAGAGCGTCATCCACTCCACCCTGTTCAAGGCCGCCATGTTCGGCGCGGACGCCAACTGGGGCCGCGTGCTCTGCGCCATCGGCTACACGCCGGGCGATTTCGACATCAGCAAGACGTCGGTGCGCCTCAAGAGCAAGGCCGGTGAGGTCTTTGTCTGCGAGAACGCCGCCTACCACCCCTACAGTGAGGACGAGGCCGCCGTGGTGCTCAAGGAGGACGAGATCGACATCCTCGTGGACCTTGGCAGCGGCGATGCCACCGCCAAGGCCTGGGGCTGCGATCTGACGTATGATTATGTGAAGATCAATGGGGATTATCGGACCTGATATAAAGATAAAAGATAATAGATAAAAGATAATAAAAAGTGTGGAGTTTTGGCCCGAAGGCCAAAACAAAAACGTAGGGGCGGATTCCATATCCGCCCGCGGCACCTGCCGTAAGCTGCACGGGCGCATATAGAATGCGCCCCTACGGCGGCAGAGGAATTTTGAGCGGTGTGTCAACACCGCGAACCACCAATTTTATTATCTATTATCTTTTATCTATTATCTATAAAGCTATACATGGGTGGAAAAGCAATGAAAAACGAACAAATGGCCCTGCTGTTCAGCGAGGCTACACCTTATATCCAAAAATACCACGGTAAAACGCTGGTTATAAAGTACGGCGGCAACGCGATGGTCAACGATGACCTCAAGCTGGCCGTCATGAACGACCTGGTCACGCTGACGCTGCTCGGCGTGCGTGTCGTGCTGGTGCACGGCGGCGGCCCGGCTATTAACAGTATGCTGAAAAAGGTGGGCAAGGAGTCCAAATTTGTGGGCGGCCTGCGCTACACCGATGAGGAGACCATGGGCATCGTCCAGCAGGTGCTGGCTGGGCAGGTCAACAAGGATCTGGTCGCGCTGCTCAAGGGCCGCGGCGTCGGCCTGTGCGGCATGGACGGCCACATGATCATGTGCAAGCGCAAGTCGGACGTTGACCTCGGCTACGTCGGTGAGATCGAGAAGGTCAACACGACGCTGATCGACCACCTGCTGGCCGACAGCTTTATCCCGGTCATTGCCACCGTCGGCATGGATGACAACGGCGTCCCCTACAACATCAACGCCGACACTGCCGCAGCGGAGATCGCCATTGCCCTGCACGCCGAAAAGCTCGTCAGCATGACGGATATTGTCGGCCTGCTCTACGATAAGAACGACGAGTCTACGCTCATCCCCGAGGTCGAGGTCTCCGAGATCGAGGGCTACAAGGCCGCGGGCGTCATTGCGGGCGGTATGCTGCCCAAGATCGAGGGTATGGCCGACGCCATCTATCAGGGCGTCCACGAGGCTGTCATCATCGATGGCCGCGTTCCGCACTCGATCCTGCTCGAGATGTTCAGCGACAGAGGCGCAGGCACGATGTTTTATAGAAGGGGCAACCGCTGAACCGGGAACGGGCGGCAGACAAATAAGAAATAAAAAATAATAAATAATAAAGAAGGTGGAGTTTGCGCCCGAAGGCGCAAACAAAAACGTAGGGGCGGATTCCATATCCGCCCGCAGGGCGACTGCCGATGGCCGGGCGCTTTTTTTGAGCGGAGCGCAGCGACGCGATCCACCAAATTTATTATTTATTATTTATTCTTTATTATTTCTAAAAAAGGGGGTCACCCAATTGAATACCGAAAAAGTTATTTCCCGTGATAACGACTACATCCTCCACACCTATGGCCGCAGCCAGGTCGTGCTGGCGGAGGGCGAGGGCATGACGGCCAGGGACGCCGACGGCAAGAGCTACCTTGACTTCACGTCGGGCATCGGCGTCAACTCGCTGGGCTACTGCCACCCCGCGTGGGTCAGGGCTGTGGCCGACCAGGCCGCAACGCTGCAGCACACGTCGAACCTGTATTACACCGCCCCCGACGGCAAGCTGGCGAAAAAGCTCTGCCGCCGCACCGGGCTGGACGCCGTGTTCTTCGGCAACTCGGGCGCCGAGGCCAACGAGGGCGCGATCAAGTGCGCCCGCAAATACAGCGTAGATACCTATGGCGAGAGCCGGAATAAGGTCATCACGCTGGTCAACTCCTTCCATGGCCGCACACTGGCGACCCTGACCGCCACCGGCCAGGACGTGTTCCACCACGACTTCGGCCCCTTCCCGGGAAATTTTGACTACGTGCCCGCGGGCGACTTTGCCGCGCTGGAAAAGGCCGCAGACAAGGACACCTGCGCCGTCATGATGGAGCTGGTGCAGGGCGAGGGCGGCGTCGTCGCGCTGGACGCGGACTACGTCGCCAGGGTCGCGGCGTTCTGCAGGGAAAAAGACATCCTCGTCATTGTGGACGAGGTGCAGACCGGCGTGGGCCGCACCGGCAAGTTCCTGGCGTGCGAGCATTTTGATCTGCACCCCGACATCGTCACGCTGGCGAAGGGGCTCGGCGGCGGTCTGCCCATCGGCGCGGTGCTGATGAACAAAAAGGTCGCCGACCACATGAAGCCCGGTTCCCACGGCTCAACGTTCGGCGGCAACCCGGTCTGCTGCGCCGGTGCGCTGGCCGTGCTGGACGAGATGGACGACGACTTCCTCGCCAACGTCAACGAGCGCGCGGCCCAGCTGCGCGCCGGGCTGGCAAAGCTGCCCCATGTCAGGGAGGTCAGCGGCCTTGGCCTGATGGTGGGCATCGCGTTTGACGACGGCATCAAGGCCGCCGACGTCCGCGCCGCCTGCGAGAAGGCGGGTCTGCTGGTGCTGACCGCCAAGACCCGCCTGCGTCTGCTGCCGCCGCTGATCCTGACGGCGGACGACGTGGACGACGCGCTGGCGATTTTGCGCAGCGTACTGGAGAAATGCGTATGAAACATCTGCTGAAGCTGGGCGGCATGACGCCCGAGGAAATTCTGCACATTCTGGATGTGGCCGACGAGTACAAGCGGCTGCACAAGGACGGCGTGGACCCGAAGGATCTGCAGGGCAAGGCGGTGGCGCTGGTTTTTGCCAAAAACTCCACCCGTACCCGCACAAGCCTGGAGGTCGGCATCTACCAGATGGGCGGCCTGGGCACCTACCTGAGCGCCGGCGACCTGCAGACTGCCCGCGGTGAGCCTGTGCAGGACACGGCCCGCGTGCTGGGGCGGTACTATGACGCCATCGTCTGCCGCACCTACAAGCAGACGACGCTGGACATGCTGGCAAAATACAGCGGTATACCGGTAGTTTCCGGCATGACCGACTATGCGCACCCCCTGCAGGTGCTGACAGACCTGATGACCGTGCGCGAGCGCAAGGGCACGCTGGCCGGGCTGAAGGCCGGGTTTGTCGGTGACGGCTACAACATGGCAAACAGCGTCATTGTGGGCTGTCTGGCCGTGGGCATGACGGTGACGATTGCCTGCCCGAAGGGCTACCGCCCCGCCGCCGACGTGCTGATGCTGGCGAAGCAGTACGGGGATAAGTTCACGCTGACGAACGACCCGGACGAGGCCGCGCGGGACGCGGATGTGCTGTTCACCGACGTGTGGGTCAGCATGGGTATGGAGCGCGAGGCCGAGCAGCGCCGCCGCGACTTTACCGGCTTTACGCTGGACGCCGCCCGCATGGCGCTGGCAAAGCCGGACTGCATGGTGCAGCACCCGCTGCCCGCCCACCGCGGCGAGGAGATCGCCCCCGATGTGCTGGAAGCCCACGCCGACGAAATTTTCGACGAGGCGGAGAACCGCATCTACGTGGAAAAGGCCGTGCTGGCGGTGCTGCTGGCGGGAAAATAAGAGCATTGCAGTAAGAGGAACGGCAGGGGAGCGCGAGCGTGCGAACCCCTGCTTTTTTGTGCGGAATAACCCGAAAACGGGCGGCAATGGCAAGGCCGCGGGCCGGGCATGCCCGGCCCCTACGGGGACTGTTTCCGGCCACTTGACGCGATGTGGTATACTGGATATATCACTGTCAAGAGGTACACTATGCCAAAACAAACGCTCCAACAAAAAATCCGCCGTGCGCTGGGCCGGTTCACCGCCAAACGGATCGCTATGATCCTGCTGGGCACGGCCATCCTGTCGTTCGGCATCCATAATATCCACCAGCGCACCGCCATCACCGAGGGCGGCGTCATCGGCTTGGTGCTGCTCATCAACCATTGGCTCGGCGTGCCCGCGTCGGTGGCGTCGCCCCTGCTCGACGCGGCCAGCTACGCGCTGGCGTTCAAATTTCTCGGGTGGGACTTTTTGCTCTCGGCAGGGCTGGCCAGCGTGAGCCTGGCCGGGTTCTATAGAATCTGGGAATGCCTGCCCCCGATGCTGCCCGACCTGACGCCTTGGCCGCTGGCGGCGGCGCTGCTGGGCGGCGTGTTCGTCGGCGTCGGCGTGGGGCTCATCGTGCGGCAGGGCGGGTCCAGCGGCGGCGACGACGCCCTCGCCCTTGTCATCCATAAGCTGACCGGGTGGCGGCTCTCCCGCGCCTACCTGTTCACCGATCTGACCGTCCTGTTCGCGTCGCTGTCCTACATCCCGTTCCGGCGCATCGCGTTTTCCCTCGTTACGGTCACGGTGTCGTCGCTGCTCATCGACTTTGTCAAGGAATGGCAGCCGAAAACAAATGTGTAAAAACGCGCGGAACGCTTGTACATAGCGGAAAATTGCGGTATAATAGGCTGTGTATTTTTGCAATGACACCCACGGAGGTCTGCGATATGAAACTTACCCGCAAGCTCGCGGCACTGGCAATGGCCATGCTGCTGGCAGTCAGTCTGACGGCCTGCTCCCCGAAGCAGGTCGCCCAGGATATGGTCGTGCATCTGGTCCACAAGCTGGGCCTGGTCGAGGAATCCGACGAGGATGACACCGACACCACCACAAAAGCGCCCGCCGGCGGCAGCGTGGAGTTCCCTGCCGAGATGGACACCACCGCGGCCCGCGTTGTGACCTACCCGGTAGAGAACACGCTGTATGTCTCTTTTAACGGCATTGCCAACCGCTCCACCGAGTATTTCGTGGCGGGCGGCGACAGCATGACCGTGACCGGCTACGCCACCACCGAGGCCAGCAACGAGAAATATATGTACTTCAAGATCGCGTTCTGGGAGCTGTCTGACGACAAGACGATGACCAGCTACGTGCCGGATTCGACGATCTACTACTGCGCCGACGGTGCCGATTACCAGTACAACGTGACCGGCCTGACTGCGGGCAAGCAGTACAAAATCACGATCAGCTATGACAACGGCAACAAGTATTATGTCACCGGCGGCCTGAAGGTCGAGGGTCTGGGCAGCACCGAGCTGAACACCTACGGCGACGATACGACGACCGGCTGATAACGGCAGCAATGCCGCCCGTGCCGCTTGCGGCAGGGCGGCTTTTTGGTTTGTATTGCAGGGACTGCACAACACAGAGAGGAATTGGAACATGGATAAAAAACAGCTGCGCAACACGCTGATGCTTATGGCCTGCGCATTCATCTGGGGCACGGCCTTTGTCGCACAGAGCGTCGGCAGCGATTATATGGGCCCGTACACGTTTCTGGCCAGCCGCAGCTGGCTGGCCTGTGCGTTTCTGCTGGGCCTGATGGCCGTGCTGCGCAAGATGGGCAAAACGAACCCCGCCGCGGAGCCGGGCTTCTGGCAGAACAAAAAAGTGCTGCTGCGCGGCGGTATTTTCTGCGGTGTGGCGCTGTTTGCGGCGTCCGCCGCGCAGCAGATGGGCATTGGCACGACCAGCACGGCCAAGGCGGGCTTTATGACGGCGCTCTACGTTGTGCTGGTGCCGGTGGCGGGGGTTTTCCTGGGCAGCCGCCCCGGCGTCAAGCTGTGGTGCTGTGTCGCGGCCAGCGTCGTGGGGCTGTATCTGCTCTGTCTGGCCGGGCGCGACACGCTGAGCCTGACCGGCGGCGAGTGGCAGCTTTTGGTCTGCGCGATCCTGTTCACGGCGCAGATCATGCTGGTCAACCATTTCAGCCCGCAGCTCGACGGCATCCAGCTGAGCTTTGTGCAGTTCTTTGTGGTCTCGGTTTTGTCCACGATCTTCGCGTTTGTCTTTGAAGCTCCGTCGCCCGACCAGTTCCGCGCCGCGGCGGTCTCGATTGCCTATTGCGGCATCATGTCCAGCGGCGTGGCCTACACGCTGCAGATCGTCGGCCAGAAGGCGCTGGACCCGACGATTGCAAGTCTGGCGATGTGTCTCGAGAGTGTGTTCAGCGCCCTGGCCGGTTGGCTGATCCTGGGCGAGACGCTCTCTGCCACCGAGCTGTGCGGCTGCGCGCTGATGTTCGGCGCGATTGTGGTGAGTCAGCTGCCGGAGAAACGGCTGAAGGATTAACGGCTGCCTCCCGGGAACTCCTACTTTCTTTTGTGACCAAAAGAAAGTAGCAAAGAAAAGTCCCGCTGTTTCGACGCAGCGGACCCGCGACTTAGGGGCTGCACGCCCCTAAGAACCCCAAAGAGGAGGTCGGAAGGGGCGGGGGCTAAACGAAAGCAGTATTACTTTTCGTTCTTAACGCCCCCGCCCCTTCC
>PPYE01385817.1_pt1 | contig 10310 bp, 7 predicted proteins | sample 1559881 | NCBI WGS metagenome assembly PPYE01 (sample SAMN08240022, study PRJNA423297) | Human gut metagenome, whole genome shotgun sequencing project.
GCTGCGGGGCCGGACGGTGGGGCATGGGCGGCACGGCGGCCTCCTGCTCCTCACGGGCCATCTGGCGCATCACCACACGCTCCCCCTCCCGGAAGCCACGGCGATAGCCGCCACGGCGAGCCAACAGGCAGAAGATCAGCAGCACCAGCACCAGCACCAGCGCAACGGGGGCCAGCAGCGGCAGCTGCCACGGCAGATGGGGCACGGTGATGGGGGTCAGCAGCACCCGCCACAGGGCGGCAAGCGGCGAGCTTACACTGGTGCTTGCCGGGGCGGCGGCATCGACGGCCAGTGCCGTCTGCGGCAGCAGGAACAGTCCCATCAAGCCAAGGTATGTTTTTTTCATCCGTGCCACTCCCTTTACATACAAATTCTCCGTACAGTATACCACGCACGCCGCCCGGCTGTCCACGCTCCGGCGGCGATTTTTTACGGAAATATGAAATTTGTCGAAAGTGAGTATTTTCCGGTAGCTTTCCGCCGCCGCTTCCCGTATAATGGAGACAATGAATCCGGGAGGTACGTCCATGCAAGCTACCAAGGAAACTGTTCAGAAGCGTCCCCACACCGCCCTGTGGATCATCCTGTGCGTCGTGCTGCTGTGTGCAGCCGGGGCGGCGCTGTATTTCTGCCGGTGGGCGGAAAAGCCCCTGACGCTGGCGGAGGGCTATGTGGCCGCCGAGGGGCTGACGGCGGACATCACCGACGGCGAGGGAGCCGTCCTGTCCCAGCCGGTGCGGGGGACGAAGGTCACCTATGTGGTGGAGGACGAGGACAAGGATCATCCCGGTCTGGTGCGGCTGGTGCTGGGAGAGGACAGCTTCGGCTATCTGGCCCGTGAGCAGCTGGTAACGGATCCCAAGGACGTGGTGGCCACGAAAATCATCTATGTCCGCACGGCGGTGAATCTGCTGGATGAAGCGGGGGCCGTGCCGGGGCGGCTGGTGCAGAAGGGAGAGGCCCTGACCGTCACCGGCTGGCAGGATATGGACGCCAGCGGCGCCGTGGGACGCTGGCAGGTGGAGGGCGGCTACATTCGGGCGGAGTACGTCACCATGGACGAGCCCAGCGCCAAGGCGCAGTACGATCAGGAGGTCTATCAGCTCCACGCCGAACGAGGGGATAGTTGGGGCGGCGGTGACGCTGCGGGGCTGGACTACTTCCCCCGTGAAAAGGCCAGCTTCGAGGGCCATCCCATGCCCGGCGAGGTGAAGGCCCTGTATCTCAACAGCGAATCCATCGCCCAAGCGGCGGAATATGTGGAGGTGGCGGACTCCTGCGGCATCAACGCCTTTGTGGTGGACATCATGGACGGCGGAGCCATCGCCTATCCCTCGGAGGTGATGAAGCAGTACTCCCCCTCCGCCTACGAGAGTGCCTACAACACGCTGGAGGTATATCAGACGGGCATCAAGACCCTGAAGAATGCCGGATACTACGTCATCGGACGCATCACGGCCTTCAACGACCCCCATCTGGCGGAGGATCACCCGGAGTGCGTCATCGCCGATCAGGCGGGCGAGCCTTTGCAGATCGGCGGGATGTACTGGCCCAGTGTGTACAGCCGGTTCGTGTGGCAGTACAAGGTAGAGCTGGGGCTGGAGGCGGCCCGACTCATGGGCTTTGACGAGATCCAGTTCGACTATATGCGCTTCCCCGACGGCACATGGGCCTTCGAGGAGGGGACCATTGACTACCGCAACGAAAACGGCGAGAGCAAGGCCCAGGCGGTGCAGCGATTCCTGATGTACGCCTGCGACCGGCTCCACGACGCCGGGGTGTATGTCTCCGCCGATGTGTTCGGGGAGTGCGCCGAGGCCTACGTCACCGCCTACGGCCAGTACTGGCCCGCCATCAGCAATGTGGTGGACGCCATCAGCGCCATGCCCTATCCGGATCACTACGGGGCCTCCGGGGACTGGCTGCCGTGGGAGCACCCCTACGAGACCATGTATGCCTTCGGCCAGAAGGCTGCCCAGCGACAGCTGGAGACGGCGTCTCCGGCGGCGGTACGCACGTGGGTGCAGGCCTATAACGCCATCCGGGAGCCCTACAACACCTACGGCCCGGAGGAGGTAGGGGCCCAGATCAAGGCTCTGCGGGACACCGGCAACACCGGTGGGTATCTCACATGGAACGGAGCCTCTCCGCTGGGGAAATACCGGGCGTTGGCCCCGGCATTTGATTGAGGAAGTGCAGAAAGAGAGCCAGCGGCAAAAGCCGCTGGCCCTCTCAGCGTGTCAAAAAAGCCTCGCAGAGTTTGCCGCCCGCAGGCGGCAAAGAATTGAAGTCATTTTCTCTCACGACATGTGCGTGAGAGAAAATACTTCTCAGGCTGCAAGTGTGGAATTTGTGCGTGCAGCAGACTGCAAGTCTTTTGTCGGAAAAACCGGAGGATTTTTCCGACAGACTCAGAGAGCCAGCGGCAAAAGCCGCAGGCTCTCTCTTGCTGCCGTATCCCCCCGGTGCGGACTTGTCGATCTCCGAGGGAAAAATGGGGACCAAAAAAGCCGCCCTGACGGCGGCTTCTTTGGCGGAACAAAAAGAAGGAAAACGTAAAGGTAGAAAGCAAATGAAAAGGGGAAAATGCGATTACTTGTGATCCACGGAGTACATATGCTCAATGAGGCACAGGATCTTATCGGAATAGCCGATCTCGTTATCATACCAGGAGACCACCTTCACAAAGGTGTCGGTCAGGGCGATACCGGCCTTGGCGTCGAAGATAGAGGTGTGGGTGTCGCCCAGGAAGTCGGAGGAAACCACAGCCTCGTCGGTATAATCCAGAATCCCCTTCAGCTCACCCTCGGAGGCCTTCTTCATGGCGGCGCAGATCTCGTCGTAGGTGGCAGGCTTCTCCAGATTCACGGTCAGATCCACCACGGAGACATCCAGCGTGGGGACACGCATGGACATACCGGTGAGCTTGCCGTTCAGGCTGGGAATGACCTTGCCCACGGCCTTGGCAGCGCCGGTGGAGCTGGGGATGATATTGCCGGAGGCGGCACGGCCGCCACGCCAGTCCTTCACGGACACGCCGTCCACCGTTTTCTGGGTGGCGGTGGTGGAGTGAACGGTGGTCATCAGGCCGTCGGCAATGCCGAAGTTATCGTGCAGGACCTTGGCCACGGGAGCCAGACAGTTGGTGGTGCAGCTGGCGTTGGAGACGAAGGTCATGTCGGAGGTGTAGGTGTCCTGATTGACGCCCATGACGAACATGGGGGTATCATCCTTGGAGGGGGCGGACATCACCACGTGCTTGGCACCGGCGGCGATGTGGCCAGCGGCCTTCTCCTTGGTCAGGAACAGACCCGTGGACTCGATGACGTACTCGGCGCCGATCTCCTTCCAGGGCAGATTGGCGGGGTCACGCTCGGCGTACACGGGGATGCTGCGGCCATTGACGATAATGCCCTTGTCGCTGGAGGACACGTCGGCCTGGAACCGGCCGTGCATGGTGTCGTACTTCAGCATATATGCCAGATAGTCGGCAGGGCAAAGGTCGTTGATGCCCACGATCTCGATCTCCGGGTGCTGCAGGCTGCAGCGCAGGACCATACGGCCGATCCGGCCAAATCCATTGATACCAACTTTAATGCTCATCACGAAAACTTCCTCTCTGATGGAATATATCAAACATATGGTATGTTTAGTATTATATGCACCTGCCGCAAAAAAATCAAGCCTTTTTTCATAAAATTTTTTTCTTTTTTCAAATCCGGGGATATGCCTTGTTTTTCAACAGGAACCCTGCTATAATGTGTTGAATTTCACCACTGCCGCTGCGCTGGAGAAAGTTGGCGGGGATACTTCCCCCCGTTTCCCGGCATGGTAAAGAGAAAGGGGGCGATAGCCGTGGAGCATCAAGAGGACAGCCAGATCCTGCTGGAGCAGATCATGCCGCAGATCGCAGCGCAGCTGCGGGGGGCCATGGGCAACATCCATACGGCGCTGACCCGGCTGGTGCCGGAGGAGATGCCGGAGGGCGAAGGCTCCACCGGGCAGAGCGCCGCCATCCTGTGCCAGAGCTACTACCGGCTGCTGCGGCTGGTGAACAATCTCTCCGCCGCCCCCCTGATCTCTCAAACAGAGCCGCTGGAGACGAAGAATGTGGAGCTGGTGGCGTGGCTGACGGAGCTGATGCACTGCGCCCAGCCGCTGGTGGCCCATGCCGGGGTGAGGCTGACCCTGCGGTGCAGCCTGACGGCCCATGTGGCGGCCATCCACCCCAGCTATCTGGAGCGGCTGTTGTGGAATCTGCTGTCCAATGCGGTGAAGTACACGCCCTCCGGCGGCGAGGTCACGGTGACGCTGCGGGCCGCATCGGGACAAGTGCTGCTGACGGTGGCAGACAGCGGCGTGGGCATCCCCCCGGAGCAGCAGGCGCACCTCTTCGACGGCTATCTGGAGAAGCTGCGGATGCCGCCTCCCCCACAGGGTCTGGGGCTGGGCCTGCCCCTGTGTCAGGCCATTGCCCGTGGTCACGGCGGGCGGCTGCTGTTACAGTCCGGCCCGGAGGGTACCACCGTAACGGTGTCGCTGCCGGATCGGCGCTGCACCAAAACGGTGTTGCGGGAGCCGCCCTTCGCCTACGGCGGCGGCTTTCATCCGGTGCTGCTGGGGCTGGCGGATGCGCTGCCCTATACGGCCTTCACCCGGAAAAATCTGGACTGACGGCCCCACATATGATATTAGGATCCCCGCTTTGGCGGGAAAGGATACACGAGGAAACGGTGCATGGAGAAAAAACGAGTTCTGGTGGCCATGTCCGGCGGAGTGGACAGCTCGGCGGCGGCGCTTCTATTGCAGCAGCAGGGCTACGCCTGCGACGGGGCCATGCTGAAGCTGTACAGCGGCGAGGTGGAGGGTACCTGCTGCTCCGCCGACGATGCCGACGATGCCCGCAGCGTGGCCTATCGGTTGGGGATGAAGTTCTATGTATTCAATGAGACGGAACGGTTTGCACGGGACGTCATGGACCACTTCGTGGCGGAATACTGCGCCGGTCACACCCCCAATCCCTGCATCGACTGCAACCGGTGCCTGAAGTTCGGAGCGCTGCTGGAGCGGGCGCTGTTGCTGGGCTACGACTATCTGGCTACGGGCCACTATGCCCGTGTGGGCTACGATCCGGAGACGGGGCTGTACCGGCTGCTGCGGGGCCGGGACCGGCGGAAGGATCAGAGCTATGTGCTGTATCAGTTGACGCAGCACCAGCTGTCGCATCTGCTGCTGCCGGTGGGGGAGTTCGACAAGCCCGCCATCCGGGAGAGCGCCCGTGAGGCGGGGCTGCTGAACGCCGACAAGGCGGACAGTCAGGATATCTGTTTTGTGCCGGACGGGGACTACGGCCGCTTCCTGCGGGAGTATGGTCATGTGGAGATGACGCCCGGTGACTTCGTGGACCGGGAGGGCCGGGTACTGGGCCGCCACAAGGGTCTCCCCTGCTACACCACCGGCCAGAGGAAGGGGCTGGGCGTCAGCGCTGGGAGACACGTCTATGTGGTGCGGAAGAACGCTGCCGACAACACCATCCTGCTGGGGGACAACGAGGAGCTCTATGCACGGGAGCTGACGGCCTGCCGGGTGAACTGGATCTCCGGCACGGTGCCGACGGAGCCTGTCGCCGTCACCGCCAAGACCCGGTACAGCCAGACGGAGGCGGAGGCGGAGGTCACACCCCTGCCGGAGGGGCGGATGCGGGTGGTCTTCCGCCAGCCCCAGCGGGCCATCACCTCCGGACAGGCCGTGGTGCTCTACGACGGGGATACGGTGCTGGGCGGCGGCGTCATCGAAGATCGGTGAAGATTTTCCCGGATTTCCGGGAAATATCTGTTGACAAACACCGGCGCATATGTTATATTTATTCTTGCTTGTCGAGCTTATCGATATGGCGGCGTAGCTCAGTTGGCTAGAGCATGCGGTTCATACCCGCAGTGTCACCGGTTCAAATCCAGTCGCCGCTACCAAAGCCCGGAGAGATGTACCACGTCTCTCCGGGGCCCCTCAAGGGTTTATCCGGCCCGTTGGTCAAGTGGTTAAGACACGGCCCTTTCACGGCTGTAACATGGGTTCGAGTCCCGTACGGGTCACCACAAGGCAACTCGTAAGGGTTGCCGAATAGGGAGGCTTAGCTCAGCTGGTTAGAGCGCCTGCTTCACACGCAGGAGGTCACTGGTTCGAGTCCAGCAGTCTCCACCAAAAAGTTCCTGATTTCGTAAGAAATCAGGAACTTTTTCTGTTTATATCCTCAAATAGTGACGCTGCATTTTGGCGTTTTTCGCATGACCCAAACCGTGACCCAAAAGCCGAGAGGTCAGGAAAGCACCGGAGAGGGGCGGATGGCATCATCCGTCCCTCTCGGACTATTTTTGTGGGCTACATGGTCTGGCTGATGACGCTGCCGATGGTGTCGGCGGCGGAGCGCTTCATCCCCTCCGTGGCGTGAGTGTAGGTGCTGAGAGTGAAGCCCGCGTCGTAGTGTCCCAGCGCACCGGACAGCGTCTTGACGTCCACACCGTACTTGAGGGACAGCGTGGCGAAGGTGTGTCTGAGGTCGTGAAACCTGATGTGCTCCGCGCCGATGGCCTTCAGGATCTTCTCATGGGTGTGGCGGAAGGAGTCCGGGTCGAACATGGTGCCGGTCTTGGGCGACACAAACAGGTAGGGATTGTGTGGGTGCTTTGCGTGCTCCTCTACCAGCAGTTCCACCGCCCGCTGCGGGATGGCCAGCTTGCGAATGGAGTTGGGTGTCTTGGGTTGGCTGACCACCAGCTCACCGTTGATACGGTTCACCTGCTTGCTGACAGAGATGGTCATGTTCTCCACGTCCAAGTCTGTCCACAGCAGAGCGAGAAGTTCGCCCCGGCGCAGGCCGGTGGTCAGCTCCAGATAGAATGCCGCCAGCAGCCCGCGCCGTTCTGCTTCAGCCAGATACGGGCCGATCTTGTCCTCCGGCAGTATTTTCATCTCCCGCTTCTCCAGCTTCGGCAGGCGGCAGCCTTTGGCAGGGTTGGCGAGGAGCAGCCGCTCCGCCACCGCCTGCTCCAGGCAGTTGTTCAGCAGCGTGTGGATGCCCCGTACCACGCGGGTGCTGAGACCCTTGTCTTTCAGTTTGATGTGGGTATATCGCTGGATGCGACCGGATTTTTGCAGGTCATTGTAGAACTTTTGGATCTGGATGGTGGTCAGCTTTTCCAGCGGTGTGTTGCCCAGTTCGGGAATGATGTGGTTGTCAATGTAGTTGAGGTAGTAGTCCTTGGTTTTCTCCCGCAGGCGTGGCTCGGCGTAGACCTCGTACCACAGCTTGATCCATGCGCCCAGCGTGTAGGATTTTGCACGGCTCATGTCCAGCTTTTCAGCCTCCGCGATGGCCTGCTTGAGCCTTTCCTTGGCTTCGGATTGGGTTTTAGCGAGGACACTCTTGTGGATGGGTTTACCGGTGGTGGGATTGCAGCCGGCGGTGTAGCGACCCTCCCAGCGGCCGTCCTTCCGCTTGCGGATGTTGCCTTCACCGTTTGCTCGTTTCTTTGGCATGGTATCAACTCCTTTTCTTTGGTAGTCAATACACATACCACAAGCCGACCTTAATAGCTATCGAAGGCGGGCAGAGTTAAGAGAAAGTTATCAATTCATTTTAGGGCTATTCTTTGTCTATAGCGTGTCAATTTTTGGGCCGCAAGAATTGAAATTCAAACCCGCCCGCCGCAGCGCCTCCGCAAAGTCTTTTGGCACGGGGCTTTGCGGAGGTTTTTTCGAAAATTGGCGTCAAACCATTTCGGAGTCCTCTAAAAAAGCGCCATTTGTCATAGCCCGCAAACCCTTGTGACAACCCGCACTGCGGGCTGCTGTGAATGGCAATGGCGCAGAAAAGCGCCAATGCCTTTCTCCTGCTATAATTCGTCCATAGGAAAAACTCGGATAAAAATGCAAACATTCCGCATAATCGCCAAAAACCCTTCCCATGAAAATGCGGCTTCCAAGCTCGTTCTGGCGGCAGTCCGCTTTTTTATCCTTGCGGTACTTATTCGCTTTAAGCAGCATTCGGCTCCGCCGTATGAGACGACTTTTCTTCCCTTCTTTTCTTCGCCGTTATCAACGCGCGGATGCGCGATGATATAATATCCTCATGCAGACAGAGGTTCTCTTCTTTTCTCCTTGCGGCGTTCGTCCGCTCTAAGCAGCGTGGGACCTCTCTCTTATGAGCTTTCATTTATGAGCCGGATGCGGGATCCTCCGCTGATATCGAAGCAGGGTATGACTCATAAGACCATGAGGACTGTCTGTAAATCTATGTTGAGGTGTATGTTATGTTCATTGTCGGTATCGATGTCGCCAAGCGCAGCCACGAGGTCTGCATGATCACATCGGACGGTCAGACCGTTCAGCGCCCGTTCTCCATCCGCAACAACTGCACCGGGTACAATCTCATGCTGGAGAAAATCAGAAAACACACGAACATCAAAAGCCAGATCGTATTTGCAATGGAGTCCACTGCGCATTACTGGCTGGCGCTCTTTACGCGGCTGCGCAAGGACGGCTATCACGTCATTCTGCTTAATCCGATTCAGACCAGCGCCATGAGGGATATGTTCATCCGCAAGATCAAAACCGATGCCAAGGATTCCTTCATCATTGCCGAGCTGATCCGCTTCGGGCGCTATGCCGAAAGCAATGTTGCACAGGATCGTCTGCTGGCGCTGAAGGAGCTGTGCCGGAACCGCTTCTATCTGGTCGACATGGCCGGCGACCTCAAGCGAAAGCTGATCGCGCTGATCGACCGTGTCTTTCCGGAGTACGAGGCGCAGTTCGATACGATTTTTTGTAAGTCATCCGTGGCGCTCCTGAAAAAGTATCCGACGCCGCAAAAGCTTTCCAACGCACATCTGGATAAGCTGACGGAGCTGCTCTGGAACAGCAGCAATGGTCACTTCGGCGAGTGGAAGGCGCGTGAACTCAGGGAGCTTGCACGAAACAGCTTCGGCGTTGAAGACTGTGACGGCGCGTATTCCACGCTGATTCTCCTGATGCTCGACCAGATCCAGTCGCTCTCCGAAAAGGCTGACGCTCTGGAAAAAGAAATATTCAGACTGTTTCAGAGCTTTGATACGACGGTCACGACGATTCCCGGCGTTGGACCGATCATTGGAGCCGTCATTCTCAGCGAAGTCGGAGATATCTCCCGTTTTTCTTCTGCGGACAAGCTCGCAGCCTATATTGGCGTCGATCCGTCTGTCAATCAGTCCGGCGAGTTCCAGGCTGCGCACGCGCATATGTCCAAACGGGGCTCTCCGTATCTGCGCAGATGCATCTGGATGGCGTCTCAGGTCGCTGTACAGCGCGATCCTATGTTCCGCGCGTATTACGAGAAGAAAGCCGCAGAAGGGCTCAAATACATGACGATCATCGGCCACGTGACGAGGAAAATGACCGCCGTGGTATTTGCCATTCTGCGTGACCATAAGGTCTATGAACCTGTTCTGCCGACCGCCGCATAGAAGCTTCACACCCATATCCGCCTGCTCACGCTCCGTGAGCCTGCATTGCCGCGCCCATTTCCAGCGGTGACCATTTCATTTCTTCTGCATTTTTATCCCTTGACAAATCCATAGCCGGCTGCTCCGATTTCGGTGCGCTGGATGTTTGTTCAAAACTGCCCGAAAACGGCTCCAAATCTTCCTTTGGGGCAGGGACGCTGCCCCGCCCCAAAGGAGGCCACACAGTGGCTCACAGAGGCGGACAAGGGGCACTTTTATGCAAGAGGCATATAGGATGGGATACAACAAGCCGGAGGAATCGGATGTGCGCGTTTACAGCGTGCGTCCGCTTCCTCCGGCTTCCGCGGCCCCGCGGGGCTGCGCAGTCTGTTAAACTGGGAAAAAGGCGCCGAGTGAAATGGTCAAAACAAAAGAAATCCAAACATTACGAGCAGGAACGGTAATTGCCGTTCCTGCTCTTTTTTTGTAATTTAAAGGAAATGGAGGAGAGAATGTATGAATGTTTACGGCTATATTCGCGTATCCAGCAGAGACCAGAACGAGGACCGGCAGCTAATTGCTCTGCACGGCAAGGGCGTGGAGGACCGCTTTATTTACATGGACAAGGTATCCGGCAAGGATTTCAACCGGCCTCAATACAAAAAGCTGGTAAAAAAACTGAAGCCGGGCGACTTGCTCTACATTCAGAGCATCGACCGGCTGGGGCGCAATTATGAGGAGGTGCAGAACCAGTGGCGCATTCTGACCAAGGAGAAAAATGTGGACATCTGCGTCATTGATATGCCGCTGCTGGATACCCGGCAAGGTAAGGAC
>PPYE01586063.1_pt1 | contig 10309 bp, 7 predicted proteins | sample 1559881 | NCBI WGS metagenome assembly PPYE01 (sample SAMN08240022, study PRJNA423297) | Human gut metagenome, whole genome shotgun sequencing project.
AATCTTCAAAATACTTTAGAAGAGCCGTCAATCAAGATGGTACCAGAGATTGCTAAGATTAAAGAGGAAATGATGAAAATTGGATTTGATGGAGCTTTAATGTCTGGAAGTGGATCGTGTGTTTTTGGCTTGACACGTAATAATATTATTTTAGAAAAGGGAATGAAGTATTTTAAGGGAAAATATTATTTTGTAAGGAAAACAGAAATATTGAATGATGAGGAAATTGATTAAATCAATTTCTTTTCAATTTTACGACATATTTTATCTTTTTTTCCTTTAACAAATGTAAATTTTTTGTTATTATGTTGTTGTTAATGAAGAGGTGTGAAAATGAAAACTTATGCGGTAGTTATGGCGGCTGGTAAAGGTACCAGAATGAAGTCAGATAAACCAAAGGTTGTCCATGAGGTTTTATACAAGCCGATGATCAATCATATTGTTGATGAATTGAAACAAGTTGGTGTTGATGAAATCTACGTAATTGTTGGTCACAAAGCAGAAGAAGTTGAAAAACTGTTAGACGGGGTAAATATTATTTATCAGAAAGAACAGTTAGGAACTGGACATGCATTAATGCAATGTAAAGATGCTTTGGCAGGTAAAGCAGGAACAACTGTGGTGTTAAATGGTGATGCTCCACTAATTACTAGTGAAACATTAAAAGATTTAATTGCTTATCATAACGATAACCAATTAAAGGGAACGATCATGACATGTGATTGTGATTTAGATAAAAAATTTGGTCGTGTAATTAGAAATAATGATCAAGTAACGGGGATTGTCGAATTTAAAGACTGTACTCCAGAGCAAGTTCAAATTAGTGAGATGAACTGCGGAGAATATTGTTTTGATAACATTGCAGTATTTGAAGCGTTAGAAAAAGTAACTAATGATAATGCTCAAAATGAATATTATATCACTGATGTAATAGAAATCATGAATAATGATAAACTTAAAGTCGGTGGATATAAAATTGCTGATTTAGCTGAAGTTGGGGGAATCAACGATCGGGTTGAACTTGCGGAAGCAACTAAATCATTACAATTAAAAATAAATAAACAACATTTATTAAATGGTGTTAACATTATTGATATTAATAATACTTATATTGGAGTTGATGTAACGATTGGTGCTGATACGACAATCGAACCAGGATGTATTATTAAAGGTAAGTCAAGTATTGGCAGCAATTGCCATATTGGGCCTTATTGCGAATTTGATAATGTTGAAATTAAGGATAATGTTGAAATTAAATTCTCAGTTATCTCTGATTCGATTATCGAAAATGGTGTAGATATTGGACCATTTGCTCGTCTAAGAACTAACTGCCATATTTTAGAAGATGCTCATATGGGTAACTTCGTTGAAATGAAAAAAGCAGTCTTTGGAAAAGGAAGTAAAGCATCACATTTAACTTATGTTGGTGATGCAACTGTCGGAAGTAATGTAAACATGGGATGTGGAACAATTACTTCAAATTATGACGGTAAAAATAAATTCCAAACTATTATTGGTGACAATGCCTTCATTGGATGTAATAGTAATTTAGTTGCTCCAGTAACGGTCGGTGCTAATGCCTATGTTGCAGCGGGCTCAACTATTACAGATCAAGTTGAAGATTCCGCTTTTGCAATTGCTCGGGCTCGCCAAGTTAATAAAGATGGATATGCCAAAGTATTAGAAGAAAAAAGAAATCAAAAAGGAAAATAGGAGAAGAAAATGAAAAATAAAATAACTGTCTTTGCATTATCAGCTAGTGGTGAATTAGCTAACGATATCGCAGAAAAATTAGGAACAAAAGTAGGAAAAAGTAAAGTGCATCATTTTGCTGATGGAGAAATCTTAGTTGAAATTGATGAATCAGTACGTGGTAAGGATGTCTTTATTGTCCAATCTACTTCTAATCCGGTCACTGAAAACTTAATGGAAATCTTAGTTTTAGCTGATGCTTTAAAAAGAGCTTCTGCTAAAGAAATTACAGCAATCATTCCATATTTTGGATATGCTCGTCAAGATCGTAAGGCTAAACCAAGACAACCAATTACGTCTAAATTAGTAGCTGACTTATTAACTGTAGCTGGTGTAACTAGAGTTGTAACAGTTGACTTGCATGCAGCTCAAATTCAAGGGTTCTTTGATATTCCAGTTGATGAAATGCAGGCATTGCCACTTATCTCAAACTACTTTAAGAAGAAAGATATGGAAGATATTTGCGTGGTTTCTCCTGACCATGGTGGTGCCACTAGAGCTCGTAAATTAGCAGTAGCTTTAGATGCCCCAGTTGCAATTATTGATAAAAGAAGACCTAAACCAAACGTGGCTGAAATCATGGGTGTTTTAGGGGATGTATCCGGGAAGAACTGTATTATGGTTGATGACATGATCGATACTGGAGGAACTATTGTTGCTGGTATTGAGATGTTAAAAGAAAAAGGTGCTAAATCAGTTCATGTTGCTTGTACGCACCCAGTATTCTCTGGACCTGCAGTTGAAAGATTACAAAATTCATCTGCTGATGAAGTTGTTGTAACAGATACAATCAAATTACCTGAAGATAAAATGTTCCCTAAATTAAAGACAGTTTCTGTAGCAGGTTTACTTGCTAAAACAATCGAAAACATTGAAAACTGTTTACCAGTTTCTGATGTCTTTGAAATGTTTGATTTTGATAAATAATATTTTGTGTTTCTTAATGAAACTAGAGTCGTCTATTTGGATAAATTTAAAGGATATAATTTTTAAGATTATATCCTTTTATCTTTTTTTAGTTACAAATTATTTTAGAAAAGATGATATTTATGCCCAGAAGGAAGATGATAAAAGTAAGAAATTCCTAGACCAATTACAGCGATTAAAAATAAAATTAAGTAAAAATCAGTATAAGAATAAGTATCAAGTATTTTTCCACCAAGACCTTGACCAACAATTGAAGAAAAACTATTGAATGTAGAAACCCATGCAAGAGCACTCATCTGTAAATCAGAATCAACTATAGAAACAACGATTTTCATATTGAGCATAATAAAGATTACGGTTGATACAGCCTTAGTACCGATAGATATAATCACATGTATGATATTATAAGGAATAAAACAATATGTACCAAACTGAATGATTAATAAGATAAAAACAATTATTAACATATGACGATTTGAAATGTTATTCATAAAACGATGAGAATAATAAATAATTGGTAATTCTGAAATAGTAATCAATAAAATAATTGTAGAAACCTTATCAACTGAAATCCCTTGATGCTGAAACATTGCTGGTAAATAGGTCGTATTTAGGTTAGTTATCGCATAGAATAAGCAAACTATAATCAAATAGACGATAAAGTTTTTATTCCATAAGCCTAGGTGTTGTGTAGTCGTTTCACCATGAATATCAGAATTTTTATGTTCGTTTCTAGTACCGATAATACCTAGAAGACAAATTCCTAGGCTAATAGAAAAAAAGAAATACATACTTTCAGGTGAAATGTATTGATATATAAGACCACCGATTTGTGAACCAATAGCATATCCAATTGTTCCCCAGATTCTAATTTTTCCATATTGATATTTAGATAAGGTGGCCATTCTTTCAATAACCGGCTTAGTGCTGTTAAAGAGCCCTAAAGTAAGACTGTACAATAAAGTAATACTAAAAAGATGTTTTGCAAAAATTAGAGCTATTCCTAAAATTGCGGCAATAATTAAAACAACACTATTTACCCATTTTAAGTTAAAGTGATCATTTAGATAGCCTACTAGAGGCTGTAAAATTACTGAAACAATGTATGAAGATGCTACTACCAGACTAACTTGTGAAGCACTATATCCACGATCTAGCAGATAAACAGAAATCAGGCCTGATAATAACGCCAGTGATAAAAAATAGAATAAATACATTAATAAATAACTTAAGTAACTACCTCGATACTGCATTTAAATTGCCCCCTTTAATAATATAATCAAAATATCACAGCTATGAACGTGATTAAATATTTAAATATTATTTAGGCATAATGTTCACAATTAATAGTCAATATTTATTAAAATTTGTAAATAATATTCTCATTCTATATAATGAGATATTAGGAGGTAATGATGATGTTGTTAAAAGAACAAATGAAAGCCTACCCCTTTTCACATAATGAACGGGTAATTATTGATTATATTCTAGATAAACAGATTAATATTAAAGACTATTCTGTTAAAATGATTGCTGATGCAACATTTACATCACCATCAACTTTGATTAGAATTTCGAAGAAGCTGGGTTTTCAAGGCTGGGTTGAATTTAAAGACGCCTATTTAGAAGAAGCAAATTATTTAAATAGCCATTTTTGTAATATTGATTCTAATTTACCGTTCAGTAACCAAGATTCTATTATGACAATAGCTAGTAAAATCGTAAATTTACACATTGAAAGTGCTAAAGATACTTTGTCTTTGTTCCAACATGATTCATTACAAAAAGCAGTACGAATTTTACACCAAAGTAAAGAGATACGGGTATTTGCAATGTCAAATCTAAATTTTGCTGGAGAAGAATTTGTATTTAAATTAAATCGAATTCATAAAAAAGCCTATATTCACCCTATACAAGATAATCTATTTCATGATGCTGCAATGTCTTCACCTGATGAATGTGCTATTTGTATCTCTTATTCAGGTGAGTCTTCTAATATTGTGAAGACCGCTCAGATATTAAAAGAAAATAACTGTCCAATTATAGCTATTACGAGTATTGGGAATAATAGTCTTTCAGATTTAGCTACGGTTACTTTGCGTGTTACGACAAGGGAAAAATCATTTTCAAAAATTGCTGGATTTTCATCATTAGAATCTATCAGTATAGTTTTAAACACCCTATATGCTTGTTTATTTTCATTAAATTACCATGATAATCTGACTTATAAACTTGATATTGCTAAAAAAATAGAAAATGCTCCTATTATTAATAATGAAATTATAGCTGAGAAAGATGATGAGTAAAGTTAACACGATTAGATATCTAATTCTCTTATTGACATTCTAAGTATATCTGTTATGATATCAAAGAGCCGACGGATACATATTCCGCTTAAGTAATTAAGTGTCGGGGAATATGTAATGTTGAAAACACATTCTTTTAAGGATGTGTTTTTTATTTCAAATAAAACTATACATAAAACGAATAGTATAAATAAAATATAAGTATTAGACATAGCAATGCAATTGATTATAATGAAAGTGTAATCAAAGGAGGATAATTATTATGGATAAAAAAATACTTAGATTTGCCTTATTATCAGCATCATTATTAGTGGGGAGTGCTGCAGCGATTAATGCTAATATTCCGGCCATGGCACAACATTTTGATCAAGTACCATTATCAATGGTAGAAATGTTAACGACGATACCGTCATTATTTTTGATGATTTCCGTTTTAACAAGTTCTTTAATTGCTAAAAGAGTTGGGTATAAGCAAACAATTACTATTGGGCTGGGAATTGTTATGATTGCAGGGATAGTACCGTTATTAATTGATAATTTTATGATTATTTTGATTAGTCGTGCAATGTTGGGATTTGGTGTTGGTCTGTTTAATTCACTATTGGTATCGATGATCAATTATTTTTATGATGCTAAAGAGCGTTCATCAATGTATGGATTACAATCAGCATTTGAAGGGGCAGGAGGAATTGCGATTACTTTTATCGCTGGTCAGTTATTAAAGATTAATTGGCAGGCTCCGTTTATTGCTTATATGATTGCAATACCTGTTTTCTTTATTTATTTTAAGTTCGTCCCTCAGGTAAAAACAGCCGATGTGATTAAGGCTAATGGTGGGGATAAAATAAAAAAAGAAAGCCATAAAAGTGCCGGCTTTTTGCCAGTGGTTTATTATGTTGGATTAATTTTTATGGCTGCAATGTTATATATGATCATGGGTATTAAGATTGCTTCTTTAATGACTGGTGAGGGATATGGAACAGCGAGTGATGCTAGTTTAGTAATTATTTTATTATCATTAGGTGGAATTAGCGCAGGACTATTATTTGGAAAAATCTTAAAGGTTTTTAATCAGCTTACTACATCGATTGGATTAATTATTTTAGCATTAGCAATGGTAATTTTAGGATTAAGTCAAAATTTAGTTATAACGTTTGTTGGTGGATATTTAACGGGGTTTGGTTTTAAAATTTTTATGCCAAGTTTGATTGATAAAATTAATAATTCAAATATTCCAAATACTACGTTAGCTACTTCATTATTATTGGTTGGATTCAATTTAGGGGTGTTTATCTCTCCTTATGGCAGTATTGTAATCCAAAGTCTTATGAGAACTGAAGCTTTACCAGCTTTATTTATTGCTAATGCTATAGGATTTATCAGTTTAAGTACAATTACATTAATTATTACCCTTATAAAAAATAAAAAAACAGTTAATATCGTTCAAAAAGTTTTAGAATTAATAGTATTATAGATAAATAACTCGTATAATAAAAAGTGGTGATAAAGATGGATCTAAGAGTTCTAGAATATTTTTTGGCAGTAGTTGAATCAGGTAATGTTTCTAAAGCAGCCCAAAAACTACACTTGACACAACCGACGCTAACAAGACAATTACAGCAGTTAGAAGAAATTTATGGCACACGTTTGTTTATTCGTGGGAGTAGACAAATTACTTTAACTAATAGTGGCATAATTTTAAAACGTCGTGCGAAGGAAATGCTAGATTTGCAAGATAAAACAGCAGCAGAAATTAGAAAAAGTGAGTATGATATTTCGGGAGAAATTACCATAGGATGTGGTGAATCGAGTGGAAATAAGTTTTTACCAGTAGTTTTAAAGGAGTTCTCAAAACGTTATCCCAAAATTAAATATAATATTTATACGGCTGGTAGTAATCAAAATAAGGAAAAGATCAACGAGGGTTTAATTGATGTAGCAATTGTTTTAGAACCAATCGATAAAGACTATTACCAATACCTGGAGTTGCCTTATTTAGATAAATGGTGCTTGGTAATGAAAAAAGATGATTTATTGAAAGAATATGAAACAATTGAAAATCACGTAGTATCTAATTTAGTTCTTGGAATTGCAAATCGATTAGAAGTTAAAGAAACTTTCAAAAACTGGTTAGGTAAAGAGATAAATGCACAAACGATTTTAAATTATGATATTAATTCAAATTTAGCTTTATTAGTAGAAAGTGGTCTTTGCTATGGAATCTCGATTGATGGAGTTTTCAAAAGTAATGCTTATCCAAATTTAACGTACCGACTATTAGAACCAGAAATTGTTTCACAATCGTGTTTGATTTGGAAAAAAGGGGTAGTGACTAATCAAGCATTAGAGAAATTTATTGTTTGTGCGAAGGAATTGATTTCATCAAATCAGTAATAATATAAAAGACATATTCTTTAATAGGATATGTTTTTTATATTTTGTTGCATTATTGAAAAGCGATGATTAGTTAATGAAATCATTGTTTTTTGCACTAAAAGTAATAAATGTTGCATTACTGCAACGAAATTTATAATTGTCGAAAATCATTCCATGTGCTAAATTTTTAATATGGGTTAGTTAAGGCTAACTAAAAAAGAGAAAGGAAAAATGGACAGTAAAATGGGAAAAAATTTAAATAAAGCACTCATATCGGTGCTTTCATTGGGAATGATTGTTTCAATGTGCTCGATAACGGTTAATGCGGTTGAAACGGATAATGTGGCTAATTGGGTTACGATGTATGGAGATAATGGTAATAATAGTATTACTCCAGATACAGTCAATGATGCTGAAAGACTGATCAATGGTGATATTATTGCAACAGGAACTTTTGATGGCAATAAGGTAACAGGTATTGAACAGGCTAAAGGAAAGAGTGATGGTGCTGTTATGCTATATGACAAAAATGGCCAAATAAAGTGGGAAACTTTAATAGGTGGGAGTGCAGCAGATAGTTTTAATGCTGTAACTGAAGCTAATGATGGCAGTTATGTTGCAGTAGGGGTAAGCCAGTCTAATGATGGTAATTTAGCCAATCTTAATAAGGGGGGAAAAGATGGAATAATCGCTAAGCTAGATTCAAATGGAACTTTAATTAAGGTTGTTACTGTTGGGGGTAGTGATGCGGATGAATTGAAGGCTATTCAACCAGCTGGCGATGGTGGATTTATTGTTGCAGGTTATTCACATTCTACTGATTTAGATATGAACGGTTTGAATAAGATTGAAACTGATCGCGATGCAATTATTGTAAAGATTGACCAAGATTTAAATATTGAATGGATTAATCGAGCTGGTGGAACTGGCGGTGATAAAGCAGTCAAGAAAATGGATGAATTTACTTCAGTAGTTGCTAACTATGGCGATGGTAGTTATTTAGCAGCTGGTTATTCGAGTTCTAGTGATGGAGATCTCGAAGGATTAGCTCATGGTGGTAAAGATGCATTTGTTGTTAAGTTTAATGAAAATGGAACAAAAGAATGGGTAAAAGCTTTTGGTGGAACTGGAGATGATGTTTTTAATCATATAATTAGAGCTCATAATAAAAAAGTATCTACTGATAAAACAGAAATATCAAGCAGTGATATTGATAATGGGTATGTATTAACAGGAACGACTAACTCAAATAGTGGTATTGTTGGAAATGAAGAGGAAAATAATGTTGCATTTACCTTAAAGATTGATTCAAATGGACAAGTTGAATGGACTACAAGCCTTGCTAATAATAGTAAGACAACAGGAGATTATCTTTTAGCGATTAGTGATGGTTTTTTAGCGGTTGGAACCTTTGATACTAATGATCAAGATTTTACAGGGATAAAGACATACGGTAAAGAAGATATTTATATTGCCCACTATTCAAAGGATGGAACTTGTTTAAATATTTCAAGCTATGGTGGAGATGGAAAAGATAATCCAGAAGGAATTATTCCTGGAGCAAATGATGACTATATCGTCTATGGTAATACAAATTCTAATAGTGGCTTGTTTGAAGGAAAATTAAAAGGTAAGTATGATGGCTTTTTAGCTAGTTTAGCGGGAACAACACTAGAGCAATATGCAGAAGAAAAGTATTTAGTGCCGGTAGAAGCTTGGAAAGCTAATGAAGATAGTCTTTCAATGATGGCACCATTATTATATAAAGATGCATATGTTGAAAAAATTGGCTTTAAGTATGCTGTAACAATTTATTTTACTAACGCAACAATTATGGGAACTCAAGTTAGCGCTTCAACATTAGGGGAAGTTAGTTATGAAAAAAATGGTGAAATGATAGCGGTGTTGAAAGATGAGTACGATGAAGTAACACAAGTAAAAACAGTTACGCTTGAAGTTGATGATTTAGATACACCGGTCAAATTACATATCGATAAAGCAATGGGAGATATACGTTTATCTTTCTCTAGTAAAGATATGGTAGAAACTACCAATCCGCCATATTTTGCTCCAGTTGAAGTAGAACAGCCAGACTTTAAAACTAGTTGGAAAGTAAATATTGGTGGTAGTGATTATGATTATACTGATGATATGACAGTTTTGAAAAATGGAAATATTGTTGCTGTAGGGCAATCATACTCAAATGATGGTGATTTTCAAAATCTGTTAAAAGGTGGTTCAATAGCTTATATTAATCAATATGATCCAAAAGGAGAACTTTTAAAAACTCTTACTTTAGGAGGAACAGAGTACGACTCAATTGCATATGCAGCTAAGGTATGTGGCCTAGATGATGGTGGTTTTGTAGTTAGTGGTGGATATCAAGAAGGGGTGTATGTGGCTCCAACCGGTGATTTTGCACAGTTAGATACTGCTGGTACCGTTCATGGTCAAATGGATACTTTTATTGCTAAATATGACTCTAACAGTAAGCTGATCTGGATGAGTAATTTTAGTGGCTCAGCCAACGATCAAGTTAAACAAATTAAAGCTACGGATGATGGCGGTATTGCTGTTTTAATAGAAACAAATTCAAATGATGGCGATATGGAAAATCAAAATCGAGGATTATATGACTTAGTCATAGTTAAATATGATGCTCATGGTAAAAAAGTCTGGCAACGAGTTTTAGGTGGAAAAAATATTGAAACTTCAAGTTCGGGATTAGATATTCTAAGTGATGGCAGTTTTATTGTTGCTGGTAGTCTTTCTTCAAAAAGTGGTGATTTTGCAGATGTTGACTGGTATGGAGATATATTTGACTGCTTTGCTGCAAAAATTAGTGCTACTGGTGAATTATTGTGGACTAAAGCTTATGGTGGCGATCGCAATGATTATTGTAATAGTGTCTTAGCTACTAGTGATGGTGGATTCATTTTAATGGGTAA
>PPYE01276113.1_pt1 | contig 10308 bp, 10 predicted proteins | sample 1559881 | NCBI WGS metagenome assembly PPYE01 (sample SAMN08240022, study PRJNA423297) | Human gut metagenome, whole genome shotgun sequencing project.
GCTATAACTCGGAGAGTTATATGGAACATTGTATCAATACCCTGCTTACGGGCGGGGAGGAGGTGGAGATCATCATTGTGGATGATGGCTCTGCCAAGGACAGGACAGCAGAGATTGCGGATGAATATGCGGGGAGATACCCGACCATCTGCCGGGCAATCCACCAGGAGAACGGGGGGCATGGCGAGGCAGTGAATACCGGTCTTAGGAATGCCACCGGAATCTTTTTTAAGGTGGTGGACAGCGATGACTGGGTGAATGAGGAGGCCTTTCAGGAAGTACTTGAAACCCTGCGCCGTTTTGTGTACGGGGAAGAGACCCTGGACATGCTGGTTACCAACTTTGTGTATGAGAAACAGGGGGCAAAACGCAAGAAGGTCATGAAGTACAACACCGCGTTTCCAAAGGAGAAGGTCTTTGGATGGGATGACGTTAAATTCTTCATGACAGGCCAGTACATACTGATGCATTCCGTCATATACAGGACAGGGCTTTTAAGGCAGTGCGGACTGGAACTGCCAAAGCATACATTTTATGTGGACAACATTTTCGTGTACCAGCCATTGCCTCATGTGAAACATATTTATTATCTGGATGTGAATTTCTACCGGTATTTTATCGGAAGACAGGACCAGTCCGTGAATGAGACGGTGATGATCGGGAGGATTGACCAGCAGCTTCTTGTGACCAAGCTGATGCTGGGATACTACGATGTGATGAAAATCAGCAGCAGGAAGCTGCGCCATTATATGACCCAGTATCTGGAAATCATGATGACCGTGTCCTCGGTCCTGGCCATTAAGTCAGGGACAGAGGAGAATCTGGAGAAGAAAAAGGAACTATGGCAGTACCTGAAGAAAATGAACCTGCCGCTGTACCTGCGCATGCGCCTGGGGTTTTTGGGGCAGGGCTGCAACCTTCCGGGTAAAGGCGGGCGGAAGCTTCTGATCCTTGGGTATAAGATTACACAGAAATTTTATGGGTTTAACTGATTGAACGGAAAAAGGGATGCTGAAAAACTGATGTGCCTTGGTTTTTCAGCATCCCTTTGTATTGTCAGCTCAGTGCCTTCTCCCTGACCTTCTTATCCTCTGCGGACCAGTTATATCCATAGACAATCCCGTAAATCACATAAGCCATGATGGCTGCCCCTATCATATCAATGACGGAGTGCTGTTTTAAGAACACGGTGGACAGGCAGATGGACACCATCAGTATGCCGGAACCGGCCCGCACCAGCCGGTGCTTCCTCAGCGCCGCGCTCTTCATGATGGCGATGTGGGTGCCGATGGAGTTGTACACATGTATGCTTGGGAACACATTGGTTGGCGTATCGGTCCTGTAAAGGGCGGCCACCATGCTGGTAAACACATTCTTTCCAGGATCCAGCGCGGGCCTGAAGTCCGTGCCATTGCGGAAAAAGGTGCAGATGATCAGGCTGATGGTCATTCCTGAGAACAGGAAGGTGCAGATCCTGTAAAAATCCTCCTTGCTGGTCAGCAGGAAATAAAGAATGGCGCCTGCCACGTATAAAAACCACATCATATAGGGAACAATAAAATATTCGTTAAATGGAATGAAGTCGTCCAGTGCCACATGCATGACATGATAGTTGCGGGTGACTGCCTTTTCCAGGTAACAGAACCAGGGGATATAGATGAATGAGTAGGACAATATCCACGCGTGCCTGTACTTGTAAAGAAATGCTTTTATACTGTTCATAGTATCAGCCTCTTTCTCTGTTTGAAAAAATAAATATCACAAAAATGTAAAGAAAGTGTTAAAAATATCTCAACGTTCTGAGATTATAGCACACTGAAATTAGAATTACAAGGGGCTTCCAAAAAAGTTAATAAACCTTTAGAAAGCTTTATAATATATGCCCATAAACAGCTTTTAATTTTAAATTTTATGTGCTATATTTAATCTATGAAATAAATTTACACAGAATGGACGGAATGTGATATGGGAGAGACACGAAGCGCGCTGGGAGTCATCTGCTCCTCCTATGACGGATTTTTTGAAGCAGAAAAAAAGATAGCGGATTATATGATGGAGCATAAGGCGGAAGTGGTGGATATGACGGTGGGGGAACTGGCCAAGGCCAGCGGTACCAGCGACGCCACGGTGTCGCGTTTTTGCAGGCGGTGCGGGTTTAAGGGGTTCCACAGCCTGAAGCTGGCCCTGGCCAGGGAGGTGCTGGAGGAAGAACGTGGTGACGTCAATGTTTCCAATGACATAGACAGGCATGACCTGTCCCAGTCTTTGCAGAACATCCTTGCCAATAAGGTGGCGGAACTGACCGAGACAGTGAACATGATGGATCCGGAGAACCTGGAGCAGATCCTTCACAAGCTGGAACACGCACGTATGGTACAGCTTGCGGCAGTGGGAAATACCATTCCCGTTGCCCTGGACGGCGCATTTAAGCTGAACCAGCTGGGGATTGCGGCGGTGGCAGGGGATATATGGGAGAGCCAGACCGCCTATACCTTTAATCTGGGGCCAGAGGATGTAATCCTCATCATATCCAATTCCGGCTCATCCAAGCGTCTCATGACCCTGGCACAGGGGGCGAAGGAGAACGGGTGCACGGTCATACTGATTACCAACAACAGCAGTTCACCCCTGGCAGCCATATCAGATTACCGGATTGCCACTGCCACCAGGGAAAAGCTTCTGACAGAGGAGTTCTGGTTCTCAAGGGTAACGGCCACAGCGGTGGTGGAGATACTGTACCTGCTTTTGATGGCAGGAAAGACAGATGCGGTGGACCATATACGCCGCCATGAAAATGCCATATCACCGGATAAAAAGTGATTTGGGAATAATCGTAAATTCACAGAAGAGAAAATAGAAAAAATGCACAAAAAACAGGCGGCTTTTTACATGAATAGGCTGCCTGTTTGTATATTGTGATGAAAAACGAGAAGAAACATATTTTCTTATGAATAACTATTGACGAAAAAACGATATCGTATTATGATAAAGGCAACAAAGAAAATAATTTTCATGAAAAGAGAGGTAAGTGATATATGATTTACACAGTAACGTTCAATCCGGCACTGGATTATGTGGTAACCGTAAATCATTTCACACCGGGAAGGGTCAACCGGACAATCAGGGAAAACATCTTTTATGGAGGCAAGGGAATCAATGTATCAGCCCTTCTGGCCAATCTGGGGTATCAGAGCACGGCACTGGGGTTTGTGGCGGGATTCACCGGGGATGAGATTGAACGGGGCGTTAAGAAGCTTGGCTTTCAATCGGACTTCATTAAGGCAGAAAAGGGGATGTCCCGGATAAACGTGAAACTGAAATCAGATGAAGAAAGCGAAATCAACGGCATGGGCCCTGAGATAACGGCCGGGGATGTAAAGGCGCTTTTTGAAAAGCTGTCCCATCTGGAACAGGGGGATGTCCTGGTGCTTTCCGGAAGCATTCCGGCCTGCGTTGACGAGGATATCTACGAGCGCATCATGGAGATGCTTGATGGCCGGGGAATCCGGATTGTTGTGGATGCGGAAAAGGACCTTTTGCTGAATGTCCTGAAATACCATCCATTCCTGATCAAGCCCAATAACCATGAACTGGGGCAGATGTTCGGTATCACGGCTGCCACGGATGAGGACATTGCAGCCTATGCAGGAAAGCTCCGGGAAATGGGAGCGGTCAACGTACTGGTATCCATGGCAAAGGACGGGGCAATCCTTGTGGCGGAGGATGGCAGTATTTACAGACAGGGCGTTGCCAGGGGGACGGTCAGGAACTCAGTGGGGGCCGGGGATTCCATGGTGGCCGGGTTCATTGCCGGGTACCTGGAAACAGGCGATTGCAGATATGCCCTGAAGCTGGGCACTGCATGCGGCGGAGCGACGGCATTTTCAGATGGAATCGGAACAAAGCAGGATATCATGGAACTCATGGAAACACTTTAATGAAACAGGAGGGGCGAGTTGTATGCGCATAACGGAATTATTAAAAAGAGAAAGTATTGAACTGGATGTTGCGGCTGATTCCAAGGAAGAGGCCATTGATAAGCTGGTATCCCTTATGGATGCAGGCGGACGCCTGAATGACAAGGCCGGATATAAAGAAGGGATCCTGGCCAGGGAAGCCCTTGGCAGTACTGCAATCGGCGAAGGGATTGCCATCCCCCATGCAAAGGTGGAAGCGGTAAAGGAACCCGGGCTGGCAGCCATGGTGGTGAAGGAGGGGGTGGACTATGAGGCATTTGACGGTTCCCTGGCCCATCTGCTGTTCATGATTGCGGCCCCGGCCGGCGGAGCGGACGTACACCTGGAGGCATTGTCCCGCCTGTCCACCCTTCTGATGAATCCGGGGTTTAAGGAGAATCTGATAAAGGCAAAGGATAAGGATGAATTCCTGAAGATCATTGACGAGGCAGAGGTTGCACGCTTTGGCGCTCCGGAGGGAGGGGAGACCAGGGAGGATGACCGGGCTTTTGCTGATCTGGACAGGGACGGTGAGGCGGATGGCGGTCCGGCCGGAGATGTCGTGGCGCCCGGCAAACAGGGCGGAAATGGCAGGGCGTCTGGCGGCTACCGCGTGCTTGCGGTCACTGCCTGCCCTACCGGCATTGCCCACACCTATATGGCTGCCGAGAACCTGGAGAACACGGGTAAGAAGCTGGGGATTGCGCTGAAGGCTGAGACCGACGGCTCCGGCGGCGCCCAGAATGTGCTCACAAGGGAAGAGATAGCTGCGGCTGATGCTATTATCATTGCGGCAGACAAGAACGTGGAGATGGCCCGGTTTGACGGGAAGCCGGTTATCATGGTTCCGGTTGCCGACGGTATCCACAAGGCGGAGGAGCTGGTTAACAGGGCTGTGAGCGGAACGGTTCCGGTTTACCGCCATACCGGTTCAGAAGGGGGATTGCCGGACAGCGGCAATGACAGCGTGGGGCGTACCATTTACAAGCATCTGATGAATGGCGTATCCCATATGCTTCCATTTGTAATCGGAGGCGGCATCCTCATTGCACTGGCATTCCTTTTTGATGACTACTCCATTAATCCTTCCAACTTTGGTAAGAACACGCCTTTGGCAGCATACCTTAAGACCATTGGAGAGCAGGCCTTTGGCATGATGCTTCCCATCCTGGCCGGGTTCATTGCCATGAGTATTGCCGACCGGCCGGGACTGGCAGTGGGACTCGTGGCCGGTATGATTGCAAAGATGGGCGCCACCTTTGCAAACCCGGCCGGCGGGGATGTGAACGCAGGATTCCTGGGAGCGCTGTTCGCGGGCTTTGTAGGCGGATATATCGTGGTTGGCCTGAGAAAGCTGTTTTCAAAACTGCCAAAATCCCTGGAAGGAATCAAACCGGTGCTTCTGTACCCGGTAATCGGGATATTCCTGGCAGCCGTTGTCACCACCTTCATAAACCCTTATATGGGAATGATAAATGACGGGCTGACCCATTTCCTGGGCGGCATGGGCGGCGCCAGCAGGGTTGTGCTTGGCATGGTACTGGGCGGCATGATGTCCATTGATATGGGGGGACCATTTAACAAGGCGGCCTACGTGTTCGGAACCGCCCAGCTGGCAGAGGGCAACTTCGAAGTCATGGCGGCCGTCATGGCAGGCGGAATGGTTCCGCCCATTGCAATCGCACTGTGCACCACTTTCTTTAAAAAGAAATTCACTGCAAAGGACCGTCAGTCCGGCATTGTAAACTATGTCATGGGACTGTCCTTCATAACGGAGGGAGCCATTCCCTTTGCCGCACAGGACCCGCTGCGCGTCATTCCGTCCTGTATCATCGGCTCTGCCCTGGCGGGCGGACTTTCCATGGCATTTGGCTGCACACTGCGCGCCCCTCATGGCGGGATTTTCGTACTGCCGACCATCGGCAATCCGTTCATGTACCTGGCGGCCATTGTGGCGGGGGCGGCCGTGGGCTGCGTTATCCTTGGATTTCTTAAGAAGAATGTAAATGAATAAAGGGGAGTATTAGAGTTAATAGGCAGTTCCGGTGTCCTGGACCGGGCTGCCTGTTTTTATCCGGACCTATATTCTGCCTTGACAACTGGAGGGCAAGGGAATAATATGGATTTGTATGTGGATTGCATATAGGACACAAAGTGCAGTAGGAGGAAAGACATGCTTGAAGTTGGAGTAAAGGCGCCGGATTTTACACTTAAGGATAAAGATGGGAAGGAAGTTGCCCTGTCCTCATTTAGAGGTAAGAAGGTGGTGCTGTATTTTTATCCGAAGGATAATACGCCGGGGTGCACCAGGCAGGCCTGTGCGTTTGCAGGTGCTTATGCCGGGTTTAAGGAGAGGAATGTGGAGGTTATAGGGGTGAGCAGGGACAGCGGGAAATCCCATGCAGGCTTTGCAGCCAAATATGGCCTGCCCTTCATCCTCCTGTCGGACCCGGAACTGACAGCCATCCAGGCTTATGATGTGTGGAAGGAAAAGAAACTTTATGGAAAGGTATCCATGGGTGTGGTCAGAAGCACATATGTGATTGATGAGGATGGCGTGATTGAAAAGGTGTTTGAAAAGGCAAAGCCAGATACAAATGCCCAGGAAATCCTGGATTATCTGGACGGGACAGCGCGGGAAGCTTAGGATTAGTTTGAAAATTGCTTTCCGTCAGCTGTGTCTGAAGCAGCCTTTCGGGGGGGCATTACCTCCAGGGGCTGCTGTTTTTATACCCTGAAAGTCCATGCTATGTGCATATGTGCGCAAATATCCGATTGATTTCCAATGGTTGGGATTTTAGAATGATATGGAAATGTATGCGGGTGTATAAAAATTCTATATGGGGATGGTAAGATGCGGGAATCATATGTCATATATCAGTCAACAAAGGCAGCTGAGGATATGTTTACAGCCATGGAACTGTTTCCGGACAGCGCTGAGACGGACTGGGGGAAATTTATCAGTAATGAGAAGGCAAAGGTGAATCTGGACGTGGCCCTGATCCTGATAGCCATAGAAAAGGGGCCGTATCAATGATTGTAAACTTATCCACATGTAATTAACAAACCATCCACAGACTTATCCACAATATGAACCGGCCATACAGGGAATCAGCATCAGACAGGAAATGTGTGAACCATAAAACCTGCTGACCGGAATCATGCATGGGTAACGATGGAAGACGGGGGATGTGGAATCAAAAAGGGGAAAGGGTATGAGCAGGCTGGAAAAACGTATCAGGTATTTAAAGAGGGCATTATACATATATGGATCCATAACCGTGCTGTATTCGCTGTTTTGGGAATGGTCAATCGGAATAATCGGTTCTTTTAATCCATTTGAAATGATTGGAGGACAGCCGGTATGGTGCGGTTCGGCATGCGGCGTTATTTTCATCATGTTAGCAGGAGTCCCGGACAGGCTGCTGATTGAAAGCAGGAAATTATGCTTTTCATACATTATCATAGGCGCGCTGGGCATAGTGGGCTGCATACCGCTGGGAATGCTTTTAGGAACCACGGATGATGTCCTGCATGGGCCCATGAGGATGTTTTTTATTGTTTAGACAATAATATATATCATACCCTACCTGTTTATTTCTGTATTTTCTTTTTTGATTGCATCCGATGGGACCGAAGTGCCTGAGACCTGTCCGGAAGTAAGGATGACAAAGAAAAGGATATGTTCCAGGATTGCAGCTGTTTTTATAATGATATTAGGCGCAGGAATCACGTATCATGGGGCGGAACGTTATTATAAGCCTGAAAACATATCCAGCTGGAGCAGACATGCCATTTCCAATACCGATGTATCGATGCTGATGCCGCCTGGAAAGAGGGCGCTTGGACCGGATGGGGAATATCCCGGCGTAAAAAAGGGGGTTTATGCCATCGGTGACAGGATTATGGTTTTCCTTTTTGAAAAGACAGATGACACCCCGGAAGACCCTGAGGAAAAAGGCCAGGTAATCACTCTGGATGAACAGGTATACACCAGGGATGGTATAGAGTATGCAAAATATATTACAAAAACCATTTATCCAGGTTCATCAAGACCGGATTATGGAATCTCAATTGAGTTCGAAGCGTATGGCAGGGAATATGCGGCCCTGGTCTGGTCCACGCGCTTTGATGAGGTTGTGAAGAAGGATATGGACCAGATACTGGATTCGCTGGAAGTGGATTTGGATGTACAGGGAAAGAAGTGATACATAAAAGTCAGATAGGGTCATGGATGGGGCTGACCCGTATCATTGCATGGCAGGTTTCTTTATAAAACCATGAACAGGGTGCCTGCTGTAATCAATATCATACCGATGATTGATTTGACGGTTATGCTTTCATGTAAGAAAACAAAAGCCAGTATGATGGTTATGACAACGCTTAATTTGTCAATAGGGACCACCTTTGATGCCTCCCCAATCTGTAATGCCCTGTAATAACAGAGCCAGGAGATGCCGGTGGCTATGCCTGACAGGATAAGGAAAATCCAGCTCTTTTTCGATATGCTTGCAATTCCTCCCTGTGAGTTTGTAAGAAATACCATTCCCCAGGCCATGATTACCACAACCATGGTTCTCAGGGCGGTTGCAAGATTGGAATTCACGCCCTCTATTCCTATCTTTGTCAGAATCGAAGTCAATGCTGCGAATAGGGATGAAGCAAATGCAAAAAGAAGCCACATGATTTTTTCCTCCGTGTGAGGTATAAGATTGGTTTGCTGGTTTACTCTAATAATAACACCAATTCGTATGTGGGAATCCATGGATTTTTAAAAGCAAAATCCCTGACTCACTTGAATCATCAAGCGTTCAGGGGTTTCAGTTAGTAGCGGAAGGGAGATTCGAACTCTCGACACCACGGGTATGAACCGTGTGCTCTAGCCAACTGAGCTATTCCGCCATATTAAATTTTGATAGGTAGTGGGGCCTACAGGGCTCGAACCTGTGACCCTCTGCTTGTAAGGCAGATGCTCTCCCAGCTGAGCTAAGACCCCACAATCCGGGCTTCGCAGCAGCTCAATCGCGACTGCCTGTACAGTATATGATAAATTGTGGTAATTGTCAAGACTTTTTTAACTATTTTTTTTATAGAAATTTTCTTAGTGTTTTATATGGGATTATGGTATAATAATCGACAGATATTAGAAATTAATTAATACACTGGAAAGGACTCCGTATACCTCTCATGTATAACTTTATCGTAAACCCCAACGCGGGAAGCGGCAGAGGCATGAAGCTTTGGAAGGCCATGGCCCGCTATATGGATAATCATAATATAGAATATGAAGCTTTCCTGACAGAGGGGATTGGCGATGCCAGGCTCATTGCCAGGAGGCTGACCGATGGCGTCCGCGAACCGCGCTACATCATTGCGGTTGGCGGCGATGGGACCATGAATGAAGTCCTGGACGGCGTTTCTTTCCATGCGCCTTTAAGCCTTGGATATATACCTGCCGGGACGGGCAATGACCTGGCCCGAAGCCTTCATATGCCAAGGAGGGTGTTTAAGTGCCTGAAGAAGCAGCTGACGCCCAGGCATTTTACCATGATAGATTATGGCGTGCTTTCTTACGGGGATAGGGAAGTGTCACACCGGCGTTTCCTTGTAAGCGCGGGCATCGGTTACGATGCGTCCGTGTGCCAGGATGTATTGACGAGCGGGTGCAGCCGGCGTTTAAGCTGTATGGGATTGGGAAGACTTTCCTATATCATCTTCGGGATACGCCAGTTTTTCCGATGTAAGTCCTCCAAGGGCTACATCATACTGGACGGAGTGAAGAAGGTGGAGTTTAACAATATCCTTTTCATCTCATGCCACATACAGCCTTCAGAAGGCGGAGGCTTCCTGTTTGCGCCGGGAGCGGACGGCAGTGATGGAAAGATGAATATATGCGTGGTCAGCCATGCTGCCAAGGCAAGGATGATTCCGGTCCTGCTTTCAGCGCTCACAAGGCGTAAGGGAAAACAGAAGGGGGTGCGCAGTTTTGAGTGCAGGGAGATTGCCATCCACACAGAGGCAGCCCTTCCGGTCCACGCGGACGGCGAGTGCTGCGGCCTTCAGACGGATATCCAGGCGGGATGTATTGCCAGGAAGGTAAGGATGATGGTATAGTGGGTTGCGGTAAGGCTTTGTATCAGGTATGGCATATCAAGACAGGCCCCTGAACGAAGAAAATAAAAGCTTTATCGGTAACGGATCAGGGGACAGCAAGTATGGAAACAGGCATATAGTTTAAGAAGCGTATGATATTAACAAGCATATAATTAAGGAGAAAGAGTGAAAAATAAAGTGGATTTTTGGGTGCACTTGTATAAGGGTTCGTAAAACCCCGTTTTTGCAAGTATAGAAA
>PPYE01031132.1_pt1 | contig 10307 bp, 14 predicted proteins | sample 1559881 | NCBI WGS metagenome assembly PPYE01 (sample SAMN08240022, study PRJNA423297) | Human gut metagenome, whole genome shotgun sequencing project.
ACGAATGCCTAAAGGGTGTGGATAAAAACATGAAAAGGGCGTAGCGATGTGGAAAATAAATATTTAAGTATAAAAGTATTGAGAGGATTATTTACAACCTGCCAGCGCCTTTCGGCGCTGCATAAATGTCTGCGTTCTTGATATGCACTGGATAATATGATAAGAATAATTTCATTAAGAATAATTGGGGGAACGCATTTTTTCATAATAGCATTCCCCCGATTGAATCAATTATTCTGTTATCCTTTGAATCCGTTGCTCTTCCGGCTTTAATACGCCCAGCAATACAAACCTGGCATTGTTAAACTCGTAGCTGCAGGTGGAGAGCGTCAGGATCCGGTCTGTGACTGCCGGAGTATGGATTTGATTTTCTTATCCGCCACATTATGCAGGTTTGCCATATCCAGCAGCTTATCTGTTTTTCTCTTAGCTTCTCTGGCGTTAAGGCCCTTTACCACCGCCATGTAGTGCATAAACTCACGAGCTGTAAAGTCTGGATAAAAGCCAAAGTCCTGCGGCATATAACCTAAATGGGAATAATATTGTTCTCCCAATTCCTGCATTGTCTTTCCATTTAAGCGGATGCTGCCGGAAGTAGGTTTTAACACCCCACATATCATTCTCATTAAAGTTGTTTTGCCAGCTCCGTTTGCACCAAGCAGGCCATAAACACCCGGCTTTAGAACAATGCTTATATTGTCAACGGCTTTTTTGATGCCGTATTGCTTGCTTAAATGCTGCAATGTCAGTTCCATACAAGTTCCTCCCATCATCATTCACAATACCTATTCAGATTTGTGGCTATGCTTCAGCCCTTTCAGTAGGAGAGCGGATATGCAGACACATAACAGCAGGATTATGATACTTGTTGCACGCTTCCCCACAGTGGTGATATGGTAACCGGAAAGGTTGAATATCGCGTTGATAGGATATAAATACAATAGTTCACTTGACATACCTGCAAACAAGCCAGCGCAGGAATATATTTCCGTAAACACCAATGCAATCCAATATCCCTTTTTCATTCGCGCTACAAATGCAATAATCGGGGAAACTGCCAGAAACACCCCTATGCCGACTCCTAAATATTCTTTCAGGCACTTCAACACCAATGCCGCTGACAAATCAGAGAGATGCAGTACCGCTTCGGTCAAAAGTGTAATGGAAAAGAGCAGCAGGTAAATAAAAACGCTGAACATGAAAGCCATTATCATTTTAGCAGTAGTCAATTTTACCTCGTTTACCGGGATCAAACGCAGGGATTTAAGGGTATCATCTGCTTCCTCTCGGCAGATCATATAGCTCCCCAAAAGAGCAATGACCGCAGGCAAGACAAAGAATGTTGCCAATGGCTGTGCTTCATCCATATACCAACCCACGTTGTCAATGTACTGGGAACCCTCATGCACAATCTTTAGGCCATACTGCACATCCGGGCCATCATGTATGCCTTGCCCCTCCACGAAAACAATAACCGCTATCATAACCGTTGCAAAAACGGTAATCCATACAATACTTGAACGGCGGAGCTTTTTATATTCTGCCCAAAGTAAGGTTCGCATAGTTTCACCTCACTTTTCTTTGAGTGCTATCTTCGCAAGTAAAACAGCAGCAATACCCCAAATGCAAATGCAAAGAAACGCCATAGGAATGTTGATTGTCTGTGAAAAGGCAATGCCGGGAATATCCTTGTTCCGCATTACGATTACAGCCATGCTTGTCAGAGGAAGCAGATACATATTGATTGACATAAAGATGAAACTGCAAAAGGCATAGACCAATGTTATACAAACGGGGAGAATGTAGCCTTTTCTTGATACGGCGATTGCCAAAACCGGCAGCATTGCCAAAGCGGTGAGTACACCAATCTCCAAGCATCGTTCCAACAAATACAGAACGCTTTCCCATTCAAACGAGACATATCCGGGGAGTACGCTGAACAGGATAGATGCGATTGCAGTAAACAGCATAAAGCCGACAGAGTATATGAGCATTACTGAAAATTTGCTGAAAAAATACTCTAATTTTCCCACAGGCACAATCCAAAGCTGTTTCAATAAATCACTCTGTTTTTCTTCGTGGATAAGCATGGTGCAAAATATTCCCAAAATGACCGGAAGGATAATAAAAAGCGTATATCCAAACGCAGACCATTTGTAAAATTCTATCGGTTCAACACCTGTATCTCCACGGTAGTTGAATAGCAGAAAAGCCATAAAAGGCATAATAAGAGAGGCCAAAAGCATGAGCCAGACCATTTTCCTGCGGCGCAGCTTTAAAACTTCCGTTTCAATCAGTTTAAGCAATGCCCTCACCCCCTGTAATCCTCTTGAAGTAGTCCTCTAAGGTGTCATTGCAGAGCTGTGAGCTGACAACAGCCACATCCTGCACCACGAGGGCCTTATTGATAGCCGCCATATCCAGCGTAGTATCATAAAGCCGAAGCGTCTGTTCATCCTGCACAGAATATTCTTTTACATGAAACCCCCGTTCCAAAATCAGCGACGCTTTAGGTACATCAGAAACATTCAGCAGGATATATTTACTGTTCTTCTTTTCTAATTCTTCCATACTGCTTTCTTCCAGCAAAACGCCGTGGTCGATAATACCGATGTCGTCTGCCAGCAGCGCAATTTCTGAAAGAATATGGCTGGAAATCAGGATGGTCTTTCCGTGCATGGCACTCAAATTCTTAATAAAATCCCGCATCTCTGCAATGCCGATAGGGTCAAGGCCATTAGTCGGTTCATCCAAGATCAATAGCTCTGGGTCATGCAAAATGGCGTTGGCAATGCCAAGCCGCTACTTCATGCCAAGGGAATATTTGCTGAACAGCTTTTTGTCTTTATAGGGCAGGCCGACAACTTCCAGCGCACTCTTTACCGCATCAGGGGCCGCTGTGCCGCGCAGCTTTGCAAAAATCTCCAAATTCTCCGTCCCGGTCAGGTTGGGATAAAACCCCGGCGTTTCGATGATGGCACCGATACGGGGATATATCCGCTTCTCATTTCCCTTGATATTCCTACCGAACACATCCCTTCGCCAGATGTAATAGTAGCCAAGCCCAAAATCATTTTCATGATCGTAGTTTTCCCGGCTCCATTGCGTCCAAGCAGGCCAAAGATACGGCCCTTTTTTACATGAAGATCAACCGCATTGACCGCCGTTTGTTCCCCATAGATTTTTGTCAGGCGTTTTGTTTCAATTATCAAATCATCCATATAAGGTTTCCTCACTTTCCATTGGTTTGTTTCGTCGGTAAGCCAGCCATTGCGGAACCTAAGCCAGCCACAATTAAAGTATAATCCTTAAACCTTGCCATAACCTTGCCGTAACCTTGTTTTTATCTTGCTTTTAACACAGGCAAAGCCCTGCATTTTTACAGGGCTTTCGGAAGTGTTATTGTAAATTCAGCTCCAGAGCCGGGAGTGCTGGCAACGGTAATTTTTCCTTTATGGGCGCTGACGAGCTCCTTGACAATGGACAGGCCCAGACCATTTCCCCTAACGGAACGCGAATGGTCGGCTTGATACATTCTTTCAAAAATATGCGGGAGATCGACAGATGAAATGCCAATCCCATTGTCCTTGACTGTAATAACAGCATAGTCCTGATTTTCTAAAATAGACAATGTTATTTGATTGCCTTTGCTATGCACAATCACATTTTGTAGCAGGTTATTCAGAATACGGGTATAAGCGTTGGGGTCTATACGGATAGAAAACTCTGTTTCAGGTATTTCTATCTCATATTCAAAGTTGCTGCTTTCTAAAACAGCAACCCAATCAGCCATAATGTTGCGGGACAGTTCATTGAGTTCAAAATATTCAAAATGAAAAAGCTTCTCCGACATCCAGCTTCACCCATTCAAACAGGCTTTCCACAAAATGCTTTAAGTGCTGGGACTTATCAAAAGCAACATGGAGATATTCTTCTTTTTCCTCACCTGAAACAATACCGCTTTCAATCGCCTCCAAATATCCCACTAAGGAAGCCAGCGGCGTTTTTACATCATGGGAAAGGCTTGTCATAAGCCGTTTATATGCCTGATCTGCCTGCCGCTGCCCAATAAGCCGGGCCTGATTGCTGATAGCAATTTGATTGATGTCATAGCAGATTAGCTTTGTCATATCACTTTCCCTAGCCAAAACGCGGCGGTTGAGGTTGCCCTGCTTCATATCTTCCAGTGCGTCCTTTATTAACGAAAACTGTCCATGGACATGGCCTAATTTTGAAAGCAGTAATATGATGATAATCAGGGCTATCGCCAACGCTATAAGAAGATAAATATTTACTCCCATATCACGCCTCCTTGTTGAAACGGTAGCCCACGCCCCGGACGGTCAGAATATAAAACGGATGGTCCGGATCTGGCTCAACCTTTTTCCGCAGTTTACTGATAAAGGACATAATGTTGTTATCATCGAAAGCATATTCCTCTGCCCATACCTGCGTGTAAATCTGCTTTTTTGTGAATACGCGCCCCTTGTTGGAGGCCAAAAAGTACAGCAGATCAAATTCCTTACCCGTGAGATCAACGGGTACGGCATTGATAGAAACAATACGGTTTTCCTTAGCAATCACCATATCCTTTAACGTCAAGATGTCTGGATTTATTGTAGAAGTGGGATTTAAGGTGGTAAACCGGCGTATGAGGGAGTTGACACGGGCCATCAACTCATTAAGGCTAAATGGCTTTGTCAAGTAATCGTCAGCTCCCAACCGCAGCCCGGAAACCTTATCTTCTTCATCACTTTTTGCCGTGAGCATAAGCACCGGGACATTGCTTGTTTCCCGGATTTTTCGTAGCACTTGAAATCCATCTATATCAGACATCATTACATCCAAAATGACAAGGGAACAGTTGCTTCTATTTTCATTTGCCAGACGCAATCCCTCCACACCACCGTGAGCCACCAGCGCAGACAGATTTTCCTGCTCCACACATTTTTTCATCAAAGAACAAAGATCTTTATCATCATCTATAATCAAAACACTATTCATGTTGTAGCTCCTGTTCATTCGTCCATCATCGGGCTTGTTAATGTTCTTCTCATATGTGTTACCTCGCTGTCTATCTCATATATTTAAACTGTTTTCGTCAAGCAGGAAATTGCGAAGGCCCATGGTAGTAATTCCTTCTTCATTTCTTCTGACCTTGATATTATCCGCCACAATAATAATTTTTTTGAACGAATCGGAAATACGGACTAAGGACCGCTGTTCCTGGGCAATCTTTTCCTCATTGTTCATGGCAAAAGCAGATTGGATGTAATACTTTTCACTGCCTTTGGTCGCTACAAAATCAACTTCCAGCTGCTTTTTTTGTCTCTTTCCATCCTTACCGGTGCTATAATGCTCCACAAGACCGACATCCACCTTATATCCCCGGATCCGCAGTTCATTATAGATGATATTCTCCATGATATGCGTGATTTCAACCTGCCTGAAATTCAAGCGTGCATTCCGAAGCCCAATGTCTTCAAAGTAATATTTGGCGGGAGAACCTATATACCGTTTCCCTTTGATATCGAACCTCTTCGCCTTGCTGATCAGAAAAGCATCGATCAAATAATCAATGTAGGTCTTCAGCGTTTTATCGCTGATTACCTTGCCCTTTACACTTTTGAAGGTCTTTGCCAGTTTACTGGGGTTGGTCAGGCTGCCGATTGCCGATGCCAGAATATCCACCAGTTCGTCCAATTCATCCTTATTCCTGACTTTATTCCTCTCAATAATGTCAGAAAGATACACTTTTTGGAATAGCGAAGTCAGGTATGTGGTTTTATCTTCCACCGTCTCCATAGAAAGAATCAGAGGCAAGCCACCATAATTGAAATATTCATCCCACGCTTCGTCCAAAGAGCCATCGTAAACCGAAACAAACTCCCGAAAGCTGAGGGTGTAAATCCGGATCTCATCGCCCCTTCCCCTGAACTCAGTGATTAAATCGGAGGAAAGGAATTTGGAATTGCTGCCGGTAACATAAATATCTGCATTCCTGATATGAAGGAAGCTGTTGAGAACATCTTCAAATTCATCCAAAAGCTGAACCTCGTCAAGAATGATGTAGTAAGTCTCCTTATCGACAATTCTTTCCTTTACGAATTTTAACATATTGTCCGGATCACGCAATTCCTTGTTGCTGCGGTCATCCAGAGCCACTTCTATGATATGATCTTCATCAACGCCTTCTTCCAGCAGATGATTGTGGAAAAGGTTGAACAGCAGGTACGATTTTCCGCACCTGCGGACACCGGTAACAATCTTAATCAAACCGTTATTCTTCTTGCGAATCAGTTTGTTCAAATACAAATCACGCTTAATTTCCATAGCAATCCTCCATTACGAGAACGGGTGCTTTTGCACCTTTTTTCGTAATATATTATATCCAGTTTTATTAGGCGTGTCAATAGGGACACATTATCCCCATTACGCACAATCGGGGAAATGCACCTTTTTTCGTAATAGCATTCCCCCGATTCGATCAATTATTCTGTTTTCTTCTGAATCCGTTACTCTTCCGGCTTTAATACGCCCAGCAATACAAACCTAGCATTGTTAAACTCGTAGCTGCAGGTGGAGATTTTCATATGATGCCCATAGATGATGCTGTGCCGGTCTGAGAAATCCGCTCTGTTTCTGCTGTCCAGAAAGATGCAGCCGGATCCGTTCCACTCACCGCTGAACAAATGCTTCAGGTAATACTGATTATCGTTACCCTGTACAACCGGATAATTGATTTGTGTTCCTTCTATATAAATCCATCCTACAATATCCGGATTGATTTTCTGCAGGGAAGCAAAATCTACAGCCGGCCACTCCCGTCCCCCAGACTCAGTTTCATCATCCGCTGGGGATGATGAAGGAGCCTCCGGTTCCTCCGGCAGCTTCACATACTCCTCCAAATCAGTATAGGAGTCCTCGCCTTCAGAATACTCATGGTACTGCTTATATAATTGAATGGCGCCTATCACAATACCGCTTGCAAATATTAGAATCAATATGATACAAATTATTCTTTTTTTCTTCATGCCCATTCGCCTCCTTATTTTCATTACACGATCCGGGAAGATAATCTACAACCAATTTAGCGACTCTCTCTCCATTTTTTCAAAATGATGTTACGAATAGAATTGAAAACTCAGCAAATCAAAAATGACTGGCTAATAATTCCTGTTCGCCCAGCGCATATTATATAAGTCGGGGCTTATTTATTCCAAACGCGCTCAGATGACTTATATTGTTTCATTCAAATTTAACATGTTTCATTGTTTGTGGTATAATGACTTTCCAATGAAACGAACTAACAGAAGCCATGAAAGGAGGAACCCATGTTTTCCTACAAAACTATTGATATTATTCCGTAAGCCGAATATAATATATGATATTAAGGAGTCATTGTATCATGAAATTTATTTCGACAACAGAAGCTGGAAAAAAATGGGAGCTTTCTTCTCGGCGTGTAGGTATACTTTGCAGCGAAGGGCGTATTCCCGGAACTCAAAAAACCGGCAACACCTGGCTTATTCCCGAAGATGCCCAAAAACCAGCCGACGCACGGATTAAAAGCGGTAAATATATAAAGAAATGTGAGGAACAGAGCACTGCCTGAGATGTAGAACATAGAGCGGGAAGAAATTTGGAAAGATGAATGTGCCACTGCCGGAATATGATATTACCGGAAATGGTGATGATCAAATTTATTGCGCCAGAAGACCAGATTGTATATGGACCAGGGGAAACTGTAAATGGAACTGTAAACGGAACTGTAAATTAAGCAAAAAAGAAACGGAAATTCTTACCCTTCTTTCCGAGGATCCTGCTTATACCTATCAAAATCTTGCTGATAAATTGAATATCGGAAGAAAAGCTGTATTTGGGAGAATTAAAAGAAAAAGGTATTATTAAAAGAATCGGCTCAGATAAAAATGGTTATTGGCAAATAAACGAATAAAGGTGGTGGACAGATGCCAAGACAATTCAAACAGGCAAGACTTATCAATAATCTGAAAATGACAGAGGCTGACGAAAAACTAGGCATCTCTCAGCCAACCCTAAGCGCATGGGAGGGAGAACGCAAGTCTCCTTCCATTGATGGACTTGAGAAAATGTCCGATCTCTACGGTGTTACAACGGATTTTCTCCTCGGACGGTCAGAGCAGGGAATCTCGGCCCAATCAGTACCGATTGCTCCGGAAACCCTTCCAATCTTTCACGGAAAACCAGTCTGGTCTGCAGAGTATGGATGGATGCTGGTTGATGCCGGCAATCGTACTCTAATGCTCACAAATGGGCAGACCATTCCGTTTGCTGATGCAAAAAAGCTGTTTACGCTGCCCCAGCTATTTTCCGAACCGAGCCTGCCATCCGGAAAACCGCTTCTCTTATCTGAGATCCAACAGTTCACCCGAATATGGCTGGAACCAATTTCTCCAGACTCAGATTTACGGACTGAATTGCAGGGCTGGTATCAGGTCAACAAATATTTTGTTCAGAACGAGTATGGAAATCGATTTTATTTGGACACTTACGGAGCCAAATGGCTTGCTTTTTATCCTGAACAGCAATGAAGAAAGCACCGATACCGATTATAATATCAGGCATCGGTGCTTTTGTTGTTTACGCTTTTGAACAGGCCGCCAAACAATATTCAGTTGTAAGACTTGCGTTCAACCAAGGACAACAGTGTAAGGAGAATTCTTTCCCTCTATAAGGATACTGCACCTCCTCCCCTTCAATTTACCTGACTAAGCAGTGGACTTCTTCCATTTGCTATGATTGAGTAAATTGTACCAGGGAGGATTCTGCTTTCTTTCCCGATGTATCCTGCTATTGTCCTAATTTTTGTGAATTTTTAAAGGCGTAAACAGTAAAGATTTTATAGTTTCATAGGCAGGTGAATACTGACAATCAATCCATGTGGGATCGCACCAGAAAATAAAACATCCCCATGATGTGCTTTCACAATCTGCCGCACAATTTTAAGACCCAAACCATGTTCTGCTTCATCTGTCTGTTTTTGTGTACTGGAAATATCCTCGTCACTGTTCAATGCGTTTAATTGCAGTTCACTCACTCCATGCCCATTATCCATAACGGAAAAAGTACAGCTTGCATCATTACTGCCAACAGAAATCTGTATTTTACACCCATTGGGATTATGGACAATACAATTTCTTATCAAATTATTCAGCATCCGATTAAGCAAAACCTGGTCCCCGAGAATCGAGATGTTTTTACCGGGATTATCTTCTGATAATTCCAACTCGTAAGGTTCTGATAGGCCATCATTCAATACTTCACTGACAACCTGACGTGCTAACTCTATCGGGTCAAGGCTTTGTTTTTGCATAGGCTGCATAGAATATTCTAATTTAGTTGACAAATTCAAATCAGCCACTAAATCTTTTAGCCGTTCACTGTGTCTCCGGATTATCCCAGCCTGGTTTCGGACAGCTTCCGGCAAAGAAGAAGTGTCTTCTATTTCGCTTGCATATCCCAAAATCACAGAAAGCGGTGTGCGTATATCATGGGAAATTCCCCTGATCCAGTCTGCACGGGTATTATCCTTTTTCAGCAAATAGTCACCGGCCTTATTCAAACCAGCATTGATTTCTGCTAACTCGCCGGTTTCTTCCAGATGGACAGGCTTTCCAACTGACAGATGCCGAATTCCTCTCAAAATCGGCGCCATAGCTTTTTCTACCCGGCGGGCATTGCGGATAAACAAATATATCATCAAAAAAATATTGATACAGAATACCGCCGTTAATCCGAATAGCATAGGCCAAATATATTGCGCCTTGAAAGAAAAATAGTAATTCACAACGCTTTCTGGAGGCAAGCCGATCACCAAAAGCCCATCCTGTCGTTTTGCAATATTGGTCGGATAATCATCAAGATACCAGCGACTAAACATGGCAATATCCATTGAGGAATAATGGCGTGGTAATTCTTCCGGCAGATTTTCTTCCCAAACGACAGTGCCATTATCATCTAGGATCATAGCCCACGCTTCAAAATTATTCAGCATTTCTTTCGCTTGTGTATCGGCACTGAATTCCCCATCTGTTGCCATGATATGATTTGAAAAATCCTCGATTGGAAATTTGGATGTTGCCACATTACCTAAATAAGCTATTGCAAAATAGGAAGCTACTAACAGCGCATTGACAGCCAGAAAAAGAACTATGCGGGGATTGAAAAGCCCGCAATACATCAAAAATGCTTTGGAAGTTGTCAACCTGCCTTACCGGGACAAGAAATTATTTTCGCAATATTCTCTCGGTATGAAGCAGCGTTTA
>PPYE01454865.1_pt1 | contig 10307 bp, 7 predicted proteins | sample 1559881 | NCBI WGS metagenome assembly PPYE01 (sample SAMN08240022, study PRJNA423297) | Human gut metagenome, whole genome shotgun sequencing project.
TTAAGCCTCGTCACGCCGATGGTACTGCGTAACAGTGGGAGAGTAGGTAGCCGCCATTTTTAGAGAAGCCCCGCCAGTCATCTTTGACTGGCGGGGATTTCTTGTTTTGGCAGTTTAGGAATTTAAGCACATATCATCCACATACTTCAAATCTTCTGTTCTGCTAAAAAACAAACGACCGGATAATCTTTTACAATACTACTTTTCAGTATTCTTTTCAGCCTCTTTTTCCTTCAAGTTCATTCTTTTCCCTTCTATTTCATTTAAAATCCCATATTCTGCCAAGACTAAATACCCTTTCAAAATTGAACTGCTTTTTCAAAATGGAAAGGTCGGCTCTGCTGTTTTATATTTCTTTCTTCTTTATATGTATTTGATAATCAATGTATTCCAATTTTTTTTAGAGTTTTGGCACGCATTTGGCATAATACATTGCAAGTATTATAATAATAAATATTTAAAAGATTAAAGACATGGAGATAACACTATCATTTGTTTTTTGCCTCTTGAGCGGCTTTGCCTGCTTCTGGCTATTTTGGAAATGTGTAGACTGGTTTGAAAAGATCTAGAAGAGGAAAGGAGAATTAATTATGTACACAGCACTATTTGTATTAGGTATTGCAATCTTCGGTTATTTGATGTATGTACTCATCAGACCCGAAAAGTTTTAAAGTTATACAGTTTAAGGTAAAAGTATGAATACAGAAATTTTAGGTGTGGTCGCACAAGTTGCCTTGATGGTGATTTTGGCTTATCCACTAGGAAGATACATTGCCAAGGTTTATAAAGGAGAGAAAACCTGGTCGGATTTCATGGCTCCTATTGAAAGGGTCATTTATAAAGTATGCGGAATTGACCCTAAAGAAGAAATGAACTGGAAACAGTTCTTGAAAGCATTATTGATATTGAATGCATTTTGGTTCGTATGGGGAATGGTATTGCTGGTTTCGCAAGGATGGTTACCTTTAAATCCGGATGGCAACGGTCCCCAAACGCCGGATCAGGCTTTTAATACCTGTATCAGTTTTATGGTCAACTGTAACTTGCAGCACTATAGTGGTGAAAGCGGATTGACTTATTTCACACAGCTGTTTGTCATTATGCTCTTCCAGTTTATTACCGCTGCAACCGGTATGGCTGCTATGGCTGGTATTATGAAGAGTATGGCTGCCAAGACAACAAAAACAATCGGTAACTTCTGGCATTTTTTGGTAGTGAGCTGTACACGTATCCTGTTACCGCTTTCTTTGATTGTAGGTTTCATCCTGATTCTTCAGGGAACCCCGATGGGATTCGACGGAAAAATGAAGGTAACTACCCTCGAAGGACAGGAACAGATGGTTTCGCAAGGACCTGCGGCTGCCATTGTGCCCATTAAACAATTAGGAACGAATGGAGGCGGTTACTTTGGTGTGAACTCTTCTCATCCGTTGGAAAATCCGACTTATCTTACCAATATGGTGGAGTGCTGGTCTATCTTGATTATTCCGATGGCAATGGTACTTGCATTAGGGTTTTATACTCGTAGAAAGAAACTGGCTTATAGTATTTTCGGAGTGATGCTCTTTGCTTTCCTGGTAGGCGTCTGTATCAATGTCAGTCAGGAAATGGGTGGAAATCCCCGTATCGATGAACTGGGAATTGCGCAGGATAACGGTGCGATGGAAGGTAAGGAAGTTCGTTTGGGTGCCGGAGCTACAGCACTTTGGAGCATTGTGACTACTGTTACTTCCAATGGTTCGGTGAATGGTATGCATGATTCTACTATGCCGTTGTCAGGTATGATGGAGATGCTGAATATGCAGATTAATACCTGGTTCGGCGGTGTAGGCGTAGGTTGGATGAATTATTATACGTTCATTATTATCGCGGTATTTATCAGCGGTTTGATGGTCGGTCGTACCCCGGAATTTCTCGGAAAGAAAGTAGAAGCCCGTGAAATGAAAATAGCTACGATAGTAGCACTGCTTCATCCATTTGTCATATTAGTGTTCACAGCAATCTCAAGTTATATATATGTACATCATCCTGACTTTGTGGAAAGCGAGGGCGGTTGGCTGAACAATCTTGGATTCCACGGCTTGAGTGAGCAGCTTTATGAGTATACATCTTGTGCCGCTAACAATGGTTCCGGCTTTGAAGGACTGGGAGATAATACTTATTTCTGGAACTGGACCTGTGGTATTGTACTTATTCTTAGCCGATTCCTGCCTATTATCGGACAAGTTGCCATTGCCGGCCTGCTGGCTCAGAAGAAGTTCATTCCCGAGAGTGCCGGAACACTGAAGACTGATACGCTGACTTTCGGAATAATGACGTTTGTCGTTATCTTCATTGTGGCTGCTCTGTCCTTCTTCCCGGTACACGCTTTGAGTACAATTGCCGAACATTTAAGTTTGTAATTCTGAATTAGAGAAGATATGAAAAATATGAAATCAGCTTCTTTGTTTCAAAAGGAGCAAGTTATAGAAAGCCTGAAACAATCATTCGTGAAGCTAAACCCGCGACTGATGATAAAGAACCCGATCATGTATACGGTAGAGGTGGCTACAGTGGTCATGTTGTTTGTGACACTTTACTCCATCATCAATCCCTCTCAGGGTTCGTTTGCCTACAACATAGCTGTGTTTATCATTCTGTTTATTACACTGCTGTTTGCCAATTTTGCCGAAGCGATTGCCGAAGCACGGGGAAAAGCGCAAGCCGACAGCCTGCGTAAAACACGGGAAGAGACACCTGCCAAAAAGGTGGAAGGTATTCAAATAGTGACTGTAAGTTCTTCACAACTAAAGAAAGGAGATGTGTTTGTCTGTGAAGCCGGAGACGTGATTCCGTCCGATGGGGAAATAATCGAAGGATTGGCCTCTATCGATGAAAGTGCGATTACAGGTGAGTCTGCTCCGGTGATCCGGGAGGCGGGCGGCGATAAAAGCTCAGTGACGGGAGGTACGAAAGTATTGTCCGATCATATAAAAGTAATGGTGACCACCCAACCGGGAGAAAGTTTTCTGGATAAAATGATTGCACTGGTGGAAGGTGCGTCTCGTCAGAAAACTCCGAATGAGATAGCACTGACTATTCTGCTGGCTGGTTTTACACTTGTCTTTGTCATTGTGTGTGTGACGTTAAAACCGTTTGCCGATTACAGCAATACTGTCATTACCATTGCTTCACTTATTTCTTTGTTTGTGTGTCTGATTCCGACAACAATCGGAGGACTTCTTTCCGCTATCGGTATTGCCGGTATGGACCGTGCACTACGTGCGAATGTGATAACAAAATCGAGTAAGGCAGTGGAAACTGCCGGCGATATTGATACCTTGTTGCTGGATAAGACCGGAACTATCACCATCGGTAATCGTAAAGCTACCCATTTTCACACTGCGCCGGGCATTGATCTGCACGCTTTTGTAGAAAACTGTCTGCTTTCTTCTCTGTCCGATGAAACTCCGGAAGGCAAATCAATCGTAGAACTGGGACGTGAATCAGGTATCCGTATGCGCAGCTTGAATACGACAGGCGCACGAATGATTAAGTTTACAGCCGAAACCAAATGCTCGGGTGTCGATTTGCCGGACGGAACTCAGATTCGTAAAGGGGCTTTTGATGCTATCCGTAAGATTGTGGAAACTGCCGGAAACAAATTCCCCGAAGAAGTGGAAAAGGTGATCGCTGCTATTTCAAGCAATGGTGGTACGCCGTTGGTGGTATGTGTTAATCGGAAAGTGACGGGTGTTATCGAATTGCAGGATATCATCAAACCGGGTATTCAGGAACGTTTCGAACGCTTGCGCAAAATGGGAGTGAAGACAGTGATGGTGACCGGTGATAACCCGCTGACTGCCAAATATATTGCAGAAAAGGCAGGTGTCGATGATTTTATTGCCGAAGCGAAGCCGGAAGATAAAATGGAATATATCAAGAAGGAACAACAGTCCGGCAAACTGGTGGCAATGATGGGGGACGGTACGAATGATGCTCCCGCTTTGGCTCAGGCGAATGTCGGAGTGGCAATGAACAGTGGTACGCAGGCTGCAAAGGAAGCCGGCAATATGGTAGATCTGGATAATGATCCTACTAAACTGATCGAGATTGTGGAAATCGGTAAGCAGTTGCTGATGACCCGTGGAACACTGACTACTTTCTCTATCGCCAACGATGTGGCTAAATATTTTGCCATTGTCCCCGCCTTGTTTATGGTGGCTATCCCCGAACTGGCGGCGTTGAATATCATGCAGTTGCATAGTCCTGAGAGTGCGATCCTTTCGGCAGTCATCTTCAATGCGATTATTATTCCGATCCTGATTCCGTTGGCTTTGCGTGGCGTTCAGTACAAGCCGATAGGTGCAAGTGCTTTGCTTCGCCGGAATCTGCTGATTTACGGTGTAGGTGGTGTGATTGCTCCGTTTATCGGAATTAAACTGATTGATTTATTAGTAGGTTTATTCTTTTAATTAAAAAACAATAGCGATGAAAACTTTATTTAAATCACTAAAGATAACTCTTGTTTTCTGTGTCTTTTTCTCCGTATTCTATATTCTTATTTTGTGGTTGTTTGCACAAGTGGCAGGACCTAATAAGGGAAATGCTGAAGTTGCCACACTGGATGGAAAAGTGGTGGGTGCGGCCAATGTCGGTCAGATGTTTACAAAAGATATTTATTTCTGGGGACGTCCTTCGTGTGCCGGAGACGGTTATGATGCTTCTAGTTCGTCCGGTAGCAACAAAGGACCCACGAATCCCGAATATCTGGCTGAAGTGGAAGCGCGTATCGATACGTTCTTGGTACATCATCCTTATCTGAGCCGTAAAGATGTTCCGGCGGAGATGGTAACGGCGAGTGCTTCTGGCCTCGACCCCAATATTACTCCGCAATGTGCATACGTGCAGATAAAGAGAGTGGCACAGGCACGTGGCCTGACTGAAAACCAAGTGAAAGAAATCGTTGATCAAAGTGTGGAGAAGCCTTTACTCGGAATTTTCGGAACGGAGAAAATAAATGTGCTGAAGCTGAATATAGCACTTGAAGAGAATAAATAACCAAACACTGGGCGGCGTGCCTGTCCGAATCGTTTTAGTTATTTATTGCGGTTCAAATAAACAGGGCTGGACAGGGCGCTGCTCTTTTTTAGAAACATAAAATAAAAAGATAAATATGAAGAGTTTTTTTAGTAAGAAGATTGTTGTAGGAGCATTGGTTGCGGCAACTGTATGCGTATCGGGTATAACGGATGCAAAAGCACAGGAATTTGCTGTGCAGGGAGATATTGTCAGTTCCTATGTCTGGCGGGGAATGTACCAGGGTGGAGGTGCGGCTTTTCAACCCACGCTGGGGTTTGGGTTCGATAATTTTTCTGTTACCGCATGGGGATCTACTAATTTCAGTGGGGGGAATAAAGAACTGGATCTGACTCTTGCCTATAAGTTTGGTAAGGCGGGACCTACGCTGACGGTTGCCGATTTGTGGTGGGAAGGTGAAGGGGCATATAAATATTTTAATTTTAAGAGCCACGAGACGGGACATCATTTTGAGGCGGGATTGGCTTATACGTTGCCCGTAGAGAAGTTTCCCCTGTCCGTAGCGTGGTATACGATGTTTGCCGGAAAAGACAAGAAGCTGAATGATAGCGGAGAACTGAAGCAGAATTATTCCTCCTATCTGGAACTGAACTATCCTTTCAGTGTGAAAAATGTCGATTTAAATGTAACTTGCGGCGCAGTACCGTATAAGGCGGAGGGTATGTACACGAATAGTGGCTTCGCCGTGACTAATGTAGCTTTAAAAGGAATGACAGAGATAAAAATTAATGATAAGTTTTCATTGCCGATATTTGCACAGGCTATATGGAATCCATGTGTTGAAGATGCTTTTTTGGTTTTTGGCGTAACTTTAAGACCATAGATATAAACTCATGAATTTTTATTATGCAGAAACCCGTGGTGATCGTGATGATTACTACGGGTTGAAATAGTTTATAAACAGCAATTAATGAAATGGATATGGATAGAGAACAGAGTGTACAACATTTTTTGGATCTGATCAAGAAGTCTCATCGAGGCAAATTTAAAATCTATATCGGTATGATAGCCGGTGTAGGGAAGTCTTATCGTATGCTTCAGGAGGCTCATGAACTGCTGGAGAATGGGGTGGACGTACAAATCGGCTATATTGAAACTCACGGGCGTGCCGGAACGGAGGCTCTGATGCAGGGGCTGCCTGTGATCCCCCGACGTAAAATTTTCTATAAAGGAAAAGAGTTGGAGGAAATGGATGTGGACGCCATTATCCGCCTTCATCCCGAGATTGTGATTGTGGACGAACTGGCACACACCAATGTGGAAGGCAGTTTGAACGAGAAACGTTGGCAGGATGTGATGACTCTGTTGGATGAGGGGATTAATGTGATTTCCGCAATCAATATCCAGCATATCGAGAGTGTGAATGAAGAAGTGCAGGAGATTACAGGGATCGAGGTGAAAGAACGGGTGCCGGACAGTGTGCTTCAGGAAGCGGATGAAGTGGTGAATATCGACTTGACAGCGGAAGAACTGATCTCGCGTCTGAAAGCAGGAAAGATATACCGTCCGGAAAAGATTCAGACGGCACTGGATAATTTCTTCCGGACCGAGAATATCCTTCAACTGCGGGAACTGGCTCTGAAGGAAGTGGCGCTCCGGGTGGAGAAGAAGGTGGAGAATGAGGTTGTGATGGGTGTCTCGGTCGGAATCAGGCATGAGAAGTTCATGGCTTGTATCAGTAGTCATGAGAAAACACCCAGGAGGATTATCCGGAAGGCGGCACGTCTGGCAACACGATATAATACGACTTTCGTTGCTCTCTATGTGCAGACTCCGAGGGAGAGTATGGACCGGATTGATCTGGCCAGCCAGCGTTATCTGCTGAATCATTTTAAACTGGTGGCAGAACTGGGCGGAGAGGTCATCCAGGTGCAGTCGAAGGATATTCTGGGGAGTATTGTCAAAGTTTGTCGGGACAAGCAAATATCTTCTGTCTGCATGGGAACTCCTAATCTGAGATTTCCTCATGCCATTTGCTCCATACTCGGATATCGAAAGTTTTTGAATAATTTGTCACAAGCTAATGTAGATTTGATTATACTTGCATAATATTAACCGTATGAACGATATGAATATTAAAACAAAACTGATTCTCGGCATCGGGATGCTGGCGGGAATGATTATTTTGCTGGTAACACTTTCTGTTGTGAACCTTCAGTTGCTGACTGCCACAGAACCTGACAGTCCTGCCGCTATGCCGGCATTGGAACGCGCTCTGTTGTGGATTTCCGTTACCGGCGGTATTTGTATATTGACCGGATTGACATTGCTGTATTGGTTGCCCCGAACAATCAGTAAACCCATCAAGGAACTGAAACAAGGGATTCTTGAAATAGCCAATCATAATTATGAAGAACGGCTGGATATGAGAAATAATCAGGAGTTTCGGGAAGTCGCCGAGAGTTTCAACCGTATGGCGGAACGTCTGGCCGAGTATCGGGCAAGTACGTTAGCGGATATTCTTTCTGCCAAGAAATTCATTGAGGCCATCGTGAACAGTATCGACGATCCGATAATCGGTCTGAATATGGATCGTGAGATTTTGTTTATTAATGAGGAAGCACTGAACGTGCTGAATCTGAAAAGAGGTAATGTCATACGTAAATCTGCGGAAGAATTGTCTTTGAAGAATGATCTGCTTCGCCGGCTGATTCGTGAACTGGTGACGCCGGGAGATCAGAAAGAGCCGTTAAAGATATATGCCGATGATAAAGAGAGTTATTTCAAGGCTTCCTATATTCCTATCATAAATACGGATGCAGGGAAGGATGAACCCAGCAAATTAGGGGATGTCATTCTGCTGAAGAATATAACGGAATTCAAGGAACTGGATTCTGCCAAGACTACATTTATTTCGACCATTTCACACGAATTGAAAACTCCGATTGCGGCTATCATGATGAGTCTGCAGCTATTGGAAGATAAACGTGTCGGTGAGCTGAATGATGAACAGGAACAGTTGTCCAAAAGCATCAAGGAAAATAGCGAACGCCTGTTGAGCATTACGGGCGAATTGCTGAATATGACTCAGGTAGAGGCAGGCAAGCTGCAATTAATGCCGAAGATAACGAAGCCCATTGAACTGATAGAATATGCGATTAAAGCTAATCAGGTACAAGCGGATAAGTTCAATATTCAGATAGAAGTAGAGTACCCGGAAGAGAAAATCGGCAAGCTCTTTGTCGATAGTGAAAAGATAGCTTGGGTATTGACTAATTTGCTCAGCAATGCGATTCGTTATTCTAAAGAAAACGGGCGTGTCGTGATTGGTGCCAGGCAGGAAGGAGATATGATCGACCTGTACGTTCAGGATTTCGGTAAAGGCATCGATCCCCGTTACCACAAGAGTATTTTCGACCGTTACTTCCGTGTTCCCGGAACAAAAGTTCAGGGCAGCGGACTCGGTTTGTCTATTTCGAGAGACTTTGTGGAAGCGCATGGCGGTACGCTGACAGTAGAAAGTGAACTGGGAAAAGGAAGTCGGTTTGTGATGCGACTGAAAGCATAAAAGAGAATGTTCGGAAAGTGTCCGAGGCGGTTGCTGTGATAAATAAATGTGGTAGCTGATTTAATTTGAAATGAAACTTTGGGAATCAAGACATTGCAGCGTCTTTTAAAATCTTTATATTTGCAGACTAATTGAAGTTAAAGTCAAATTTATACAATATAATAACTTAAAAGAACTAGAATCAGATGAAACAGGACATGATTGTTATCCTTGACTTGGGTAGTCACGAGAATACGGTATTGGCGCGCGCCATCCGTGCATTAGGAGTTTATAGTGAGATTTATCCTCACGACATCACAGTAGAAGAACTGAAAGCATTGCCCAACGTAAAGGGTATTATTATCAATGGTGGACTGAACAACGTGATCGACGGTGTTGCTATTGACGTGAATCCGTCTATTTATACGATGGGGATTCCTGTTATGGCTGCCGGTCACGATAAAGCGACTTGCGCAGTGAAGCTTCCGGCATTTACAGATGATATCGAGGCTATTAAGGCTGCTATAAAGTCTTTCGTATTTGATACTTGTCAGGCTGAAGCTAACTGGAATATGGCGAACTTTGTCAATGACCAGATCGAGCTGATCAGACGTCAGGTGGGTGATAAGAAAGTATTGCTGGCATTGTCGGGTGGTGTTGACAGCTCAGTGGTAGCTGCTTTACTTTTGAAGGCAATCGGTGAAAATTTGGTATGCGTGCACGTAAATCACGGCTTGATGCGTAAAGGTGAGTCTGAAGATGTTGTTGAAGTATTCAGCAACCAATTGAAAGCAAATCTGGTTTATGTAGATGTAACAGACCGCTTCCTGGATAAATTGGCAGGTGTGGAAGATCCCGAACAGAAACGTAAGATTATCGGTGGTGAGTTTATCCGTGTGTTCGAAGAAGAAGCACGTAAACTGGATGGTATCGATTTCTTAGGTCAGGGTACTATTTATCCGGATATTGTAGAGAGCGGAACGAAGACTGCCAAGATGGTGAAATCTCATCATAATGTAGGCGGTCTGCCTGAAGATCTTAAGTTCCAGCTTGTAGAGCCCTTGCGCCAGTTGTTCAAGGATGAAGTGCGTGCTTGTGGTCTGGAGTTGGGGTTGCCTTATGAGATGGTTTACCGTCAGCCGTTCCCCGGTCCTGGTTTAGGTGTACGTTGTCTGGGTGCTATCACACGCGATCGTCTGGAAGCAGTACGTGAGTCTGACGCCATTTTGCGTGAAGAATTCCAGATTGCCGGCCTGGATAAAAAGGTATGGCAATACTTTACCGTAGTGCCTGACTTTAAATCTGTTGGTGTACGCGATAATGCCCGTTCTTTCGATTGGCCGGTGATTATCCGCGCTGTCAATACGGTAGATGCTATGACAGCTACTATTGAACCGGTAGACTGGCCTATCCTGATGAAAATCACAGACCGTATTCTGAAAGAAGTGAAGAATGTGAATCGTGTTTGCTATGATATGTCGCCGAAACCTAATGCGACTATTGAATGGGAATAAGAGTATAGAGCATTAAATAGAATAGTCCCCGGAAGCTGAATATAAACTTTCGGGGGCTAATTTTTTGCATTTAGCGTCACCTATGGCGTCACCTGCCACCAATTGATGTATAAAAGAAAAAGGCACCCAAGAGTGGAAGCCTCTCAAATGCCTTATTCTTATCAAGTAGCGGGACCCGGGATTGAACCGGGGACCTCATGATTATGAATCTGCGTCTTCCAAAGGCT
>PPYE01338783.1_pt1 | contig 10304 bp, 9 predicted proteins | sample 1559881 | NCBI WGS metagenome assembly PPYE01 (sample SAMN08240022, study PRJNA423297) | Human gut metagenome, whole genome shotgun sequencing project.
AATTCCTCCACCATGCGATCGAATCCTTTGATAGGTTTCTCCTTGAATGCAGCCGTCAGTGCCTCGTTATGCTGTTCGGATGTCAAGTCTTGGTAAGTAAACCTTGACGGTTGCTTGTCACCTTCTTCCTTCTCCGGCGTGTGCTCGACAATCTCTGGCAACCCTTCTTCATTGACGGTAAAGGCAAACGGCTTGAATTCCTTCTCACGGATGTGCATAGCCTTCACCTCGCTGATATCGGGATTGGTGGTGCTCTTGGTGATGACAAGCACCGTCTCTGCCTTGTTGTTCATCTCCGTACCGATATGCCCGCGCACGTTATTGTCGCCCTTGTTCTGATGCAATACGCAATGGATGTGCAGGTCATACTTTGATGACCATTCCATCATCTTGTTGATGACCTCGACCGATTCTCCCGCATTGTTGATGTCGAGAAGCAGGTCCCTGATTCCGTCGATGATGACCAGTCCATAGCTTTGGTCTTGGGCAAGCGCATAGTTTATGACCTCTATCCTGACGGAGGGTGTGTACTCCCTCAGACAGATAAAGTCCAGATTCTCGTTGTCGATGCTTGTAGGCAGACCGGCGAGCTTCAGGATGCGCTCCAGCACGTTATGACAATGATAGCGGCTCTGCTCGGTATCTACATACAGTATCTTGCGCTTTCCCTCTGGCAGACTGGCTCGATAGTTAAGAACCTTACCGTTGGAGAGTGATGCAGCCACCAAGGCAGACACGTTGAAGGTCTTTTTCGCCTTTGCCTTACCCGTAGAAGCACTGAAGTTGCCCAATGTGGCTATGCTGGAATTATCAACCCATATAATCTGAGGAGGTGTTTTATAAGTATGTCGATTTCTTCTCTATTAAAATACAGCATTTTTCCCCTTGGCTTATAGTGTGGAACTTCTTTTGCGGCTGTAAGTTTGTATAGCAGGCTTTCAGAAACACCAATATACTTACATGCTTCGTCAAACCCCAAGACGGTTTTGGTCTGCTTGACCATCTTCTCCAATTCCTCGATTCGCTCTATTAGTTTGTCAATAGGTCCCAAAGCCTCCAAACTGTCTTCTATTGCGACAATTCGCTCATAGAGTCTAAAATGTCTTTCATTCATGTGTCACGTACCTTAATTAAATTGTTTACAGACAGTAGCACGGTTATATTAGCCGTCTATTCTTTCTTTGTGTAGATAGTACATATTCCTCTGCTTCTCTTTGAATCTCGTTCTTCGATTTGCCCTTGGTTCCTTGAAGCCATTCATCTATCTCAGATTTGAGGAACATGATGCGTTTGCCTCTCTTGTGAAACGGTATTTCCCGATTGCTTGTCCAGCAATATATGGTATGCTCTACCGGATGTGTTGGGAGATAAGCACATCACTGTTGTCGGCAAAATCAAATATGTCGTGACTTTGGACAAGTTCTACCAACAAATCCATCTGTCTGTCTGACAATTGGCATCCAAAAGTGAGGATGGACGATTTCTTTCGGGTAAGGATTGGCAGACCAGTACCCACATGTTGAAGAAACAACTCAATAAGTTCCTGCTTGGAATAATCTTCTTTTTTCTTGATTATTGACACACACTTAGAGTCTCTAAACAAAGTACCAATAATGCCAATTGCCATCTGTCGCGAGTTCTTACAACGTGCACAATCACAGTCAATATATTGGTGACTGCGCTCAAATAGTTCTATGAAGTACTCTGTCTTCATATGATTCTTTTCAGCTTGAAGATACCAACTTCTTGCGATCTCAAACAACTCATACAGTTCTCTGTAGAAGTCTTCTGTACACTCCACATGTTTGTGGACACGCTTGCTCTCTTCAAAAAGAGAGAAGCCAAAAAAGGCTGTCTTTTTTCATTTTTATCTGTTTATTGTTATAAATGTTTGGTTTCCACGAAAGGTTAAAGTGCCAAAACAATAGCATCATTACATAGAATGATGAAAATGAAAGGCACTAAAAACCACCTGTACAATAAAGGACTTATTGATACAAGTGGTCTTCTATACTAAGTGCTTACAAATGATAATCACTATTCATCTATGTCCAACTTAAAAGCTTCTGTAGCTTCATCTTTCTTCTTGTCAATTACTTTTGCGTAGATTTGCGTAGTTTTTACATTGGTATGCCCTAACATTTTGCTTACTGTATATATGTCTGTACCGTTAGCCAATTGTAATGTTGCATAGGTGTGGCGGAAGCAATGAAAGGTGATGTGCTTGGTAATCCCTGATGCTTTTACCCACCGTTCCAAAGGCTTTGATATCCATGAAGGGTCAGGCAGTCCGGCAAACACCAACAGTTCTCCGTCTTTCTTGCGCTCACCGCAAAGCTTGTATGCCTGTGGCGATATAGGCATGTATTCAACGCCCTTAGTCTTCTGCTGAGTGAAATTGAGACGGTACCCACCATTGTATTCTTCCACCTCTGACCATTTAAGCTTTTGAATATCGCTATGTCGCATTCCTGTCAGTGCAGAGAACAAGGCTGCCCGTTTTAGTATATCATCACACGGAGTCTTTGCCAATATATTAAGTTCTTCGAGTGACAGATACTCTCTTCGAGCACTCTGAAACATGATATTCTTAGCCTTGGCAGCAATATCACAATTCAGATAGCCATCCACGAAAGCTTGTTTGAGTGCCGCCTTGAAGATAGAGAAGTACGTCGATGCCGTATTCCTTGAAATAGTTCCTTTCTTAGAACCACCCTGCGGTGCCTTTATCAAGAAGGAACGGAATGCCTCAATATACTTCATGTCAATCTGCGAGAACTGTATGTAGTCACACTTGGCAAACATTGACAACAGTGTGTGCAATCTGCGCCAGTTGACAACTATCGATTCTGACGCAGTTTCCTCTCTTTCTTTGATTAGCTTCTCAATATACTCCAGAACATTGCATTTTGAGCGTTCGCTTTGTTCTGCCATTTCCATTTGCTGCTCAGTAAAGAGAGCCATATTGTCGTATTCTTTTTGACGCAGGACTCGAACGCCATCCGCATAAAGGCAAGTTTCCATATCTTGCTTGGATTTACACTGAATAACGCCATTGTCATCTCGCTTGGGCTTGTACTTTATTCTACCAGCAACGGCTCGCTCACTACGTCTTTTATCCCATATCGGAGTAGTAATAGACCTCCTGAGATATTCACGCACTCGTTTGGGTTTGTCACTTCCCGTCTCATAAACAGGATAAGCTTCAAGATAGATGAACCACTCATCTCTCCACTCACTTTTCTTTAATTTGACGGAGACTTTAGTATAATCTAATCTTTTCATAATGGTTTTATATCTTTATAAAGTTTGTCTATTGATTCCTTGTGAGCATACACATAATTACCGATTTGCCGGGTCGGTATTGAGTATTTTCGTATATGAGCATACACGGTGCTGTCATCCCAGATGAAATTTCTTGGAAATCTCACCTATTGTATAGCAATCCTCTGGTTCCATGCGGTACATGGTAACTGGTTTCCTTGGGTTGGTGTCAAGCGGAGATTGCCGAAGTGGGTATAACTTCATCAATTCCGTTTTGCTGACCTTGATTTTGGCTCCTTTACGCTTAATAGATGAGATTCGGTTCAGTTTTATTAGCCGATAAATGGAATCTCGGCTAATACCAAACAAAGCATACGCTTCTGTTATTGTGATATAATCCCTATAATTGGGAATACTCTTGGCTATGCTGTCTAATTCCAACTGACGCTTTTCTTCATCATGCTTGCGTTTCCAAGCTACTTTGGAACATTTTGGCGAGCAATACCAAGACTCCAAAGTCCGTGCGAAGAATTCTTCTCCGCATACAGGACACTTCCGCACTATCTTATACTTTGATCCAGGCATACTAATATCTCTATGTTATTGTTACTAATTATCTTGCGCCCCATAGTTTCGCACATTATCTACTATAGTTTCGAGATACAAATGAGGTACAGATGTTTATAATAATAACGCAAAGATAGCAATATTATTGTGTACGGCCAAAAACAAGAAAAGCGTGTAACTCTCAATTTCTGCAAAGCAGCTTCAATCGGAGCTTTCTTATCAGCAGGCAACTTATCACCTAATTCTTTCAACTGATTTTCAGTAGAGAAGATTACGCTGTCAGCCTGGTTCAGCTTGTCGATCTTTTCACGTTCTTTCTTATCTGCTTCAGCATTAGCTTCAGCTTCAGCCTTCATCTTTTCGATTTCTTCCTTGCTCAAACCGCTGGATGCTTCAATACGGATAGCCTGTTCTTTACCGGTAGCCTTATCTTTTGCAGATACTTTCAAGATACCGTTGGCATCGATATCAAATGTAACCTCAATTTGAGGAACACCACGACGAGCCGGAGCAATACCTGTCAAGTTGAACTGACCGATTGATTTGTTCTGTGCAGCCATCGGACGTTCTCCCTGTAATACGTGGATAGTAACTTCCGTCTGGTTATCGGCAGCAGTAGAGAATGTTTCACTCTTACGAGCCGGGATGGTAGTGTTAGCATCGATCAACTTAGTCATTACACCACCCAGTGTTTCGATACCCATTGACAACGGAGTAACATCCAACAATACCACACCTTTGATTTCGTCTGTCAAAACAGCACCTTGTACAGCAGCACCAATTGCTACCACTTCATCCGGATTCACACCTTTAGAAGGAGCCTTGCCGAAGAAATCCTCTACCAATTTCTGAACAGCCGGAATACGTGAAGAACCACCAACAAGGATTACTTCATCAATATCAGCATTGTTCAAACCTGCATCACTCATTGCCTTCTTACATGGTTCAAGACAAGCCTGAATCAATTCGTGAGCCAAAGATTCGAATTTTGCACGAGTCAAAGTCTTCACCAAGTGCTTAGGCACACCACCCACCGGCATGATATACGGCAAGTTGATTTCTGTACTTGTAGAAGAGGAAAGCTCAATCTTAGCTTTTTCAGCAGCTTCTTTCAGACGTTGCAAAGCCATCGGATCCTGAGTCAAGTCAGCACCTTCGTCGTTCTTGAATTCCTGTACCAACCAATTGATGATTACCTGGTCGAAGTCATCACCACCCAGGTGAGTGTCACCATTTGTAGAAAGTACTTCAAACACACCACCACCAAATTCGAGGATAGAGATATCGAATGTACCACCACCAAGGTCGAATACAGCAATCTTCATATCTTTGTGAGCCTTATCCAGACCGTAAGCAAGAGCTGCGGCTGTCGGTTCGTTTACAATACGTTTTACTTCCAGACCGGCAATCTGTCCGGCTTCCTTAGTAGCCTGACGTTGAGAGTCGGAAAAATATGCAGGAACGGTGATTACTGCTTCTGTTACTTCCTGACCGAGATAGTCTTCGGCAGTTTTCTTCATTTTCTGAAGAATCATAGCAGAGATTTCCTGCGGAGTGTACAGACGTCCGTCGATGTCAACACGCGGAGTGTTATTGTCACCTTTCACTACTTTATAAGGAACACGAGTCACCTCCTTCTGTACCTGATCCCAAGTTTCACCCATGAAACGTTTGATAGAGAAGATTGTACGTGTAGGGTTCGTAATAGCCTGACGTTTTGCAGGATCACCCACCTTACGTTCACCGCCATCTACGAAAGCGACAACAGAAGGAGTCGTACGTTTACCTTCACTGTTTGCAATTACTACAGGTTCGTTACCTTCGAATACGGCAACACAAGAGTTTGTAGTTCCTAAGTCAATACCAATAATTTTTCCCATGATCGTTATTTTTTTATTTATTATTTATTCATTGATTTCTTTTTGTCCGGTTGTTTCTCCGGCTCTTATCAAGGAGCCTCGTCGCGAACGGACGCTTACTAAAAAGCAAACCGTGTGCCAAAAAGAAATTATACGAATGCATGACATAATATCTGCCAAAAAGACAGTTTTAATAAATAAACACTGCTGACATAGTCATATTCAAAGCCAGTCAGCAACTGTTTCTTTAAACAAATACAGACGACTCTGGTTCGATGAAAGAAAAAAAATATGCCTGTGTCGTCATGTGCGACACAGGCATATCCTATTATATAGATTGATCTATTTATTACTTTTCCAGCACGATGACCAATGCGCCATTTGCATCATACAAGCCAATGCCGCCACCGGACAACACATCGAATGACTTCACCTCATTGATAGCTTTCAGCACCTTACCTTCTGTTTCCATGTCCGGACAAGCCATCATTGTGCTCGCTACTCCCGGAAAAGAAATTGATTTGGCATTGCTGGTACTGGTTTCAAAACCGCCATTAATCAAATTACATCCGGCATTGCCATGAATTGTCTTTTTCTTCACATCAAAAGCAATGAAAGGTTGTTTTTCCATTCCGGAAGGAATTGCTTCACCATTCACTTCTTTTATTTTCCATTCTCCATTCAAAACCGAAAGTTTCACATCAGCCTCCTTCTTTTGTAGAACGACAACCGGACGGTTGGACGAATTGCAAAGAAACACTTTGTCCTTACCTGCCTTCTTATATCCTTTTACTTGCGCAAAAGCATTCAATACATTATTTTCAGTAGTCATATCCGGACACATCATCCGAGTACTAGCCATTCCTGTAAGTTCGAGACTTCCCGGCTTCGCATTTACATCGAAGCTACCCATCATCCGATTACAGCCGCTATTGCCGGACACACGACCAGTTGCTGTATCAAAAGCGATAAAAGGAAGGGGGGTACTTTCGCCCGGAGTGATTTTCGAGCCATTGACTTCTATGATATTCCATTCACCATTGATAGATGACAGGGGAATTGCCTTCTCAACCGAACGGCACGAAGACATTGCAAGTGCTGCACCAGCAATGCAAATTGAAACAAATACTTTCTTCATATTGTTATAACGTTTAAGTTAAAATCGAGGGCAAAGATATCAAAAAGATTGGGAAATAACATCCAATGCAACATAAAATATATACATTTGCCAGTAAATGTACAACAAACGAACAATTTACATAGTTCACTTAAAGTAAACAAATATGAGAATAATTGTCCTGTCTTTGATTCTATTCTGCTGTGGTACGTCTCCTATCATAGCCCAAAGTGATTACATCGTCACTACTCCTTCTGCACAGGAAATCCCTGTAGGCCAAGAAGAACAGTTTATCAAAAGTAACTTTCCGTTGCTACCGCTGGGCAAATGGACACCCGGGATGAAATTTATGTTCGTTCCATCTCCACGGAGCATGTTCCTTCCCACCCTTTCCAGCTACGAGACCGAGAAAGGGGTAGACAACAGCCTGCTGAAACATAAAATACTCACTTTCACGGGAACTGAAGAGAAAGCTCAGAATATCCCCAACGGGACTAACTACTCCACTCGCTTCATCTTCGAATGTGAGGGAGGAAAATATTATTATGAGATAAAGAATATGCGGCTGGAGGAGATCTCCGAAAAGGCTCCCCGTGCCGGCATCAACGGATTGGTTTATCTGAAAGATGTGGATACTGCTAAAGAGCTGTTGGTAGGAAAAACAGTCTATATACAAGCAGAAAGTGTCCGGATAGACGATGCCAACAATTATTCCGGTTACCGGGATATAGCCATTCCCGTCAATACGGAAGCAACGATTACCGCTATCGGAGTCGGCAGTCAGGCATATCCGGCAAAAATCGTATTCAAAGATACACAGGGACATTCTTATTATCTGGAAGTTGCCCTCTCACGAACAAACTCCGGCATGGACCTGAATGATTTTCAAGGAGAAAAGAGAATGAAATATTTCTCAAATGCATTCAGTTTCACCAATAAGAGTCTAGGCACTATCGAAAGCCTGAAAAATAAATATATGGGAATGACAGTTTATCCTAAAAAGGTGCTGCCAGCCAAAAGAATCGTATCATTTGAAGACAAGCAGACCGAATCACGCGTTCACCTGCCCCGATATACAGTTCTGCAAATCAAAGATATTAGATTATCTCCTCCCGGCAGTCTGGCTATTCTTTCATTAGAAGACAATGACGGAGCGATCTATGAATTGGAAACCGATCTGAAATATGATGTTATCGTCAGAAATGAAAATTATATCGAAGACTTTTTCGGATTCGAAGATATACATAAAAAATATCCGGGTATCACAGAAAATCGTTGGCAGATTATCTCCCGGGGAGATCTGGAGACGGGCATGAGTACAGTGGAATGTCGTTTATCCATTGGCGATCCGATAGAAATCGAGCTGAAAAAAGACAATCGTTTCGAAACTTGGTTCTACAATGGCAAAACACTGGAATTTGAAAATGGAACCTTGCAGCGTTACAAATAAAAAGGGGTAGCTGCGAATGATTATCTGAAAATAATCACGTATATTTGCAAAGCTAACAATTCCAATATTCTTAATATTTTAATTCGCAATTAACGAAATGGGTAGAGTTCTTATTATTGGTGCGGGCGGTGTTGGCACTGTCGTTGCGCACAAAGTGGCACAAAATGCCGATGTATTTACAGATATCATGATTGCCAGTCGTACGAAAGAGAAATGCGATAAAATCGTCGAGGCAATAGGTAACCCCAATATAAAAACAGCTAAAGTTGATGCAGACAATGTAGATGAGCTGGTAGCCTTATTCAACGATTTCAAACCGGAAATGGTGATTAATGTGGCTCTCCCTTATCAGGATCTGACTATTATGGAAGCTTGTCTGAAAGCTGGAGTGAACTATCTGGACACCGCTAACTACGAGCCGAAGGATGAAGCTCACTTTGAATACAGTTGGCAGTGGGCTTACCACGATCGCTTCAAAGAAGCAGGTCTGACAGCTATTCTCGGTTGCGGATTCGACCCGGGAGTAAGTGGCATCTATACCGCTTATGCAGCTAAACATTATTTTGATGAGATTCAATATCTGGACATTGTAGACTGTAATGCGGGTAACCATCATAAAGCATTTGCTACGAACTTCAATCCGGAAATCAACATCCGCGAAATTACGCAGAACGGACGCTATTATGAAAATGGCAAATGGGTAACTACCGGTCCGCTGGAAATTCATAAAGACCTGACATATCCGAACATCGGTCCTCGTGATTCTTATCTTCTTTATCACGAAGAACTGGAGTCATTGGTGAAACATTACCCGACAATCAAACGTGCACGTTTCTGGATGACTTTCGGACAAGAGTATTTAACTCACTTACGCGTTATCCAAAACATCGGTATGGCACGAATCGACGAAGTTGATTACAACGGAGTGAAGATTGTGCCGCTGCAATTCTTGAAAGCTGTATTGCCTAACCCGCAGGATTTAGGAGAAAACTACGAAGGAGAAACCTCTATCGGTTGTCGTATCCGCGGTTTGAAAGATGGCAAGGAACGTACTTATTATGTATACAACAATTGCAGCCATCAGGAAGCTTACCGGGAAACAGGTATGCAAGGAGTGAGCTACACCACCGGAGTTCCGGCAATGATCGGAGCCATGATGTTCTTCAAAGGTGAGTGGAAGCGTCCGGGTGTAAACAACGTAGAAGAGTTCAATCCGGATCCGTTTATGGAACAACTCAACAAGCAAGGTCTTCCCTGGCATGAAGAGTTCGACAAAAATCTGGAATTATAAGAGTAGACTTGTTCATTAAAAAGATAGTTATGATAAACGTAGGAGATAAAGCACCGGAAATCTTAGGCATCAATGAAAAAGGCGAAGAAATCCGTTTAAGTGCTTATAAAGGAAAAAAGATTGTGTTGTACTTCTACCCGAAGGACAGTACATCAGGGTGCACGGCACAAGCGTGTAATCTGCGCGACAACTATTCCGAACTACGTAAAGCCGGCTATGAAGTAATCGGTGTCAGCGTAGACAATGAAAAGTCGCACCAGAAATTTATCGAAAAGAACAATCTTCCTTTTACCCTGATTGCCGACACTGACAAAAGGTTAGTGGAAGAGTTTGGAGTATGGGGAGAAAAGAAACTGTACGGACGTGCTTACATGGGTACTTTCCGCACTACTTTCCTGATTAATGAAGAAGGAATCGTAGAACGGATTATCACTCCCAAAGAAGTGAAGACCAAGGAACATGCCTCACAGATTTTAAATCAATAACTCCATTAATTATATAAGAATAAGGTATGGCAAAGAAAGATGAACTTAATTTTGAAACAGATAATAAAATGGCATCAAGCGAAAAACTAAAAGCCTTACAGGCTGCCATGGAAAAGATAGAAAAGAGCTTCGGTAAAGGTTCTATCATGAAAATGGGTGATGATAGTGTTGAACAAGTAGAAGTGATCCCGACAGGCTCTATTGCCTTGAACGTGGCACTTGGTGTTGGAGGTTACCCTAGAGGTAGAATCATCGAAATCTATGGCCCGGA
>PPYE01160894.1_pt1 | contig 10303 bp, 19 predicted proteins | sample 1559881 | NCBI WGS metagenome assembly PPYE01 (sample SAMN08240022, study PRJNA423297) | Human gut metagenome, whole genome shotgun sequencing project.
TGTCGGCAAAGGTGGCAGATTCTTCACGGATCAGCCTTTTCTCCGAGGAAATGACATAAGCTGATATTCCTTTGTATCTGCGAATGGAAACGGCTATGTCGAAACCTTTATAATTTTGCTGTTCGACATAGCCGCCAAGAGTATAAGGGAAGTCTGTCTTTTCTATCATACAGCTTTGATATTGATTAGGGGCACAATTGTATCAACAATTTCTACCGTAGGTTCTATAAGCTCTTTTATCTCCTGAACATTTTTGTATGCCATAGGACTTTCATCCAATGTCCCTTCACATACGGAAGTAGAATACACATTGCTCATTTGGGCTTTGAATACATCCATTGATAATCTTTCTTTAGCTTCGGAACGGGAGTATAAGCGTCCGGCACCGTGGGGTGCAGAATAATTCCAATCTTTGTTTCCCTTACCACGACAAAGAAGAATACCGTCTGCCATATTCATAGGAATCACAACATAATCATTGGCGTATGCAGCAATAGCCCCTTTACGGATTATCATATCATCAAAGCTGATATAGTTATGGACTGTCTCAACGGATATTGCAGTGTTCCAGCCCAAAGCTTTGATTATACGTTGTATAATCAACTTGCGGTTGAAAGCGGCATATCCTTGTGCAATCACCATGTCACATAAATAGTGAAGCATTGCTTCATTTGTGAGATACCCGGAATACCCGGCAAATTTTTCCTTCAAACGCTGTATTTCAGCTTGCATGGATTGTGGTTCAACAGTGGACTTCAAGCGTTGAATTTCATTAGAAAAAGCTTTTTTGTCAAATTTGGCTATTTCGGCATGGTATTTGCAAACCTTCACACCAAAGTTCCGCGATCCGGTGTGTATTGTAAGAAATATATTATTGGTTGACTCAGCACGCCCCAGTTCTATAAAGTGGTTCCCACCTCCCAATGTACCTAAAGAGTTGTAGAATGTAGTTTCATTTATTCCCACCTTCTTACAAAGTTGTGATACATATTCCTCACTAATAACCGGTTTTGCCAGTTGGAATTTAGAGCAGAACTGTTCCATTCTGATAGATAAGAAGGTAAACAAATTCTCCCTTTCTTGTTGGGATAAGGATTGTTGGTTAATCTCAAATCCCATAGGTATGGTGGAACGGATTGCATGATTAATGTCCGGAAAAGAATCTTTTGTTATTGCGTTTTCAATTTCTACACATAACATTCCACAACCAATATCCACTCCGATATGATTGGGATTGACACGATCTGTAACCGGCATAGTGAATCCAATCACTATATCTACTCCTTGATGGGTATCAGGCATAACACGAACTGGAACACCAGTCGTAACCGGATTATTCAAAATGTTTTGTATCGTTCCGATAGCTTCATTTTCTATTGTATTGGCAAATATTTTACAATCTTTGCCGAATTTCCCTTGTAATTCAATCATAATCAAATCTTTTCGTTAAGTTTTTCAAGAAGTTCATTCGCACAATTTTTTGCGTATTCTTCATCTTCATCATGGAAGGACTTAACTGTTATCCAAATCCACGCAAATTTGACTTGCACTTTGTAATCAGGAATGAGGTATTTCTCTTTATTTCCGCTGTGATTATCTTCTACGAATGTAGTAGTTTTATTGATTCTGTACCGTTTCATCATTATTTATTTCTTTAGAGTGGCAATTTCTATCAAGTATCTCAATGCACTTTTTAACTCCAGTATCAAATCCTTCTTTATAGCCTTTAGTATGCTCGCCTAAAACATATATAGTCATTGACAGCCAAAATAGAAGTATGCCAACGGTTTTATACCAGCATGGTAAAGATACAGAAAAGGGCTTTAAGGTGATGGAGAAATCACCGATCCATAAAAGACCGGCAATGAGCATGAGTAAATATAAGATTTTCATCATTTATCATTGTTAAGTTCAACATATTTGCCTTGTAAAGAGCAATTCCTTAAAATTTCGGCATTTTCCCGGCCAAATGCAATAAGAACACTTCCACAACCGGGGCTGTCCCCACGTGTTCCATCAGGGCGAAAGAAACGAATCCGGTTACGTAGAAACTTCATTGCCGTGGCTTTCTTAAAGATGACATCTTGAAACATCTTTGAGTCACAACGATTGAAGAGCAATGCAATTCCGTTGCCATGCTCTGCCAAACGCTTAACAAACTGTTCAATAAGCGGACGGGAATAAGGGGGATTAAGCCAAATTCGCCCCCCCCAATTTTGTATAAGACCATTGTCCTGCTTGTTGTACATGATTTTTGCAGTAGGCCAAAGAGGGTGCATGGGAGCACATGGATCAAGGTCAAATTCACCTAATGCTTCAATGATTTCTCGTGGTGTGTTTAAGTTCAGCGGCTTTACGTTTAATAAGTCGCTCTGTCTTTTTGTTTAATTTCATCTTACAATATTTTAAAATATTCCTTGCATAAAAATCCTTTTCTTGGTGAAAAGTCTTTGAAGTCGCAACTCATGTATATTTCCTTCCTATCAGCCCAATGCGCCATGTCTTTCTGCCACTGTGGAATGATTTGGTGTGGATTGTTCAGATCACGAAAGGGTTGACAGTGTGGGAGAAAACGGCGGCTTTTAGATTTCCAGTAGTTGACACGCGCAAACGACTCTTTAAAGTCCATAAGGATGCAATACAAGAAATATTCCCCTTTATATCCATACTTGTCTATCAAAGCGGAAGCACGTTCAACTTCTGCAATTTGTCCCGGCGTATCGCATCCAAAGCGAATACGTTTAATCCATTTTACTTTTGCAAGTAGTCGGGCAATTTCATCCGTGATTAAGCGGGCATCCAGTCCTTGATTAAATCCACTTTGACACCCAGTTTGATGATTTTCTCTATTTGCTGCAAGCCATAGTTTGAGGCCAGTATATTATTATCCATAAGGATAGCTTTCTTCCGTCCAGCTGTTATTTCCTCAATATCCATATAAGGTGAGATTTTCCCTTCTTTTTTAGGAACAACACACCACTTACACCGATTGGGACAACCACGTGTCAGAAACCCATAGGACAAATTGGAGTCAATATTGTAGATAGAATAATCAGGTTGAAGACGATCAACCTCAACTGGAAGAACTTTTTCAATATCATATCCGGTACCACCTTTTTCTATTTGGTTGGCATTGATATAATAGTTATAGTCAGGTGTGAAAGTGAATACTTTAGCTGTATATACTTTGTCGTATTCACATAGGGGATTATACCACTCCACTTGATCGCCTCTTGCTTTGTGGTAAGCACTGATTTTCATAAGTGCTAAATTGGGGAAATTGCTATCAACGGCTAAAATTCCGATATTCATTATTCTTCAAATTTAGGTATTGGCATCCATGCTATCGGTTCCCATGATGAAGGTATGCTGCTCATTGAAGAGTAAATCGGATTACCTTTGTACGTATCATGGATATAACCATCCATGCAGAACCATACATTGTTGCTATATGTACCGTTAAAAATCGCACCATGTTTACATAGAATGATGATGTCTTCATTTTCATCCGCTCTTCCTTTAATGGTACATCATTGTGCATTCTGTTGTATGTAAATATCAATCCACCACCATATTTTATGTTACAACTTTCAAGTGCTGTCTTATGACTTTTGTATTCTTCTATTTTCTTGTTGAGTTCTATTGCTCTGTTGAATTTCTCTTTATCCATTCTACGTCTTCGTAATGTATACAATAGTCTAATAAATTTAAATTAGGATATTGATCCAAACATTCTTCTTGGTGAATACAATTCATGCAACACCATTCGTCTGACAGTCTGCTCATATCTTATCTGTTATACTCCAATTATCTTATCGTTGATACGAAATATGTTGTCACTCACAAAATCGTATATTTTATACATCAGTTCTGGTTCTTGCTTTTCGGGAGAATAAACCATTACCCTTTTACCTGCGCCTTTCATCCATCCGGCTTCTGTGTTAGCAGATCGACCACAAGGAAGAACCATAACGCAGACATCAGCCCACTGCATACCATTGAAATCTGAATCAAAACCTTTCTGCGCAATTGGGTGATTAAGTGCTTCTTGATATTGCTTAGTTGTCCAGTTCTGCCAATCAGGGTCTATATCAGACCATTGGAAACCACCATTCCCATGTGGGGGATTCTTAAAATCATAGACCTCATGTCCTAAATCACGGAGAATATTTACAACTTCTTGTTGAAAAGGATTTCTCCAGCTACTTGCTACATAAATTTTTGCCATTTTACTTTTAATGCGTATATTTGAACCTCATTTGCAATGTCGCAAATGATTAATTTTTTTAATTATGAAATATTTAATTAGAAAAAGCATTCTATAGCTTTACTACCGTACGGCTATGGCAATGCTTAAAATTGAATAGACGGTAGGTTGGGACTTTGTGCTAAATTGTGTTGATCTTTTGTAGTGGTTGATTGAAAAATTTATTTAGTACAGCTAAGTCCTTAATTTAGGTGGTTATGGCACAAGGGTTCCACCTCTTCCCATTCCGAACAGAGAAGTTAAGCCTTGTCACGCCGATGGTACTGCATAATTGTGGGAGAGTAGGTCGCTGCCATTTTCTTTTAAGCCTTGTTATCTTTATTGATAGCAAGGCTTAAAACATTTACATTAAAGGTTTATCACCAATAGTTATTTCTTTCATTTTATCAGATCACTTTAATTCATCCTCTAATATTAATCCTCCATTTAGAATATGATTACGCATACTTTCACTCAACGACATTGTTTGCTCCAAACTGGGACGTACCCAATTATGAACTTTCACGTATGATGGTGGAGCTTGTTTTGAAGATTTCGTGTGCATCATATCCCCTCCGCATTTACATCTCATGATGAAGGGAGTTACACCTTTGTCTTTGTATAGAGTTACCTTATAATGCAAAGCAAGGAGTGTACAGATAAGCAGTATTTTCTTCATAATATTTTTATTTATTCGCATAACCCATGGAACAGACTCATGCAGGCATATCCACCTTCCGGCTCGAACATATCAGGGGTATGTTCTTTAACATATTCCAAAACTTCCTCTACATAAGGATATTGTTTGTTCTTACAAAATCTTTGAGGTATGTATGATGGAGGGAAGAAGGAATGTCCCACGCTTTTCTCTGCTTGAATCAGACGCTGACACATTTCAGGATCATTTTTGGCTATAAGTTCAATTTCTTTGTGCCGACACATAATACATGGGAAACATCCAACACGTGAGAATCCGCGATAATACAATGGATTCGGTTCCTGCCCTGCATCCAGTATGCAATCTATAACTTGCTGCGCACTCCATTTAAAGATTGGCCTTAGAACAGAGGCGTCATATTGGGAACACCATTCTTTGACATCTTTACTTCGGTAATTTTCAGTTCTTCCTTTTTTATTAGGTTGAAAATACGATTTAAAGTACATACATTCCTCTTCCATTGCCGCACGTGCTGTACTTTCTCCGGCTCTGATACCTTGTATGATAATGCAGCTTTCTTTCAAAGAAAGTACATAATCAATCATTGGCTTCATTTTTAGTTCACTGGTACAAAACCGTGCATTCGTGGAAGGAAATCTTTTCTTGTGAACTGCCAAAGACACAAAATCGTATTTTGATTTGAGAGTTATAAGTCTTACTCCCATTTGCAGACAAACATCATTCACATGTTTATATGTGTCAGGGTGTTCCCAGCCGGTGTCACAAAACACAGCGGTTAAATTCCCCCCCCCCATATTGTTTGAAGGCTTGGATCAAACATGCTTGTGAATCCTTACCACCTGAAAAACTTACTAATATTTTCATTTTTATGTCATTTCAATTTTTACATATTCATTTTTATTAATCCCGGCACTACCTTTGGGAGAATACACTAATCGGCCTCCATTATCCAATATCTTTTGTACATCTTTCATAGCTTGGTGTGCTTGGGTATAGTCTTTGTATTCTTGGTGGCCTATTGGGTATTTACAATATCTTCTGCCACCGTCAGGCATGATGCTGATACCGAATACTGTTTCACGAGTTTTTCGGTTGAAATTCTGTTGAGTCCTTACTTTCATTTTTTTTGATACATTTTCCCAGTTTAAGTATAAATACACATTCGTTATCCGGTGCTCCCCAATTGGTGTTACCAACTCCGATGGTTATAGATTCAAGTTCAAAAAGCATTGTCCGTTTGGTGTAGCCAAAACGGAAGCGAACATGAGTGTATTCTTTGGGGTGAAAGCCGTTTCCACGTGTAATACAAGAAAAACAAATAGCTTTCTTACAATAGAAACCTGTCTTTTCATAGGAATTGCGACCTCCACATTTTGCTAATCTTCCGATCCAGTATTTCTTGATCTCTCTGTATTCTTCTTTCTTATTTCCGGATTCGATCATTTCATACCATTTTGCTTTTAATGGCAGGTCAAGGATTTTCATATTAACCATAGTCTAAAAGAGTTGCGGATTCTGTTTGTCGTGAAGGATTTTTTGAACACGTTCGATTTCTTCATCTACTTCACGCTCAATTTGTTTACTTATTCGTAAATCTATCTGTCTCTTATTTTTAAAATATTCTTTTTGGCAACGGCGCATTTCCACCACTTTGTCGAAAAATTCTTTTGGAGTCATAGATTTAAAAGGTATGGAAAAGGCCGCTTTAATGCGGCCTCCCCAGTGTGATTACTTTTTTCCAATCAGAAAGTCTTTCCACAATTCTTTGAATTGTTCTCCAAAGTAAATTGCGATTTCACTTGATTTTACAGCAAGGCGAGAGCCGAAAGTCGCAACCGAGTACGACCAATCGGTATACGAGTACGCACAAGCGAGGCCGCAACCCGCACCGGCATTCGCAGCACCGCCCCAAAGAACCAGCCGATTACGATCCTCTTCGTCCATTTCATCAATTTCTTTCTGATTATAAAGATAAAACCACGGCGTATAACGGTATTCATCTTTAGTAAATCGTGGAAAATCAGGATCGTTGTTTGTGTGATTTTAAGTTCTGACATAATGTAAATTATTTATTGTTAATACTATATCCGAATAATGCAAAATCTCCCCGGCACGGATCATCCGGGAAAATTGTTTTCATGTAATTGGTTACTTGTTGAACCATTTTCCAGTCTTCTGTTTTGCGTGTTGTTATCCCAAGCCGGTGTGCCATCTTTGCAACATGCGCATCCAATGGTATGTATAATTCTGTTGGATGAATAATAGTCCAAATACCTAAATCCACCGGCGATTTTCGTACTACCCACCGTAGAAACAGACAAATACGCTTGCATGGAGAATCACGCTCCAATTTTGGAATACCTTTTACGCCACCAAAATCTGTTTGTATTTCACGGATAACATTATTGTAACCCTCATAAAAGACTTCCAAATCATCCCATTCCTGATATATGTTGTACAACCGCTGGCAAATGCAGAAAAAGTCATGGTAGGTGAACATACGGTAGAAGGTATTTGTATTTTCTTTGTATTGTTCCCATACTTTGTTCATAATGAAGGCGTAAGGAGAATTACCCATTAGATTATCCAAAATTTCCGCTTGCTGCATTATCAGTTTGCGATTCCCGAAAGCTATCCATGAAGTAAGAAAGGCACTGATTTCTATGTCCTTTTTATCACTGTACTTATGTGGGAAAAATATAGGATCATCTTTTATAAAATCAGGTGTTTCAAATTGTTTTGCCCAGTCAAGTAGTTTGTTTCTTAGTTCTTCCATAATATTCTTCTTTCCATTTTTTGAAAGCGGCTTCTTTATCATTTGATTTCATTCTTTGCATGAATGATTGATGGGATTCCAGTAGTTCTTTGGCCTCTTCATCTCCATTTTCCGATCTTTCAGTTAGATGTTTGATATATTCTCCATAGAACATTCCAGTGTTGTCGTTATTTTGTTCATGGGCTTCATTAATTGAAAGAGAAGAAACAATTTCATCACGCTGTGCATCGTATTCATTTAACCAGCCGAGAATGATATTACCGTCCAGTCTATCGTAAATCTTACCGGAAGCCATAGCATTACGGAAACACAATTTGATTTCCTCCAATTTGAGATAATAGAATCTGTCTATTATTAGATCAGCGGTAAGTGCCACTTGAACATCATTCATCGTTTTTCCAACATTGAAAAAAGACACAAGCTCGTTAATCGCAATTACCAGTATAGCTCTTGCACCAGCCAATGTGATTTCTCTTTTTATAACGGAGAGTGGTAGATTAGGAGTATTGAGAACAGCTTCTTTAATCGAACTTACGTGCAATCCCTTGTAATACTCCGCTTGCAAGGTCAGCAAGTCTTTCAACGCTTTCTTTTCGGTTGCCGGGAGATTGCTGTTGACTTGAATTAAGTTGTTTCCCATACTTGTTAAAATCATTATTAGACCATCTGACTAAACGTTTGGAAACTTCAAATGTACGTTCCTTCTCAAAGCGCATTTTCCGTCCTCCGCATTCAGTCCAATACTCGAAAAAGTCCTTCAACATATCATCAGGATATTTCCCTCTATACATGAGAACTTCACTTCTGAATTTGTCTTTCCTTTCAGAAAGAGAATCCTTATTCATATTCATCTTATGGCCTAATCCAGCCATGAATGCTTGTTCCAATGTTGCATCAGGATGATCCCGACACCATTGAGCTGCTAATTCTTCTGATTTCATTTGATTTATAATTTAGATAACCAATATTTCCATACTCGTGAGGCTACTTGCGCCATCATAACGGGTGGTACACTCATTCCACAGATATAATGTGGGGATTGGTTGAGGAAAAGGTAATCTTGTGGAAATGTGGATATATTACATACTTCTGACCGTGATAAATATATAGGCTGCTTAAAAGGAATAATTGAGTCTGCATGAGTTGTTAGGGTGTAGCTTACTTTGTTCTCATATAGATATTGTTGATTAAAAAAGCCTCGTTTTCTTCACGTAATCCCGACATGCTAAATGTACTGCAAGGTGGTGATCCGTCCAATATATCTAAATTGTACAATTCTTCGGGAAGATTATTCCTTCTCACTAAATCACGAATATCTTCCAAATAACTATACTGGGGATGATGGTTTGTTTCATAGCATTTCATCATTCGTGGATCAATCTCATTACAGCCAATAACATCATAACCGGCTATTTTGTAACCCATAGTAGAGCCACCGCCACACGCAAAACAAGAAAAGACCTTTCCTTTATCTTTAGTAAAAACAGTATCTTCTAAAAACCAGCGATACGGATAGAGATGTTGGGGGGGTAATTACATCTTTCATCATTCCACCTCCCATAATTCAGCTACTCTTTTGAATTCTTCATCAGCCGGAACCGGGCAATCTTTGATCCATTGCATATCTTTTACTTGCCATAACGAAAGGTTTGTGTTGTCAGGAATATGCTTTTTAATATCAGGAAAAAGATTGAGTCGAAGAGATTTACTTTCCATAAGTTCATCTTTGTAGTCCAACAAAAAATTATTGGCCTTCAATAAACTATGAACATCATTAGCAGAATGTGGAGTGTAAACAACTCCATCGAAATATCTGATATAATTGGGAAGCATATCAGCCAGTGCCGTATATAGAAATAATTTTCCTTTATTGCCATAGGCCAATTTCTGAACGGTTCTGATACTTTCGGCCAAATTTGACAGTTTTTCAGGAAACAAAAGTGGCTCTCCACCAGTTATCATGATCTCTTTGTAATTAAAATGCTCAACAACTGGTAATTTTGAAAAATCCCATGAGTTGTTGCAACACATAGGACATTTGTTCGGACATTTGGTTGTAACCAATAGACGTAACTTTTCCATTATAATGATATTGTTTGGGTAAATTTTAATTCTCCGGTATATCCACGCGCTTTCAATTCTGCGATAAGTTCCCGTGGAGAAAATCTTGCCAATTCAGGATTGGAATATATTTTCTTCAATCCCCCCCCCGGAGTTTTCTTACGGTTTTTGGCATAAACATTACCGCACTCTTTGCAATATGTCTGCAATCCATCTTCGGTTGAAGCATTTTTCCAAAACTCGCTGGCCGGAAGTTCCCGGCCACATTTACTGCATTTTTTAAAATTTTCCATTATTCCTTTTCTTTAATTCTACCATATTCACATATTAGTAAGGCATCCGAAGTTGCCAATGTAACTTTTGCATACGGGAACAGCTGTTGAGCTTTCTTCTTTAAGGTGTTTTTCCATTCTGTCTTACTCAATTTGTCTGTATTCCGTAATCCGAAAGCTTTTTGCCAAATTTGTGGAGATACTGTTACTGTCGGAATCCCACAAGCTATCAATCCCATAGTCAGCTGTCCGTAACCTTCTCCAAAAAC
>PPYE01560813.1_pt1 | contig 10303 bp, 8 predicted proteins | sample 1559881 | NCBI WGS metagenome assembly PPYE01 (sample SAMN08240022, study PRJNA423297) | Human gut metagenome, whole genome shotgun sequencing project.
ACGGCCGTGGAATCTGCCGGCGTGGTCCTCCTCCGTTCGGATATCGAAAAAGTGCGGGAGGGAATCGTGCTGTCCCGGCGGACACTCCGAAATATCCGGGAGAATCTGTTCTGGGCGCTGATTTACAATACCCTGGGCATTCCCCTGGCGGCGCTGGGGTATCTTTCCCCCATGGTGGCGGGAGCGCTCATGGCTTTTTCCTCTGTTTCCGTCATCACCAATGCGCTCCGTCTCCGCTGGAGCGCCCGGTAAGGGCTTTCCAAAGAAATCGGAAAATCAGTACATGAAAAAAAGGACTGCTCTCTGCAGTGTGCAGAGACAGTCCTTTTCTGATGCATCTTTTCAGGAAACCGGGGAAACTCAGATGAGCTGCGGCGCTTTGGCGAGCGTCTTTTCCGTTTCCGATACAAGCTCTTCCATGATGGCAGCCACGGGCTGTACCTTTGTCAGGTGCGTCAGGGACATTCCCGCAGGGAGGAAGCCGTTTTCCATATCTCCGTGGACAGCCGCCTTCGGAACGGAGCCGGCAGCAAAAGCAGCCAGCTCCTCTGCGGAAGCGCCGCTGTATTCCTTTTCCAGGTAAGCGTCGGAATATTTGTTCCGGAGGCCGCGGACGCTGTCATTCCGGGTGAAGCCGATGACGGCGGAATCCGTATCCTCCGCACGGATCAGGGCTTCCTTGGCATGGGGATGAATCGGGGATTCTTCGGACAGGAGGAAACGGGTTCCGATCTGTACGCCGGAGGCACCCATGACGAGCGCTGCTGCAATGCCTCTGCCGTCGGAGATGCCCCCTGCGGCAATCACGGGGATTTCGATTTCGGGGAGAACATTTTCCAGAAGAGCGGTGAGGGTGATCTTTCCGTCATGGCCGCCGGCTTCCATGCCTTCCACGACCATGGCATCCGCACCGGCTTCCTGCACCTTCTGCGCCAGCCGTACATTGGGGACGACCGGGATGCACTTAATGCCGTTCCGATGGAGCGGTTCGAAGCAGGGAATGGGATTGCCTGCGCCCAGGGTGACAAAGGGAACCTTTTCCTCGCAGATGACCTGCAGGATATCGTCCTTATTGGGCGCCTGGAGCATCAGATTGACCCCGTAAACGCCGTCCGGACCGAGGAGATCCTTTGCCTTCCGGATTTCCTCCCGGACCCGGTCGGCGGTGAATCCGCCGGAGCCGATGACGCCGCAGCCGCCCGCACGGTACATCGCTGCTGCAAGAGTGCTGTTGGAAATATTGGCCATCGCACCGAGAAGGATCGGATAGTCAATGGAAAGAAGCTTTGTGATTTTGGTATTCCACTTCATGGGAAATACTCCTTTCTGCAAAGAGAAACAGAGAATCCATATGTTTCCGGGATTCTGAACCCATTATATCCGTATTTTTTCCTCCTGTTAAGAAGAGACAATGAAGAAAGGAAATCTTTTGCAGAGAGGTAATGATTGCAAAATACAGCAGGTGCGGCATTTTTGCACAGATATTTGAGACTGCCTGAAGAAAAGGACGCGCTCCTGTTCCGGAATATGGGACAAGACAGGAAGTCTTATCGGTTAAGACGGCCGGCTATGTATTCGGAATTCAACGTTCCTGCGGAGCTTCATGCGAAACGTGTTATGAAAATGTCGTCCTGTATGTGAAATCGGCAGGAAAGCGGGAAAAATTGACGGAAGAGTTTTAGCAGATTATGAGATTTAATTTGCTTGATACGGGAAATAGCTCAATAGATAAGGCTCATGCAAAGTATCGCAGCGTATTGATTTATGCCCGGAAGGCCGGAGAAGACGGAAATCTGCGGAAGAATCCGTGCAATCTGCAGGAGAAGCCTGAAAGGAGAATCTGCAGGCCGTTATGGCGGAAAGAGACAGTAAAAACCGGGCTCCTGCGCGTTTTTTACTGAGAGGAGATGACGGGAAAGAAAATTTTATTAATGTATTCTTCGGTATGGGAGGTTATAAGGTGATTTTCCACGGGGTAAATAAAGATTTTCCCTTCTGGGGAAAGACTGTTCCGCTGCAGAAAGAGACCGGTTTTTTTAGCCAGGGTTTTTGCTTTTCCTATAAAGGTGCCCTGAAAGTACAGCTCCAGATAAAGCCCTTCCCGGAGAATGGTTTCCGGAAGCGGAGGTGAAGACGGAAGGGGAGGAGCATAGGAAAAGAATGCTTTGGATATAAAAGAGGGCTGGGGAGAAAAGAAAGTTTTGGCGTCAAGAATCCAGCCAAGGTGTTTTTCCGTAGAGTTGCCGGGGGCTCGGAACATCTTGCGGCAATGGGCAGCATAGAGCATGAGTCTTTCTTTTCCGGTTAAGCAGGAATCAAGAGCGGTTATCCGAATGATTCGCTGCGGTTTATGGACCAGTGTAATCTGATTCAGCCGGGAGTGTGCATCGGTATGCAGCGCGTTTTCTACAGAGAGTACGGCATTTCGAATCTTTTCCGTATCACTGATGATTTTTTCACATTCAGAATTTCTTTTTTTGAGAAGCCGGAACAATCGGTCCTTGCTTCGGTTTTCCAGATAATCCTTTATATCGGCGATGGAAAAGCCCAGACTGCGCATATTTATTATGACTTCCAGAGTCATGTACTGGTCTGCTGAATAGTGACGATAGCCATTTTGGCTGATGAAAGCCGGGCTCAGAAGTCCTACTTTGTTGTAATACTGAAGGGTTTGCTTGGAAATGCCGAACATGGATGCCATTTCTCCCACAGTAAAATAATTTGTATACCTATTCATGGAAAAACCTCTTGAAATTAACCATATAGCAGGTATATGGCTAAAGTCTGCTCATTATTTATATACATATTGCGTTATTTCAAACGCGAAAAGGACTGACAGGATGCTGGCTGCATTGAGCAGACCGACGCCGGCCGTGCAAAGCCTGACCGGGGGATACAATTTTGTCCGTTATTGCTGCTGCACGGCAAACTCTGACGGGATATATTCCGGGCAAAGGAAGAAAGGGCAGGAAATTTATGCAGCCCCGCAGAGGAATTGTTCCCTGCTGTGTCGTGGAGACCAAATGAGATTCTTGGAAATATAAGAAATCTTATTAAAAAATAATAAAAACAATATTGAAAATATACCTGCTATATAGTTTATCATAAAAAAATAATCATTTGCCAATCTGAAATGATTATTTTTCAATCTAAATTGAGCTGAAAAATCAATGGTTTATCAAATTTGACATCGCCCGAAGCATTGCGGAAGCCATGGGGCGGTATTCTTTTCAGAATTTGCTAAAGGGGAATTTATTCGTATCATTCGAAAAAACGGGGGTTGGTTCATGAAGAATTTATCAATAGGCATAGCATTGATCTTCTTGTACCTGGGATGCTTTTCCGTATCGGCAGAGAAAACAGGAGCAGCAGAAACAGGAAGGAATCCTTTTGACTGGGAAATGAGGATGTCTTATGACGGGCTGACGGAACGGACGGGCGAAGAAGCGGCTGCAGAGAGAAAAACTGCACAGGAAAAAGCGCATTGGTCCCTGATACTGGAAAACAATATGGGAATTTATGCTTACGATGAGGATTCTCTCAGTTTTGAACAGAATCCCGACGGAACCATTAATCGGGAACAGGTGAATACGATTGTGAAAACCGTTTTTACCGATGAGGAACTCCTGAAAAAGTTAAATAAGAAATACCGCTCTTCCCTGAAGAAGAACGAGAAGACACAATATTGCGAACTGCTGATGCTTTTTAATGTGCAGAATCATACCTATCGGGTAAAGGAAATGAAAGTATTCGGCAGTGAAGGATCGGTTCTGGAGACAAAGACAGGAAATGCCGAATTTGTGCCGGTTCCGGAACATACTTTTGCGGAAGCTATGCAGGAAATCTGTATTCGGGCGGTACAAAATACGGAGGCAGAAAAAGATGGAGAAACAGAAACGGTTGAAATGAGAGGGAGATGAGGAGTCAGAAAAGACCGGGAATCGCACGGCGGAATTCCTTTTTATTTTTGATGTGCCGGCCTGATGGCAACGGCAGCCTTGCAAGCCGTTTTTGACGGTAAAAGGCTTCATGAAAGGCCGGTATTTTTTGGGGATGCTTTCGGCATGAATGAGGAATCGTGCCGGGCAGGTTAAACAACAGAAAGGAAGAAAAAGAGAAAATGAGAAAGCAGGGAAAATCATTTTCAAAAGTTTTATTGATGTCTGTAGTGGCATCAGGAGCCATACTTTGGGGAGAAAGTACCGCTGTCATGGCAGCAGGGGAGGAAGCGGATGCGTTTGATTTGGAACCGCTTATCGTAACAGCGACAAGAACGGAAAAGAAGGATCTGGATATACCGGCGGATACGCAGGTTCTGACACAGCAGAAAATCGAAGCGAGCGGCGCGGAAAATGTACAGCAGCTGCTTCAATCCGTGAGCGGTATCGTATATCAGGCAAAAGGACCGGGAGGAGCTTCTTTAGGCTCGATGACCAGTAAGATCAGTATGCGGGGTGTGGAAAAGGGAACGCTGATTCTGGTGAACGGTACGCCTGTCAATTACCGGGGACTTTACAATCTGGAGGATATTCCTCTGGACAATGTGGAAAGAATTGAAATCGTCAAAGGAGGCGGTTCCGTTCTGTATGGAAGTGAGGCAACCGGCGGCGTAATTAATATCATCACAAAGAAAAAGAGGATGAACAGTGTGAAGGTTGGCTTCGGAAACAGAGGCCGGCAGAATCACAGTCTTACTGCGCAGGCGGGAAAGCTGGGAGTTACCTACAGCTATGATAAATGGGGTGATGTGGGGAAAATTTCAGACTCCGTAACATCTCTGAATCCGAATGACAAGGATATGTACAATGTATTCAATGGTTCGGAAAAAAATAATTTCACTGCCGATTATACCTTCAACGATAATATGGATTTGCTGTATATGCACAATAAATCCAATGCATATTATACATATACATTTGGGAAAGGCTATGCTGACAACCTTCTGGGCCGGGCCCGGTATTTCAGAAAATATGAAAAAACACAGGATTTTGCCCAGTTTAATTTCAAGGATGATAACGGTTTCAAGGGCAATGTCTACTATAACCGGAATGATCTGGATACTACCGGTGCAGATTACCTCAGTTCCTCCGGAAGTTCTGCAGGATATCCGAAGTCAAAGAATGCCAAGGAAGAAAATCTGACCTACGGTACGGATATGCAGAAGCAGTGGAAGATGGGAAACAATAACTATCTGCTGGGCACGACTTACCAGAGAGAGGAATTTCAGGATGCGAGTTCCGGGGTGTGGAACGAGAAGAAAGGACGGAACAATTTTTCCGTATACGGTTCCTGGGAAACCGGTGTGGAAACGGATGATATTTTTACGGTCAGTGCCAGGGAAACCTGGACGACCGGAGCCAATGAAAACAAGAATTTTGATAATTTCAGTGCCCAGGGGCAGTACCTGCACAAGCTGGATGATAAACAGAGCCTTTATGTGAGTGTCGGACAGTCTTTTGTGATGCCCAGCTTCAGCAATATGTATGCTACCGGTGCCGGTGCTGTTGTGGGAGATCCCGACCTGAAGCCGGAAACGGGAATTTACGGGGAAGTGGGATACAAGTATATCACGGATACGCACAGTTACAAGGTGGCACTCTTCACAACGAGGATCGATGACAATATCAGTTTCAGCAAATCAGATGGTAAATATTATGCTTTGAATGAGGATTTTAAGAATACCGGAATTGAATTCAGCGGAGAAATCAATACACAGAATGGCTGGATTTACAATTACGGGATTACCTACAGCAATCCTCAATCCAGAAGCAATACGGAAAAAGACGGAGTTATTACCGATTGGAGAAGAAATTTTGGACGGGTGCAGCTGAATGGAGGCGTAACCTATCATAAAGATAAGTGGACAGCGAATCTGACGGCAAACTACTTGGCGGAACGCGTTCTTACGACCAATACAAAGGGAGTATCGGAAACGAAGCCGTATCTGCTGACTACATTCAACCTGAAGTATGCACCGAACAAAACAAATGAGATCAATCTGAGCATCGATAATATATTGGACAGACAGGATAATGTAAGCCATGCCTCTTCTTACTATTACACAGCGCCGATCAGTTATCTGTTATCGTATACATGCAAATTCTGAGGGACGGTCAAAATGGAAGGGCAGCGGAAGCTGCCCTTTTCCGGCAAAGGGACGGAAGGCATTATATGAAGTGTTGGAAAAGTGTTTCCGTATATGCAGGAATCAATTGACCGGGCGGCTGCAGCAGAGAAATATCCTGTTTCCCGCAGGGAGAAAACGAATTGAGATGGGGGCAAGCGGAAGGAGTTTTCGTGAAAATTTTCATTGGAATACTGATGTGGCTGTGCTGCGTCTCCACGATTTTTGCGGATACGGAAATACAGGCCGTATATCCGTACAGACTGGATAAACAGGATATGCATACTGTCACGGCCGGCAGTACAACACCTCTCTATATTGATATCAAGAGCTTCAATAATGATTATGAAAAAGAGGCAGATATTCGGATTATGCTGCCGGAAGGCTTTTCCGCAGTGGGGAATGAGGATTGGAAAATCAGCAGAGACGGGAGAACTGCGTCTGCGAGATGGACTTTGCCTTCACATTTCGGTCATAGCTTTGGACTGCTTTACGTAAAAGCAGAAGATTCCGCAGCGGAAGGAGAAAAACATATTGCGGTGGAAGTAGAAGAAGACGGGAGGATACGGGAAAAAAGCATCGATTTTATTTATCGAAATACCGGGGAAAAAACGGCGGATTCCGGAAAGGAGGCAGATTCGCAAAGTTTTGGCTGGTATATCCAGAATATTACATTGCCGGTAGATGAATCAGGGAAAATGGATGACAGGACAGCCGACGGTGTTTTGTATATACGAAACGTTTCCATGGAGTCCTTCAGAAATTACATGATAGGAGACGGTGCGACGAACTGGGCTGTCGTTTTTGAGCACCCCGCAGCGTACTTGCTGCTGGATATGCGAAATCCTCAGCGGGATATACGATTGTTGAATTTCAGGGCGGAATTGATTGATAAGAAAACAGGGAAGACTGTACCGGGGTTATGTACTGCGGCAAAAACGGGAGAGCCGGAATCTCCGGGATGGAGCAATTCTCCGGAGATGAATCAGGCAGTTGCGGCGATGCTGTCTCTTGATGGAAGTACCATGCAGACATTTATCCTGCCTCTGTATGTTGATTATTTTAATGTTATGGAAGGAAGTTATATACTCCGGGTCACGGTTTCCGATCATATGCAGAAGAAAGTGCAGGAGATTCCTATTGTTATTGAACAGAGGCACAATGCGGGAATATTGGCTGCCGGGATATCAATCTTTTGCCTGCTGGCAGCTGCGGCGGGAATTCCCGGCTTGAAAAAATGCATTATTCGTACCGGAGCCCAGGGTGCAGTTACTATTGCTCTGTTTGCAGCCGTAGCATTCGGCGGGGTTTCTGTACCGGCAACGATGTTTGGAGAACTGATGCATGTATTCCTGGGACCTTTTTCTGTACTCCTTACGGGGCTGTTTAGCGGCGTCTTTCAGTATTTGCTGTTGATTACACTGGTGATGCTTTACCGCCGACCCGGTGTTGCAGCGCTGATGTTTCTGATAAAATTTATGCTTTCCTGTATCCTGTTCGGTCATTTTACGCCGTTAGGATTGCTGAGCTGCTGTGTTTATATGGCTGTTGTGGAATCTGTTTTGCGGATATCAGGCTTTTATGCAGAGAAGGAAATCACGGCGAAACATATGCTTTTCATTTCATTGGGAATAGGTGCGGCTGACGCAGGTATTACCTGGATTAATCTGGAACAGATGATGTTTTTTTATCGGTTGTATTATGCGAATTGGTATATCGGGCTCTGTATGCTGATCAACGGGTTTCTGTACAGCAGTATCGGGAGCTGGATCGGTTATGGATTGGGATTGAAATTGCAGCAGGTTACGGGGGAGTAAGATGCTCAGAATCAGGAATTTATGCTATCGATATCCGAACAGAAAAAAAGATACCCTGAAGAATATCAATTTGCAGATTCAGGCGGGAGAAATGCTGCTGCTGGCCGGACGCAGCGGATGCGGAAAATCTACTCTGATTAAAGCAGTCAGCGGCATATTAAGGATGGAAAAGCGAGGCTGTCTCAGGGGAGAAATTTATCTGAACGGGGAAAATATTGCCGGGCTGATGCCGGAAGATATCGGACAGATTGCAGGAACGGTATATCAGACGCCGGATGATCAGCTGTTTGCTATGACAGTTTATGATGAAGCGGCCTTTGCACTGGAAAATCAGGGGTATGGGGAAGACTTCATAAGAGAACGAGTCTTTCAAATATTGTCGCTTGTCGGATTGAAGGGAATGGAATATTTCAGTATTCATACCTTATCGGGCGGCCAGCGGCAGAGGCTTGCATTGGCCTCTGTCCTTGTGACAAATCCGGGATTGCTGATTCTGGATGAACCGGTCAGTCAGATGAATCCGCAGGGGGTACGGGATTTTCTTCATCTTCTGGTCAGACTGAAGGAGACGCAGGGACTGACTATTCTGATGATTGAACACAGGATCCATGAGTTAGCTGAATATTTTCAGCGGATTGCGGTGATGGATAACGGAAGAATCGTTTATGACGGCAGTATGGAAAAGGTATGGACTTCGCTGCCCGATGAACTCCGGAACGGTCTGAGAGAACCGCAGAATATAAGACTGTGCAGGGAATTGCATCTGCCGGAGTGGTCCAATGACAAAGAAAAAGTTCTTCAAATGATAAAAGGTCAATGCAGGATTTCCGATTCGCCTCCGTTGGCGGCCGAAAAAGCGCATAAAACGTGTCTTTTTCGGGCAGAACATGTTTCTTTCTGCTATGAAGGAAAGAATAAAGATATACTTCATGATTTAAATTTTGTGCTGCATGCCGGAGAAATGACGGCTTTGATGGGGCGCAACGGGGCAGGGAAGAGTACCTTGATGAATCTGATTGGGGGAGTCTTTTCCCTGCAGAAGGGAAGAATCTTTCTGGAAGAAAAGCCATTGGAAGAATCATTGTCTGACATTGGCTATCTGCGGCAGGAAGCGGATTTGATGCTGTTGGCAGATACGGTCAGAAAAGAGTTTTATTGGAACAATAAGAGTCTTGCAAAAGAGGAATATGAGACGCTGATAAAGAATATGGGATTAACGGGATACGAGGAGGACTTTCCGCCGGCATTGAGCAAAGGGCAGAGACTGCGGGTGATTTTGGGCGCAGTATTAGCACGGAAGCCGAAGCTGTTGCTGCTGGATGAACCCACCGCCGGGCAAGATCAGGAAAGCCTGGATGCCATAAAGAGATTATTATGCAATTATGTGCAGGGAGGCGGCTGTGTGTGTTTCTGTACGCATGATGTGGAGCTGGCAGCAGAAATAGCCGATCATGTCATTTTAATGGCGGAGGGAAGGATTGTGGCGGACGGCACTGCCGGGGAAGTCCTTTCCGATTCGGATTGCCTGGCGGAAGGGGGGCTGGAAGCCCCGGATATGCTGGAACTTTCGGCACGATTGCATCTGCCGCCGTGTCTTACCGTGAAAGAGGTAGAGAAATATGTCCATGAGGCAGCTTTGGGAAGGGAATGATTCAGCAGAATGGATTCGGAAAATATCCGGAAAGACAAAACTGATATTTTTATTTTTGTTTTCTGTTCTGAATATTGTCATAGATCATCCGCAGACTTTATTTCTTTTATTTACCGTTGTCCTGCTTTTGCATCTGGCGGCCGGAACTTCATGGGAGAAATGGCAGGTTCTGTCCGTATTGCTGTTGCTGAGTCTTTGGGGGGCTATGTTCAGTCAGGCATTATTTTTTGCACAGACTCCGCGGACGCCTTTAATGGTTTTTCTTGAGCCCGGTGACGGTTGGCCGGGAAGAATTACCGGGGGAGTGTGTATTTATCGGGAGGGAATTATTTACGGGGCGGTTCAGGGACTGCGTTCGGCAAGTATGCTGGCACTGGGATTTCTCATATGTTGGACTTCTGATCCGCGGCAGCTGCTGAAAGCCTTGATGGATTGGAAAATGCCGGCACAGATGGCATTCATGCTGGTTACTGCCATAAGATTCCTTCCGATTCTTGCAGCTGAAGCAGGAGAGATTTTGCTTGTCCTGCAGCTGCGCAGTGATTCCGAACGCGGCAGACATGCTGTGCTGTGTCATATCCCTCATATCGCAAAGCCTTTGCTGGCGAGATGTCTTCGCAGATCCCGAACGCTGGCTTTATCCGTCACCAGCAGAGGATTTTTTCTTGACAGGCAAAGGGAAAGAAAAGAAAAATGGCCCTGGGCGGAAAG
>PPYE01628120.1_pt1 | contig 10302 bp, 8 predicted proteins | sample 1559881 | NCBI WGS metagenome assembly PPYE01 (sample SAMN08240022, study PRJNA423297) | Human gut metagenome, whole genome shotgun sequencing project.
ATGAACGCACTTTGAAAAAATGATTGGGTCAGTCTGAATAATACCCGTATCTTTACAGTGTCATTAAGCTTAAGGACAAAACTAAACTAATTTATTAACACGTAAAAACTATTACAATTATGCCAGTATTGTACAAACCCTTCCAGTCAGTTCTGGAGGACAAGAACAAAAAGAAATTATTTCATCCCCGTGTGATTTACACGGCCAATGTGTCAACCGCCCAACTCGCCAAAGAGATAGCCGCTTACTCGTCTCTATCCACGGGTGACGTGAAGAACACGCTTGATAACCTGGTGACAGTGTCTGCACAGCATCTGCAGGCATCGGAAAGTGTAACGCTCGACGGCTTCGGAACTTTCCGTATGGTGATGAAGTCCAACGGTAAAGGTGTGGAGGTGCCGGAAAAAGTATCTGCCGCCCAAGCTTCCCTTACCGTCCGCTTCCTGCCCAACTACACCAAGAATCCCGACCGTACCACCGCTACCCGTTCTTTGGTGACGGGTGCCAAGTGTGTCCGTTTCGACCTTGCCGATACTTCGGCTTCCGGTGGCGGAGATAGTGGTAAACCTGATGGTGGTGGCTCCGGCAGCGGTGGTTCCGGCGACGGCGGTGGAGAAGCACCGGATCCGGCAGCATAGTCTGCACGTAGGTCGCAACACAAACACAAATGGCTGACTAAACGACTAAACGGAGCTTTTTAACTAGACTAGTAAACTAAACTAATTATCCACTAACATGCGAATTATTAACTTAATCGTGGTGCACTGTAGTGCCACGCGGGGGGATTGTACGCTCTCTCCGGAAGATTTGGACCGGTTGCACCGGCGCCGCGGATTCAACGGAACAGGCTATCACTACTACATCCGCAAGGATGGAACGGTGCACCTCACCCGCCCCATCGAACGCATCGGAGCACATGCGAAAGGTTTCAACGCTCACTCGATAGGTATCTGCTATGAAGGTGGTCTGGACTGCCGGGGACGCCCGGCAGATACCCGGACTCCGGCACAGCGAGCCACACTTCGGCAACTCGTTGGGCAACTGCAAGAGAAATTCTCTGGCTGCCGGGTATGCGGACATCGGGATCTTTCGCCGGATCTTAATGGAAACGGTGAGATAGAGCCGGAAGAGTGGATTAAACAGTGCCCGTGTTTTGAGGTGGCAAAGGAATTCAAGGAACTTGAGGAGTTTGCTATCAAAACAGAAAACACGGAAGAACACAGAGTAACACAACACATTAAAAAACAGAAAGGAGGTAAATTATGGCAATGAAGAAATCAGTATGGGATATGATCCTGAAGGTGGTTATCGCAGTGGCTTCGGCTTTGGCTGGCGTATTGGGCGCTAATGCGATGAATTTGTAATTTTTCAATAGTTCTATCATTTTATAATTCTGCAGATTCCGGAGTCTGGAATCTGCAGAATTTCAAACCAATATTTCAACACAGATTAAGACTCAAACTAAATGCTATTTCCTCCGTTTTTTAACCATTTATATAACAAAAACAAAATATGAAACGATTAATTTTTATACTATCATTTTTCGCTGCACTCTTTCCTTTTACGGCACATGCAGCTTCTACAGCTCCATACGTTCCCCTTTCTGTCCCCACTTCTCCGCAGGCGGCAGCCTTCAAAATGTATGGAGATGTGGCCGTGAATCCTGCCATGGGGGTGCCCGACATATCTATTCCCTTGTTCGACATCGATCATCACGGCTATCGGTTGCCTTTGAGCTTGAAATACAATCCGGCTCCGTTCCATCCCGGCTACAACTATGACGTGTTCGGCCGTGGCTGGGCATTATCTATCAGCAGTTGCATATCGCGAAGCATAGAATGCATGCCCGATGAACTTACAGACTTTAAACTGGATACCGACAAGTTTGGAGAGTCATATAGGAACTTATCGGAAGAATACCTGAACACGTTGGAACTAAAGTCCGACCTATTTACCGCTATCCTTCCTGATGGTAGTTCCTTCGAATTCGTTATCAGAAAAACCTATGACGGCAAAATCGAATATGTAGTTTCAGGTGGACGTGATGTGAAGATAACCCATGCTACTAGGGATAGAAAGATTATATCTTTTAAAGTGGTGGACGAACAGGGTGTTGAGTATGCTTTCACCGGTGCCGATACCACCTTTAGAGGAACGGGGTGTACGATTACTCCCTACAACACCACTTATGTGTCCTGGCAACTAACCTCTATCCGTCTGCCCCATTCTTCGGAACTTATTACTTTTGATTATGGCAAGAGTATTCATTCTAACTTTGGGTATCAGCAGGCAGAACCGGCAGTACGTTTCCATCATTTTTATGAGTTAGGGTGTAGTCCGGATGTATTTGACGTCACTGTACATACTTATACACGGCAGCATGCATATCAGATGAAGCTTCTGACTTCCGTCACTTATGGTACCACCACCATCCGCATCAATTATAAGGATGGTACAAACAGTGAATATTATAATTATGCCCAAAGTATCAGTATAAAAGACGGAGACAGACTTGTGCGGACCATCAACCTGGAACAGCATCAGGGCACTTTGCAATCTAGCAGTTTATCAAAGTCGCCTTTCAGCATGCTTGACTGCGTCACTCTGCTTGGTGGTAATGATGCATCATCCGAGACTTATCGGTGTGGATATACATCTTCGTATGCCAACTTTGGTGGAACAGACCATTGGGGTAACCTGAATTTTCGCAGCAACAATTATGACGTGGCCTATATGAATCTGTTCGTGGGCTTTGATGTGTCCAGAGCCAGTAGCTCTTTTGTAACAGACGTACCAAAAGACGAAAATGATTTGTCTCCTTTGGATAAAGTGAGACTCTCTAATGTGCCCTACAACACACGTAAACCTGCCGGCCCTGAAAGCCATTGTGTACTCCGCAAATTGACCTATCCGACAGGAGGCTACACAGAGTTTGACTTTGAGAACCACAAGTTCTTCTCATTCACAGATGATGATGGAGACTATATTCACGATAAAAAAAAGCGCGTGAAGACCGAGGCTACAGGTTTCAGGATTCGTGAAATCGTCAACTATACGGCAGAAGGTGTACGAAGCGATTCCAAACACTACTGTTACGGGAAAACCGAATACGAAGAAAACGGCTGGGAAATCGGACGCTACTACCATACAGGCGCAGGCGAACCAACCCTCGATCCTACCATTCAGACTTATATGAACTATCAATCGACCGACCTTCCAATGTCGGTACTGAACATGGTTCTGGGACTTGATCCGAATGGACAATATCGATCCTTCAAATCCAATCCCTTCATGAGTTATAGTCCGTCAGGAGGATATCCTGTTTACACCTGGGAGTGGGAATGTACGTTCAGTGCATTCAACTTCCAGCGGCTTCTGAACGGCCGTCCCGCAGTGGTCTATCCCGAAGTTACAGTCTATTATTTAAAGGATGGTGCAACCCAATTTAGTCCTGAAAATTGCAATGGAAAGACTGTCTATCAATATGACATCTATGAAGCAATGCAGAATGACACCGCCTTTTTCGAGAAACCGCAGTACTATGGCAATGTGCTCTGGTATGAAGGAGAGAAATATCGTTATAATCTATTAAAAGAACAGACTGACTACATGAGCAACGGGCGTGAATATAAACTGAAGCGGCGCGAATCACTGATTTGGCGTTACGGTGGCTCGTCGGTGATAGATTGGGAATATTCCAATTCATACGGAACCCCATCATTCGTCCCTGCAACCGCTGTTCTTGGTAATTTCTATACTTCTACCTGTCAGATGCTTGGACACTCACTTCTATACGAACGTAAAGTAACCACTTATGACGAATCGGAAACTGGTATTACAGATACAGAACACTACACCTATCTCTCCGGCAACCGGATGCGATGGAAAGAACGGAATGCAGGAGGCCTACATCGGGAGACTAATTGGGAATATCCGGCTATCGCGCGAACTGGTACAACCCCGGATATTGTTCGCAAAATGGTGGAAAAACACATATTTAACCCCGTGTTGAAAGAGATACAGAATCAAAACTCTTATAATTATGAAGGCAATAGACGTGAATTCGGAGAGTTTCCTACAGAAAGTGGGGATACGCTGATATTGCCTGCCCGATTTTATCAGACAATTTACGATCCGAGTTCACACTACAGCGAAGTCCTCGTTTACTCTTCCAACGGAAATCCCCGCGAAGTAGTTTCTAAGGATAAGTTACATACGGTCTATCTATGGGGATATGGTGATCGCTATCTTATTGCCGAAATCAAGAATGCCACTCTAGAGCAGGTGGAAACCGCCGTGTCCTCCGTCTTTGGCATGACATCCTCCGCATTGGCAAAGAGCACTACTCCTGATACCGCCAAGCTAAAGGCATTGCGCAACCATACGTCTCTCTCGGAAGCACATGTTACCACTTTTACTCATCTTCCGTTGGTGGGTGTTACCTCAATCTCCGATCCTTCAGGGAAGACTTCGTATTACGACTACGATGGACTGGGGCGCCTGAAGGCGAATTACTATTACGAAGGTAACGTCGTGGATGAAAGCAAGAAACGCGTCGTGCAGGAATATGATTATCATTACCGTAACTAATAAACAAAATATGTACAAACTTATGAAACGAATATATTTACTTCTTTCGCTCTTATTGTGCTCTCTTTTATGCATGTCGCAGGTGAGCACTTCACAGAACTATATTAGCACACGTACTTACACCTCGCCCGACCATAGCGGTTGCCGTGAACAGGTAGTATACTTTGACGGTCTGGGCCGTCCCTCACAAACGGTAGATTGCGGCATTACGCCCGACAGGAAAGATCTTGTCTCATTACAAGAGTATGATGATCAGGGACGCAAGTTACGCACCTGGCTTCCTGCCAAGTCGGCGGGAAATGGCAATTACATGACCCTCTCTTCCTTACAAAGTGGTGCAAGCTCATTGGCAGGCGGTGATGTACGTCCGTACCTACAGACCACGTATGAAGCCTCTCCCTTGAACAGGCCGGTTGCGCAGCATGGGGCGGGTGAGGCATGGGCAGAGCATCCTGTAAGTTACCAATATATCACACGTAATCCCCGATCCTTTCCCTCGTCTTATTATATGACTCCCTCCGGCAATTTCTTGGGAGTCTGTACTACCGATGAAGACGGGAATCAGGCTTATGAGTTTAAAGATGGATTCGGACGTACAATTCTGGCGGGACGCATGGACGGTCCTGATCCTTGTTTCGCTTATTATGAATATGACAACCACGATGATTTGGTGAATGTTTATCCGCCCTTTGTAACTTACTACCAAATGAATGAGCCCGAAGGACCTTATCAAACACAGAGTAGTTACTCCTATCACTATGACTTCCTTCACCGCTGTGTTTACAAAAAACTTCCGGAGCGTGACGCCATCTATTACATTTACGATCATGGCGACCACCAGGTGCTTTCGCAGGATGGCGAGCAACGTGTTCGTGGAGAATGGGCTTTCTCTCTTAGCGATGAATTGAATCGTCCGGTACTCACGGGCATTTGCCACAATTCTTATTATTACGCTGACTTCCCTTTGTGTGAAATCGATGTGAAAGCGCGACGGGATGATACAGGCACTGCCTTTCATGGCTATATTCTCGAAAATATCCCGCTGACGAATCCTGTAGTGTATACAGTGAACTACTACGATGATTATTCTTTCATCGGCAAGCACGGAGTACCCACGTCTCTGAACTATGTCACACCTCCCTCGGGTTATGGTACCTGCTATACGGAAAGTAGCAAAGGATTGTTGACAGGAACAGTTACAGCCCGTCTGGATGCTACCGGTGTGACCGGATATGATTATGCCGCTTTCTACTATGACGAACGCGGACGCATCATCCAAAGCCGGGCGACGAATCACATGGGAGGCATAGAGGAAGAATACGTAGCTTACAGCTTTACGGGAGACCCCCTGAAGCGGCAACATGTTCATACCGCCACAGGATATAGCACACAAACGGAAGTATGTACGTACGAGTATGACCACGCAGGACGTCTTTTAACGACAAAGCATAAGCTGAATACGAATGAGGAAGTGACTCTCGTTGAAAACACCTATGATGACTTGGGACGAATCAAGAGCAGTAAACGCCATGGCAACTCTGCTCTTACAACAGACTATACCTATAATGTCCGCTCATGGATGAAGACACTGACTACCGATACGTTGTTCAACCAGACCTTGCATTACAACGACTCATACGGCGGAAGCAGAGCTTGCTACAATGGTAACATATCTGCCATGAGCTGGAAAGCCGCAGGCGACACAGGAGTGCATGGATACCGCTTCAGCTACGACGAAATGTCACGGTTGACTGCTGCGGGGTATTTGTGGAACGGATCTCCCAGTGCAAACTATGACACCTCCTACACGTATAACAGGCAGAGCAACCTCACTTCACTCCGTCGTAACGGACGCACAGGCACTTCATCCTACGGTTTGATTGACGACCTGACGCTCACCCTTGATGGCAACTGGCTGACACGTGTGGATGATGCCGCCACATCGTCGGCTTACAACAACGGGTTCGAATTCAAGGATGGCGATACTACCAGTACAACGGATTATTGTGGCAATGTGATCTATGAAAATGGTGCACAGAAGTTGTTGCTCACTGATGCCGGACATATTACGTTGTCCGATAAGAAGTATCACTACTACTTGCAGGATCATCAGGGAAACAATCGCGTAGTTGTAGATCAGACGGGGCAAAAGGAAGAGGTAAACCATTACTATCCGTTCGGAGGCACGTTTGCTTCAGCGGAGAAGAGTATTCAGCCTTATAAGTATAATGGTAAGGAACTTGATACAAAGAATGGATTGAATTGGTACGATTATGGGGCGAGGTATTATGATGTAGCGATTGGAAGGTGGAATGCGGTGGATCCGATGGCGGAGATGTATTATAGTTGGTCACCGTATGCATATTGTGTAGATAGTCCCACAAATTATGTTGATCCGACAGGGTGTTTTTCAACTAAATTTGGAGCATGGTTATATAAACTGTTTAATGGCGGGGATCAAATTTTAAAGGATATAGGTGGAGAGTATTTTGTAAGTACTCAGGTAGAACATTCTGGTGATGAGGTTGGGGCCACAGTAAATCGAAGATTTGATTGGAATGGCAGAAATACCGGTAGAAATCTAGCAGTTGAAAAACAATGGAATGCATATATTGCAGATACTAAATTTCAAGAGCTTTGCACAACTCATGGAATGGAATATGTGAGAACGGAAAATCAATCAGATGCTGTTGCAGGGATGCTACAGCCTGCAATGCAAACAATTATACCAGTTCCGTTTATTAAATCAGGAAATGCATTAATAAATGCAGTACGTGGACAAAAAAATGTAACGACTCCTGTTATTCGATTTGGAGGTAATGCAAATCAAGTATATCACACTTTTCGGCATACGGACGCTTTAGGCTTGGACAGATCATTAGTGCAGTCAATGATACGAACTCATTTTGAAACTGTTTCTTCACAAGTGGTTGCGGGTAGACCTTTTAATCAGGTTATTAGAATAAGTGGCCGAAATATACAGTATACAGTTTTTAAACTTTCTGATGGTACATTTAATATAGGAAGAATACATGAAGTTTTATAGAATACCGACTAAGCAAGAGGAGCAACTTATTGAACTACTTGTTCATAAGTCCTCTTTAAAAATGTCTGAAGATTGGAAAAATGGATTATTAGTATGTCCAATGGATGATGGGGAAATGGGTGGTTTATATTTGTTTCCACAGGGAAAAATAATTGAAAGTAGAAAATTTGGTAAACAAATTAGCGAATTTCAATTTAAGGATATTGATGGAGTTGAGGTTATCGCATCCTTAAATGTGGATGTTGATGGAATCCTATTTGAGCTCGAAATATGGAAAACAAATTTTGAAAAACTTGTAAAATTGCCTGATTTATAAATTGATTACTACCTTGACATGTTATAGAAATATTTTTAGGTGTCAGGGTAGTTTTTTATATTATTGTTCGATAAAACAGATAGTGTCTTACCCTGATACGAATTGACCAAATATGTTCAACTTGTGTCAGGGCATTACTGATGTTTTATATATACGACGCTCGCAACCATCAAATAGACAAAGATTTGAATAAAAGATAATTGCTATTCAATATAATTGTTTAAATTCGCCAAGTAAAGTCACATTCAAGGATGGTAGTACTCTTATACGTATGCAGTGAACGGCACGAAGCTGTGCACAGTGCACAAGGCAGGAAACACTACCACCACAACGGACTATTGCGGAAATGTGATCTATGAAAATGGTGTACAGGAGTTGTTGCTCACTGATGCCGGACATGTTACGCTGTCCGATAAGAAGTATCACTACTACTTGCAGGATCATCAGGAGAACAATCGCGTAGTTGTCGACCAGACGGGACAAAAGGAAGAGGTAGGCCATTACTATCATATAATGATAAGGAGAGATAAAACGGCTCTTATCGGAACTTCGGGTAGAGAAGATAGTGTGTTTGCTGATAAACAGAGTGAATTGAATGTAAAAGGAGATAAAGTGATAGATATGCATTCACATCCATATAATGCCCAAGCTTCTGACCAAGATATGAAAAATTTGAAAATAAAGACAGGTACTGTCTATCACAGGGATAGTAAAGTATTATTTTTCTACAATAGTGAAAATTCACGTATTGGGAATAATGAATATAAAATAGATACGAGTAAAACGTTGTTAGATAAGTTGAATGATAAATTTATGAAGTAATGAGAACTACGTTTCTAAATTTGATATTATTATTTGTTATAGTAGGCTGTAAACAGCCTACTATAAACAAAGTTCAGCAAGCGGTGGAAGCGCAAGCCAAATTGCTTGTGGATAGTGGCTTGATTGCTAATGAATATGTAGTATTATATGAGTTGGCTATTAATGATTCCAACCATATATACAGTATTCAAGCAGCTGATTGTCCGGCAGATTTAAAATTTGAATATCCTTCAAAGATCATTAAGTACAAGGATAAGTATCTCTGTTTTATAGAATTGGATGAGGCACCGATGTCTGCAAAGGAAATGATAGAGGCGTCTAGTTATTCGGGCAATCTTGTGGTAGAAGGAGACGGGGGAAAGAGTTGGCTTTTGGTTGTTTCCAAACTTGGAGAGAAGAAAATATTAATAGATACTTCATTGCTTAGGGGATGGGGCACATATTTTAATATTACCGAATTGTGGCCATATTTTTCGGGATATGTGAAAGGATGCCCAGTACAGATGGGGGTTATGTCTCATGATGTTGAGTTGAGCGATTCCTATTTAAGTTGTAATGTGGATAGTATAAAACGGAATTTGCTTTGGAATGAGAACCAGAATACTACAATGATAAAGAACGTATATGGACAAATGTATCTGAAAAACAATACAGATTCCGTTGTTTACCTGTCATCAAGTACTAAAAAACATTATGCTGTTGTAGATGGTCAGGATAGCCTTTATTTGTCACTTAGTGATTCTTTGCCCATTATTTTGGGACCGAATGAAAAAAAAATTTTAGAATATAAAAGTCTGCCTCGTCAAGATGAGTTCTTTAGAAATCTTACGTTGAAAGAAGATCCCTGGGAATATTTCTATAATCTATTTTGCAGATCAACATACAGCTTTATAAATGTAAATGGAAAAAAATCTCAAACAAAAGTGATGTTTCATGATATTGATAATTATGGATTTAATGTTTCTATGACGTCTCCTAGTATTCAATTTCAGATATTAAACCATGGTATATATGATAAGAAGTATGGGGAAATGTCGAGATTCAGATTTTGGTCTGATAAATGGGGTGCTATGAATAATGCTGATAAGCAGAGGTTATCAGATGATGCAGATGAGAGATTTCAAAGAAACGTGAATCAGGTAAATCTCTTACCCTGATACGAATTGACCAAATATGTTCAACTTGTGTCGGGGTATTACTGGTGTTTTATATATACGACGTTTGTTACCCTGATATGGAATTAGAAATTATTCCATATCAGGGTAACTTTTTATTTGCTTTTACATAAATGCGGAAATGAAAGGTTGCTTTCTCAATATAATAGATTAAATTTGCCTAACCACATGTCTGCGCATGCAGAATATGCATTTGATATTTCAGCTAGCCTAATTGTAGATACTGATGTCTTAATTGGTTTATCTATTAAAAGTCCTTAACGAAACCCCAATCCATCACTTTTTATTTGTTTCTTTGCACCAAATTCGGGTATAGTGTTGTCTTGTCATTCGAGGCAGCACTTAATTTTGCT
>PPYE01644282.1_pt1 | contig 10302 bp, 7 predicted proteins | sample 1559881 | NCBI WGS metagenome assembly PPYE01 (sample SAMN08240022, study PRJNA423297) | Human gut metagenome, whole genome shotgun sequencing project.
CTGCACGATAAACGCCATTTCGACTTCAGCGCCGGGACGCCGGGATGGGAGACGCTGGCGACGCTGCCCCTCGGCTTTCTGACCAAGGGGATGTATTACCGGGAATCGATTGAAATCAGCTTTAAGGCCAAAGGGCTAACGCCGAGGTATGTCTTTGAAAGTGATTCGACGTTTCAGATTATCCAGGCGGTGCAGGCGGGGATCTGCTGCGCCATTATGCCGCTTAACAACGGCCTCGAAGCGCTAAGCGATAATCTTGAAATTCTGCCGATCGCCGAAACCCATGTTGATTCACAGCTGGCGCTGATTATGCGCCAGCAGGAACCAGTCTCGACCCTGGCGGAAAAATGCTTCGCCGAGGCGCAGGGGATATTTGGCTGAGGCCGGGCCGCCGACCTGGCGGCTTGTCACTAAAATGCCTAAACGCCCCTCTGATGGGAGAGTGTCAATATAGCCCCGGTGATGCTGGACCGTTGGTAAAAGCGGTATTGCGGCGCCGCTTAATGCTGTCCAGAAGTTACAAGCCTTAATGACAATTTTTTATCCCTCCTGCAGTACACATCACAAATATTAACTATGGCAACAGCCGTCATTTAAGTTAACAACAACCGATATGTATTACTCCATAATGATATATTAGGCTGACTTCCTGGTTAGATTATGATGCATTAATGTCATGCCGGCATATGAATTCTTAAATGAATATGTCTGAAAACTAATAATATCACGGACTGTTTACATGTCATCTCATACCAACATTGTACAAGAAAAGGCTTTGCAACTGATGCAAAGCATTGGTCAAAATACCTACCTTAAGTCAATCATGAGCGGTATGATGCTCATATTGCCAGTAACGATCATGAGTTCTGTGGCGACTTTGGTTAAAGTGTTTCCGTTTGCTCCATATCAGGATTTTTTGTTACGACACAACTTAACTCGCTTCTTTGATATCCCGATTACCTTCACGAATAATTTTTTGGCTGTGATTGTCGCTTTCTCCGTTGCCTATACGCTAGCGAAAAATTTCGATGTTGATGGCTTCATGTCAGGCCTGATTTCAATGATCTCTTTCTTTATTTTAACGCCGTATGATCTCGGTGAAATAGGGCCGTTAGGACAATCATTTTCAATTCCTGGCCAATGGCTGGGGCCCATGGGGCTGTTTACCGCAATTCTGGTGGCGATAATTTCAACACGAATATTCGTGGCGATAACTCGCAAGGGGTTGATTATCAAAATGCCAGAAAATGTCCCTGAATTTATCTCCAAATCGTTCTCTTCATTGATTCCAGGAATCGCCATCCTGACGCTGTTTACAATTATCTCCGCAGTCATTACCAGCGTTGGTTATGGGAGCATTCACGAAATTATTTATAAATTAATCCAGGTTCCGCTAACATCACTTGGATCCGGAATCTGGTCACTCATCTTTGTTGCTGTTGTTGCGCAATTGCTATGGTTTTTTGGGCTGCATGGCCACGCTATCACCCTCGGTATCGTAGCGCCGATCTGGTTTGCCATGGATGCCCAGCAGCTTGCTGCGTATGCTGCAGGCGTCGACTTACCCAACATCACCGGCTTTGCGTTCTTTATGACTTATGGCGCTGCTGGAGATTTATTGCCGCTGGCTATAATGCTCGCTTTTTTCGCGAAGAGCGCACGCTATAAAACGCTCGGTAAGATCGCCTTGCCGCCAGCTATCTTCACCATTGGCGAACCGATGGCTTATGGCGTGCCGCTGGTAATGAATTTTACTCTGGCGATTCCTTATATTTTTATCAATGGCATCATGCTCGGCATTGCATGGTATCTAACGGTCATTGGCGTATTGCCTCGCGTCGCTGGGGTGAGTACCCCGGCCGGCATGCCGATCATTATTTCTGGTTTTATGCAGGGGAGCTGGAAAATTGCCGCTTTCCAATTTATAGGACTTTTTGCGCGATTTGCAGGATGGTATTTCTTCTTCAAGACTGCCGATCTTGTCGCTTGCCGGGAAGAAAATCAGACGGATACCATTTGAATGCTCCTTAAAAAAATGCCAGCAACGCCAATTTAGCCATGGTGGGAAAGATGTTAAGTATCAATTACCAAACGGAAAACATTATTGTCGATCATCTGCCAATTATGGTGTGCTGGTCTACCAATTATCCTCAAAAGTCATTTTCGATAAAAGTGTATAAAGGTGCAGAACTGGTATCTTTTATCGCAAGAGAGGGTAATAATACAATTGTCACTCTCGATGCAATATCGTTACAAAGCTTTACTTCTTATACCATAGAAGTCCTTACCCACGGTGACAATGGTGAGAACAACGTTTTTAGAAACAGTTTTACAACCAGTAATCTTGGCCATTTTTCTGGCCGCTGGGTGAGCGGTGGGCATCACTTCACTAATGATATTCATTACTATCGCGGTAAACGTAATGTGGTGATGAGAAAAACAATTTATCTCGACGAAGACCTCCTCGATGCCTATATCAGTATTGTTGGTCTTGGTTTTTATAAATTGTATATCAACGGTAAAGAGGTCACACGCGGTGAGCTCAATACTGACTGGACAAATTATGCTAAAATTATTTATTATGATACTTACAATATAAAGCCGTTTATTAATCAGCCGAAAAATGAAGTCATTGTTGAGCTAGCCGATGGCTGGTTTAATCCAGCACCGCTTAAATTATTTGGTAAATATAACCTGAGAGAGACCTTAACCATCGGTGAACCACAGGTCATCGCTGACATTTATATGAGGTTTGCAGATCGCGAAATGATCATCGGTAGTGATGCCGACTGGCAATATTGCGAAGGCGCTTATACCTTCAATAATATCTATTTGGGCGAGCGCCTGGATATGAAACTGTTTCGCGGAGACAACACCACCGATTTGCTGATGCCTGACTGGAAAAATGTGGTGCTGAGCAACGGGCCTGAAGGCCGTCTGGTCTCGAGTTTTATTCCGAAAATTAACCATACGTTGTCCCTCGGGGCAGAGCATATCCACGTCGTAGACGAAGAGACATTCATTATTGATTTCGGTGCCATCGTCACCGGATTTATCGATTTATCCATTACCGCGTCTGAGAATCAACGTGTGGAACTGCTCTATAGCGAAGACGTTGATGAAAACTACGAACTAAACACTGACTCCACCCTTGCGGGATTTGTCGGCAAACAGGTTACTGAAGGTGTGATTATTGACGGCGGAATTGGAGCACCGGCGAGGGCGGAACAGAAGGATGCCTTTGAATGCCGCAGTGGGAAGAATCATTTTATCAATGCCTTTACCTGTCATTCGTTTCGCTATGTGCAGTTAAGCGGTATTAATATTGAACAATTAAACAACGTTCAGGCGCTTTCAGTACATACTGTACTAAGGGAAAACGGGGGCTTTTACTGCTCAGATCCTTACATAAATAAGCTCTTTGAGGTTGCTAAAAGAACCAAACTGAATAACATTCATTCGGTCTTCGGGGATTGTGCCCGCGAACGTTTCGCCTATGGCGGAGACATTGTCGCGTTGGCCCGGTCGCAAGTGTATCAGTTTGACTCTGCCGCTATTTATAAGAAAACTATCTTTGATTTTATCAATGATATTCGTCCCTGTGGTGGTGTGACGGAAACTGCGCCATTTATGGGAATTAAGACTAATGGAGTCGGCGGGGAAACGGGCCCCCTGGGCTGGCAACTGGTATTACCTTATTTGATAGCCATTCACTATCGACATTATGGCAATGTCAATCTGCTGGCCGAAAGCTTGCCATTTCTTGAGAAGCAGATCCTCTCCCTGGAAATGCGCGACTTTGATGACCTGGTGACCTGCTGCCTGGGTGACTGGGGAAGCCGCGTTCATGATATGCGTAATTACAAAAATGGCTCGCCAGCTCTCCATTTCACCAGTGCTTGTTTCTATTATTATCATTTGTTAATTATCGCAAAAATATGTGATGATCTTGGCTTTAAAGAAAAATGGCTAAAATATATTGGCAAGGCCAATAAAATTAGAGAGAAAATTTTATCACTCTATAAGAATACGGATGGCAGCTTTGCCGATCGCAGTCAGACCAGCTTTGTTTTTGCAATCTACTTCGATTTGTGTGATGATATCGAGAGTTCATTGAATGAACTGATCGATCTCATCAAAAAAGAGCAAAATGTTATCACTTGTGGGATTTTTGGCCAAAGTTTTGCCTATGAAATATTTCATCGCTATGGTCATAATGAATTAATCCTTGAATGGTTAAGAGTCGAAGCCGGATTCAAGAAAATGCTTAAAAATGATGCCAGCACATTGAAGGAATTTTTCGGTGATAACCTGAATGGTTCGAATAATCACGCGATGTTCAGTTCTTATTCCAGTTGGCTGTTTCAGGCTTTGGGCGGCATTACCGTCGCTGAGGAGGCGGTTGGTGCTGATGTTATTTTAATCAGTCCATCCTTTACTGACACGATTAACTTTGTGGATTGCTGGCATCAAACCATCAGAGGGCGTATTGAGTGTCGCTGGCGGCGCTATAAAAAAGGCATAGAATTAGTCATCAAAGTGCCATTTAACCTCAAAAAATGCACCCTTAAATTACCAAAAGTGTATCAACTTAATAAACAATTACCTGCGCCGATAGACTGTGATACCTATCATCACTTTTATGACATTACCGATGCAGGTGAGATAAAAGTACTATTGTAATGATAGTGCATACCCAAACGTTCGCTCCAGTTAGGTACTTTTATGTTACACCATGATATTCATGAAAAGCTACTGGCTTATACCGATAGAGAACTCGAACTGCTTCGCGCTAACTATCAACTGTGTCATAAATTCAAAAGCCATATGGAGCGAAGGTTTTTCAAAGACAACTACATTCATATTGAAAAGCAGACCCGATTTACTAAAATTCCGTTGCATTCTCATGGCTTTATCGAGCTTATTTATATATATCAGGGTAAAATGCATCAGAAGATTAATGAAGAAAGTCTCACTTTAGGTAAGGGGGAGATCCTGCTTATCAACCAGTTTGCCAGACACGAAATTGAAGCCGCAGGGCAGAATGATATTATCATCAATTTTATTATTAAGACCGAATTTTTCGGTCGACTCATGTCCCTTTTTGACGAAAATAACATCATTTCCCGTTTTATCCTTTCAGCAATTAATGGCAGAAAAAAACATGGAGAGCATATTCACTTTAAAGTGGGGGAAATCGACGCAATTCAAAACATTATGCATGTCATCATTAGCGAGATCTACAGTAATAACCACTTAAAAGAGATACGCGTCAATTTCCTGGTGGGACTGTTGATGACCGAACTGCTCTCGAATGTGCAAGCCAGCGATTACCATATCAACGGCAGTTACAATGAATCACTTGCCATGGCCGTGTTGAGATATATTGATACCGATTATAAAACTGCCAGCCTGAAAGAGATCTCCTGTCGTTTAAATCAGCCTAATTATAAGGTGAGTAAACTGATAAAAGACTTCACTGGTAAGAACTTTAGCGATTTGTTGGTTGAAAAACGCCTGGATGTGTTGATCCATCTCCTTAAGCATACTAATCACTCTATTATTGATGTTATTAATATGACGGGTTATGAAAACGCCTCGCATTGTTATAAGGTATTTAAAGAGAAATATAATATGAGTATTAAGGAGTATCGTGATCTGAACTCCTGAATAGTAAATTGGCTCACAGCGTTCATGCTATTGCATGTTTTTGTAATAAGTAAAATCGGCAACAACCGATATATAAAAAGGCAAGCTGGGTTATAACACGGGTGGCATTCTTTAAATAAAATCAGATAAGCAATAAAAATAATAATTTTATTTATTTTATATCTCTTACCCGATGGAGTCTGAAGAATGAACCCCAGAATTATTATTTCAGGTGTTATCTCATGTTTTCTGCCTGCGACCTTATGCCATGCGGCCAATCTAAGCGACGACGGCAGCTTCCAGTTAAATGGATATGGCATGGTGGCTGGAGATTTTCAGAGCGAACTAAACCGTCCCAAAAACATGTCGTTGCATACCGATCCCACCGGGCCTAATCAGGATCCTCGTGGCAAAATGGGCGATTTGGGAAACAGTTTCTGGCACGATTACTGGACATCGCTGGCTATCACTAAAAAATGGCAGGGGCTGGCTTCTCCCGAGCAATGGGCTGATTACACCTATGAAATGGTGGGTTACGGCGATAAAACGGTAGAAACGGCACAGAATTATGGGCGCTTTGGTGGGCTCTCTTTTCTTCCCGAGGGCGCAAACATTTGGGCTGGGCGTCGTTACCTCGATCAACGTATTAATATCTTCGCTTACAATACCAAAGAAGTACATATTGATTCCGGCCTCGGTTATAACAGTAAGAATTTTGATTTGAACGTTGGTACCGACCAGATCGACTGGTCCAGCGATACCGCGCCGCAGGCGATAGAAGGCTCGCGGCGCATCGTTGATATGGCTTATCGTATCGATCAGACAGAGCTGGGTATGACCTATGTTAAAGAAATTGATGACCCATTGGGCACTGGCAAGCAGAAAGCAATTAGTTTTTCCGCGAAATACAGCATGCCGTCTTTTTGGGGAGTGGCAAAGGGACAATCGACAGTCAAATTACAGTATGGTAAAGGGGTTATTGCTCCTTATCTGAACACCAGTCGTATTACCGTCCTTAGCGAAGAGGGCGATTGTTCAATGCGTTTTTCCACCGACGGAAACTTGACGTTATTTGATGATTTTGCCGTCTCGCCGGCTTTCATCTATGAATATACCAAGCGTGAAAAAACTGCTGACCGAACCACCTTTATACCTGATACAGGTTATTCAGGGGGGGACATGACCTATGGTTCCGCAAATGAAACCGGGATCTTTACCGGCGTAAACGTTAAACAAAATATTCATCACCAAAATCTCTCCATGTTGTATGAAGTCATGGTGAATAACACTATCAATAAAAATGGCGTCGAAGGTGCCAGCGGCGTCGGCTACAAAATTGCCGCCGGCCCGGCCCTGCAACTGGATGTTTTACCGTATGTCGCGCCGATTCTCAGTTTGACGGTTACCTACGCAGGCGGGGACAAAGAGGTCACGTTATTGCCGGAAGACTCGGAGTGGCGAGTCGGGTATCGAATGGAAGTCTGGTTCTGAATCATTACTACATCACTACAGGATATTACCCTATGAACAAACACGTCGCTGCTATGCTGACGATGCTTATTATTCCGTCTGCTTTTGCGCAAACACCTTTAACAGACAGCAAAACTATCGTTATTAAACCTAGCGCTCTGGCCGTCGAGATGGTGCCTGATATTGCCTATTCATTTACGCAAAATATCATGGGACGACCGCTCCAGTTAACGATGGATTTGCTCAAGCCTTATGCTGATAAACCGTTACCCGCAGTAGTATTTATTACCGGCGGCGGCTTTCTCGATGCGCCCAAATCAAAATTTATCGGTCAGCGGGTCGATATTGCCCGGGCCGGTTACGTCGTCGCCAGCATTACCTATCGGGTCGTACCCAATGTGACTTTCCCGGGCATGGTTGAAGATGCGAAAACGGCGGTCAGATTTTTACGCGCCAATGCTGAAAAATTAGGCATCGATCCCAACCATATCGCTGTGATGGGCGAGTCGGCGGGTGGGTATTTAGCCGCCATGGTGGGTACCACCAGCGGCCATAAGGAATTCGACCAGGGAGAGTATTCAAATCAAAGCAGCGATGTGCAGGCGGTGGTTGATCTCTATGGCCTGTCCGATCTGACGAAAGTCGGCGCTGACTTTTCCGCGGACATTCAAAAAGCGCATCAGTCACCGGCCATACCAGAGGCGATGCTGGTTAATGGTATTCCCTGGCAAGGCGGTGGCGCGATCTCCGCTTATCCCGAAAAGGCGAAAAGGGCTAATCCCATCACCTGGATTTCGAATAAAACGCCGCCTTTTCTGCTAATGAACGGCGATGCCGACAATGTGGTTTCACCCAGCCAGTCAACGCTTTTACACGAGGCGCTGGTAGCGAAAAAAATACCGTCCACCCATTACGTGGTGAAAGGGGCGGATCACGCAGGTTTGATGTGGTATCAGCCTGAAGTATCAAAAATTATTATTAATTTTTTAGACCAAAATCTCAAAGATAAGCATCAATAATACGTTACAGGAACAGGTAAATAAGATGAAAAAAATATTTTTGTGCTGCGCTGCCGGCATGTCAACGAGCATGGTAATGAATAAAATGAAACAAGCGGCCGCGGCGCAAGGCATTGCTGTCGATATTATTGCTGTTTCAATGGATGATTTTGATCGCACGTTACCAAATTACGATTGCTGTCTTTTAGGGCCGCAGATTAAATATAAATTCGAAGAATTTAACAAAAAGGCCGCTGCGGTGGGTAAGAGAGTCGCCGTTATCGATAGCATGGATTACGGCATGATGCGTGGCGATAAAATTCTTGCTGCGGCGCTGGCGCTGCTGGATGAACCTTCACTTAACAAGTAGGGAAACCGTATGGATATGGAAGCAACCGTCATGGAACTCATCATTAACGCCGGTGAGTCCCGCAGTCTGGCGATGCAGGCGCTGCAAGCCGCCAGAAAAGGAGTGTGGCAGGACGTTGATAGGCTGATGCAGGACGCCGCAGATGCCGCAAAACGCGCGCATGATGTACAAACCATGCTTATCGGTATGGATGAGGGCTGTGGCAAAGTACCGGTTAATCTTATTCTGGTACATGCCCAGGATCATATAATGACCTCTATGCTCGCGCGGGAGTTGATCGCGGAGCTTATTGAGGTTCAGCGCCAGCTGCAACATCGCAACTGATAAAATATGTCGCCGCCGGCACCCTCGGCGGCGACCGCCATCAGATATTCTCCAGACGAATGCCCCGCGTTCTCGGGCCGAAGATCCCCACCGACAGCATCACCATCAGCATACTGACGACGATAAAGCTAATTACTCCCGGCGTGCCGGCGTATTGCAGAATAATGCCGATCAGAATGCTGGTCACCGCGGTCGAGAGCCGGCTGAACGAGTAGCAGAAGCCGACGGCGCGGGCGCGAATATGGGTCGGGAAGACCTCGGCCTGGTAGGCGTGGTAGCTGATGGTCAGCCAGGCGTTGGACCAGGTGATCATAAACCCGCAGATCACCAACAGGATCGGACTGTTTTGCAGAGCGAACAGGGTGCCGAAGATAACGGTCATCAGCGCGGAGAGGACAATCTGCCACTTGTTCTCAAAACGATGCACGAAGCGGGTGCAGAACAGGCAGCCCAGCGGATAGGCGAGGGTGATAAAGAAGGCGTACAGCAGGCTATGGGTGATGCTGGCGCCCTGACCGGAGAGCAGCGCCGGCAGCCAGTTGCCAAAGCCGAAGAAACCGATCGCCTGGAAGAAGTTCATCACCATCAGCATCAGGGTGCGCTGCCGATACTGCGGCGCCCAGATTTCGCGGAAGGTGCCGCGTTTGACGACGCTCTGTGCCGCATGCGCATGCTTCGGCGACGGCGTCAGGCCGCAGCGGGCTTCCATCTCACACATCACCGTATGCGCGTCATCATGCCGCCCTTTGCTTTCCAGCCAGCGGGCTGACTCCGGTAGCTTTTTGCGGATAAACCAGATCGCCAGCGAGAACAGTGCGCCAAAGATGATCACCCAGCGCCAGCCGCTGAGGCCGAACAGGGTGGTCGGCACCAGCATCCAGGACATCAGCGCCACCGCCGGAACCGAGAGGAACTGGATGAAGAAGGCAAAGGCAAAGGCTTTATTGCGCAGATGGGTTGGCACCCATTCGCTGAGATAGGTATCAATGGTCACCAGCTCAATGCCGAGGCCGATCCCCACCAGAAAGCGGAAGAAGATCACCCCTTCCGCGCTACTCTGCGTCGCCATCAGCAGCGAAAAAAGACCGTACCAGGCGAGCGCCACCATAAAGGTCAGGCGGCGGCCCAGTTTGTCCGCCAGCGGCGCCAGCAGACTGGCGCCGATAAACAGCCCCATAAAGGTGGCGGAGGCGAAGGCCGCCTGGTCGGCGATGCCGAAGATGCCCGCCTGTCCGGTGTGGAAAATGCCCTCCGCCAGCAGGCCCGCGCTGATATACCCGGTCTGGAAGAGATCGTAGAGCTCAAAGAAGCCGCCAAGTGAGAGCAGGGTAATAAACGACCATAACCCAAATGAGGCGGGCAGCGCATCAATGCGTCCGGTTAAGCTGGCGTGCGGTTGTCCTGGCGAAGCATAGGGCGTTTCGCCGAGAACCTGGGTGGTAGACATGGTGTTGTGTTCCTCAGGAAGAATGGTTTGCCTGCTAATGTTAA
>PPYE01456880.1_pt1 | contig 10301 bp, 7 predicted proteins | sample 1559881 | NCBI WGS metagenome assembly PPYE01 (sample SAMN08240022, study PRJNA423297) | Human gut metagenome, whole genome shotgun sequencing project.
GATCATCGATTTTTCCATTGTCCTTCCCTATTACTATTCGCTCGGATATAATTTACTTGCCGTGGATGAGCGTGCACACGGGCAGTCGGAGGGGGTATATATCACCTTCGGCATTCACGAGCGCCGGGACGCGGCGACGTGGGCACAGTACGCGGCCATGCACTTTGGCCCGGATCACCCGCTGTTTCTGGGCGGGCTTTCGATGGGCGCGACGACGGTTCTGCTGGCCTCCGCGCTGGAGCTTCCGCCGTCCGTGCGGGGCGTGATCGCCGACTGCGGCTTCTCCTCGCCGGAGGCGATCATGCGAAGCGTTCTGCGGGCGCACGTAAAATGGCTCCCGGCGGGGCCGCTGCTGGGACTGATGGACGTCTGCACGCGTGTGTTCGCGGGCTTTTCCATCAAAGAAGCGTCCACGCTGGACGCGGTATCGAAAACGAAGCGCCCTATTCTGTTTATCCACGGCACGGCGGACACCTTCGTCCCCTGCGCCATGTCGCAGGCCGCCTATGACGTCTGTGCGTCTGAAAAGCAACTAATCCTCGTCGACGGGGCAAGGCACGGCTACAGCTATCTGGTCGACCGCCCGCGCGTGCAGGCGGCGCTGGCAGCGTTTCTGGAAAAATATACATCACAGGAGGCTATCCAATGAGACAGCAGCATGAGATCACCACTTCCGGCCCGCTGCTCGGCAGCGACGGCAATCTGCTCGAACCCGGCTGGGCGCGTTCCCTGCTCCCGGTCTACCGGCGCGCGGACATCAAAGCCGGCGCGATGCGCGTCAAGGAATGGGATTACTATCTCATCACCGACGGCCATATCGGTCTGGCGCTGACCATCGCGGACAACGGCTATATGGGCCTCGACTCCGTTTCCTTCCTCGACTTTGACGGCAAATGGGAAAAAACGACCAGCCGGATGCGTGCGCTGCCGCTGGGCCGGACGCAGCTGCCGGAATCGAGTGCGGAGGGCGCGTCGGAAATTTCAAGGAGCGGCTATGCCCTGGCCTTCTATCACGAGGACGGGGCGCGGATGCTCTCGTTCCACATGGACAAATTTCTGGACAAGGAGCCGATCGAGGGCATTGTCAAGCTCACCGACGAGCCAGCCGAGAGCATGGTCATCGCCACGCCCTTTGACAAGCCCGGACATTTCTATTACAACCAGAAGATCAACTGTATGCGCGCCGAGGGCTGGATCGAGCTGGGCAGCCGCCGGTACGAGCTGACGAAGGACAAATTCTTCGCTGTGCTCGACTGGGGCCGCGGCGTGTGGACGTATCACAACACGTGGTACTGGGGCAGCGCCTCGGGTGAGCTCGACGGCATTCCCTTCGGCTGGAACATCGGCTATGGCTTCGGCGACACCAGCGCCGCGACGGAGAACGTGCTGTTCTACGACGGAAAAATCCACAAGCTGGGCGAGGTCAAGTTTGAAATTCCCATGGATGAAGACGGCTTTGAGGACTTCATGAAGCCCTGGGTCTTCACGAGCGACGACAACCGGTTCTATATGAATTTTACACCGGTGCTCGACCGCAGCGCGTTCATGAGCGCAGGCGTTGTGCTGTCCGATCAGCATCAGGTCTTTGGTCATTTCACGGGCCGCATCACGCTTGACGACGGAACGGTTCTGCCCGTGCGCGACTTCTTCGGCTTTGCCGAGAAGGTCGAAAACAAATGGTAAGCGTATGCTGACCTACGATCTGCAAGCGGGCGATCAGCCGAAATATTACCGGCTCTATACCTGCATCCGCGAGGATATCCTGCGGGCAGAGCTCTTGCCGGGGCAGAAGCTGCCGTCGAAGCGGGCGCTGGCGGAGCATCTGCATATCAGCCTCGCGACCGTCTCCGGCGCGTATGAGCAGCTCGTGGACGAGGGCTATCTCACAGCGAAGCCGCGCAGCGGCTATTATGTCAGCGCCATCTCCCGCCTGCCGCAGAACACGCAGCCGCAGGCGCGGCTGCATATGCTCCCCGCGGACGCACCTGCCGCGCAGGAGCCTGCGGGCTACGGCTTCCGGTATTCCGCGCTGACCCGGCTCATGCGCGAGGTCATCGCCGACTGCGGTACGCGGCTGCTGGAAAAGCCGCCGCATTACGGCTGTGCGGAACTGCGCAACGCGATCGCGGAATATCTGCTGCGCTACCGCGGGATGCTGGCCCAGCCGGACTGCATCGTCATCGGCTCCGGCGCGGAATATCTCTACGGTCTGATCGTGCAGCTGCTGGGCCGGGAGCGCGTATATGGGCTGGAAGACCCCGGCTATGAAAAGGTCCGGCAGGTCTACGCGGCCAACGGCGCGGTCTGTGAGCTGCTGCCCATGGGCGAAGACGGCATCCGCGCCGGCGCGCTGCAAAACGCACGCGCGTCCGTCCTGCACATCACGCCGTTTCACAGCTTCCCCACCGGCATCACCACGTCAGCGGCCAAGCGCAGCGACTATCTTTCCTGGGCGGCGGAGCGGAACGCGATTTTGATCGAGGACGATTTCGATTCGGAGTTTTCCGAAAACAAAAAGCCGCTGCAGACGCTCTATTCCATGGACCGGCGCGGATGCGTGATCTACGTGAACACGTTTTCGCATTCGCTGGCCCCATCCATGCGTATGGGTTATATGGTGCTGCCGGAGCGCCTGATGGAGCAGTACCGGCAGACGCTCGGCTTTTATTCCTGCTCTGTACCGCTGTTCGACCAGTACGTTCTGGCCCGCTTTATCTCGCAGGGCTATTTTGAGCGCCACCTGAACCGTCTGCGGCGGCAGAACAAGGGAAAATAATCGCGGAAACCTCGCAAGTTCCTCTGGATTTTTTGCGCGTCCTGTGTTATTGTGATAATAGAAATTATTATTATATTTGAAAGGAATCCGATTTATGTACTGTGTCAAGAAAATGACCGAGGATCTCTACTGGGTCGGCGCAAGCGAGCGGCGGCTGAATCTGTTTGAAAACGCCTACCCGCTCACGAACGGCGTGAGCTACAACTCCTATCTGCTGCTGGACGAGAAGACCGTCCTGATCGACACTGTGGATAAGTCTGTCAGCGGCCTGTTCTTTGAAAACGTCGACCATGTGCTCGCGGGCCGGAAGCTCGACTACCTCATCGTGCAGCATATGGAGCCGGACCACGCCGCGACCATCGGCGAGCTTGTCCTGCGTCACCCGGAAGTAACCATCGTCTGCAACGCCAAGACGCGCACGATGATGCAGAACTTCTTCACGTTCGATCTGGACAGCCGCGTGCAGCTCGTCAAGGAGATGGACACGCTCACGACCGGCAGACACACCTTTGCCTTCGTCATGGCCCCGATGGTCCACTGGCCGGAGGTCATGGTGTCCTATGACACGGCCACGAAAACGCTCTACTCTGCCGATGCCTTCGGCACCTTCGGCGCGCTGAACGGCAATCTGTATGCGGATGAGGTGAATTTCCGCACGGAATGGCTCGCCGACGCCCGCCGGTACTATACCAACATCGTCGGCAAATACGGCACGCAGGTGCAGGCGCTGCTGAAAAAGGCCGCCGGGCTGGAGATCGAGATGATCTGCCCGCTGCACGGCCCGGTCTGGCGCAAAGATATCGCGTGGTTCCTCGACAAATATATCCACTGGGCGACCTATACCCCGGAGGACGACGCGGTCGTCATCGCCTACGCCTCCGTCTACGGCGGCACGGAAAACGCGGCGAATGTGTTGGCCGCGAAGCTGTCCGACCTCGGCGTGCGCAATGTGCAGATGTACGACGTGTCCGTCACGCATCCAAGCTATATCCTCTCCGAATGCTTCCGGGCCAGCCATCTGGTCTTTATCTCCACGACGTACAACGCGGGGATGTTCGTGACGATGGAAAATCTGGTTCACGATATCGTCCACCACAATCTCCAGAACCGCACCATCGCCCTCATGGAAAACGGCTCCTGGGCCCCGACGGCGGCAGGGCTGATGCGCGCGGAGTTCCAGAAGCTCAAGAACTGCACGATTCTCGATGAGACAGTCACAATCAAGTCCACGCTCAAGGAGTCCCAGCTGGCGGACGTCGAGACCATGGCGCAGGCTATCTTCGATTCCATGCCGAAGCCCGTCCCGGCAGAGCACAAGGCCGACGCGCCGGTTGAAAAGAACGCGTTCTTCTCGTTCTCCTACGGCCTGTTCGTCCTGACGGCCCGCGACGGGAAAAAGGACAACGGCTGCATCATCAACACCGCCGCGCAGCTCACCGACACACCCAAGCGCATCTCCATCGCCGTCAACAAGGCGAATTTCACGCATGACATGATCCGCAAGACGGGCGTGTTCAATCTGTCCATGCTCTCGACCGACGCACCGTTCGGCCTGTTCCAGCACTACGGCTTCCAGTCCGGCCGCGACGTGGACAAGTTCGCGGACGTAAAGGGTATGGCCCGCGCGACGAACGGCGTGTATTACCTGCCGTACTCCACCAACGCCTTTGTCAGCGGCAAGGTCACGCAGGAGATCGATCTCGGCACGCACACGCTGTTCATTGCCGACGTGACCGAGGCCCGCGTGCTCTCCAACGCGCCGTCCATGACCTACAGCTTCTACTTTGCAAACGTCAAGCCCAAGCCGTCGGCGCTCAAAAAGCAGACCGGCTGGGTCTGCAAGATCTGCGGCTATGTCTACGAGGGCGAAACGCTCCCCGCCGATTTTATCTGCCCGCTGTGCAAGCACGGCGCGGAGGATTTTGAAAAGCTGCCGGAATAACCACATCAAGCTTATAAACGGAAAGGAACGATCATCATGTCCCGTGTACTGGAAACTCTGGAGCCCAGGGCGGTCTTTCATTTCTTTGAGGATCTGACCCGTATCCCGCACGGCTCACGCAACACGAAGGCCATCAGCGACTACTGCGTCGCCTTTGCGAAGGAACGCGGCCTGTGGGTGTATCAGGACGCGCTCAACAACGTCATCATCAAAAAGCCCGCCACAGCAGGCTACGAAGCTGCGCCCGCCGTCATTTTACAGGGCCATCTCGACATGGTTGCGGAAAAAACGCCGGAAAGCCCCATCGACTTCACAAAGGCGACGCTCGGCGGCGACGACGGCATTGCCGTCGCCATGGCGCTGGCCGTGCTGGACAGCAGCGAAATTGCGCACCCGGCGCTTGAGGTCGTGTTTACCGTCGACGAGGAGATCGGCATGGAAGGCGCGCAGGGCCTTGATTTTTCGCAGCTCTCCGCCCGCCGTATGCTGAACGTTGACTCCGAGGACGAGGGCATCTTCACCGTCAGCTGTGCCGGCGGCGCAAGCGCCAACGTCTCCATTGGCCTGACGAGCGCCCCCTGCGCGCTGGCCTGCGCGCGGCTGACCGTTTCCGGCCTCATCGGCGGCCATTCCGGCCAGGAGATCGACAAGGGCCGCGCAAACGCGAATCTCCTGCTGGGCCGCGTGCTGAACGCGGTGCAGTGCAAGCTTTCCTTCCGGCTCGTTTCCGCCGCGGGCGGTCTGAAGGACAACGCCATTCCGAACGCATCCGAGGCCGTTCTGGCCCTGCGGGAAGAGGACGTGTCCGCCGCGCGTGAGATCGCAGCGGCCTGCGAAGCGGACTTCCGGAAGGAATACGCTGCAGCCGACCCCGGTGTGACCGTCGCGCTGGAGCCTGCCCCCGCCTGCGATCAGGCGCTGACGGAGGAAGCGACGCTGCGTGTTGTCCGCTTCCTGCTGCTTGTGCCGAACGGCATCGCGGCCATGAGCATGGACATCCCGGGGCTGGTGCAGACGTCCTGCAATCTCGGCATTTTCCATGTGACGGACAGCGTTCTGACGGCGGTCAGCTCGGTCAGAAGCTCGGTTTCGTCGCAGAAGCAGATGCTGCTTGCCCGCATCGACGCGCTGTCACAGCTGCTGGGCGGTTCGCTTCATGTGACGGGGGCCTATCCCGCGTGGGAATACCGGCGTGAATCTCCGCTGCGCGACAAGCTCGCCGCCGTCTACACGCAGCAGACCGGCAAGGCCCCGAAAATCGAGGCTATCCACGCAGGTCTTGAATGCGGCCTATTCGCGGGCCAGCTCCCCGGCCTTGACTGCGTATCCTTCGGCCCGGATCTGGCCGATATCCATACCACGCGCGAAAAAATGTCCATCTCCTCCGTCCAGCGCACCTGGCGCTTCCTGCTCGGCGCATTAGAGGCGCTGAAGGACTGATCCATAGAAGCTTCATTGATATGAGAAACGCGGCTCCCCGGATGTGTCCGGGGAGCCGCAATGCGTCTGTATCGTTACCGGTGGGTGCCGACGAAGAAGACGGAAATGACGCCGGGGCCGGTGTGGGCGCCGATGACGGGGCCGACATAGTTGATGATGATATCCTTGACCGGGGTCAGGGCGCGGATCTGTTCGGCAGTGTACTCTGCGTCCTCAATGCAGTCGCCGTGGCAGATGAAGACGGTCTGCTCTGCCGGGTTGATGGCCGTGTCGGCCAGCTTCTGCGCAAGGGCCTTGAGCGCAGCCTTGCGGCCTCTGGCCTTGGTGACGTTCTTGAGCGTTCCGGCGTCGTCGGTGTGCATGACGGGCTTGATCTGCAGAACCGTGCCGACAAGGGCCGTCGCCGCGTCGACGCGTCCACCGCGCTTTAAGAACATCAGGTCGTTGACTGTGAACCAGTGGCAAAGATGTGGGATCGTCTCGCGGACGTAGTCTGCGACCTCGTCCATGGACGCGCCGGACTGCTGCTTCTTCGCGGCCAGATACAAAAGCAGGCCCTCACCCAGAGACGCGCAGAGCGAGTCGATGGCGATGAGCTTCCGCTCCGGGTATTTTTCCCGCAGCTCGCCGCAGGCGATCGCGCCGGACTGGTACGTCGTGCTCAGACCGGAGGAGAAGCCGATGAAGAGGATATCAAGGCCCGCCTTCAGCTTTTCCTCCATGACGGCAGTGAACTCCGAGACGTTGACGGCGCTCGTGGTGGCGCGTTCGCCGTCGCGGAGCTTGTCGTAAAATTCCCTGAAGCCGATCTCACGGCCGTCGAGATAGTTGGCGTATGTATGTTCCCCGATCAGAACGTGCAGCGGCAGGACGGCAAGATCGAGCTCGTCCGCCAGTGCCTGCGGCAGATCGCAGGAGGAGTCGGTGACGATTTGAAAACGTTTTTCCATGTGTGACCTCCGGTTCTTGATTTCTGCTGCATATTATACCGCGCCGCGCCGCAAAATGCTATTCAAAAATCGCCATTTTCGCTCTACAAGTCCGAACGCCCGGTCTACCCGCGGTAGAGTGCCTGCGGCGCAAGGGGTTTGCGCTCCTTCGCCGGGAACGGCTGTGACTATGGAGCTGATCATGCGCAGCGCAGAAAATATTTCTTCCGCGCGCGCTCTTTACTTTTTTCGCGCTTCATGTTAACATAATGCGTACCCCCTTTTTACTCTCATTTTCCCTCGAAAGGAGCCACAGATCATGAAAAACAAGCTGAAGCGGATCGCCGCGTCGGTGCTGACGCTGGCGCTGCTGGCCGTGCCGGTGCTGGCTGCGGCGGAGCCTGTCGGGAGCCGCTCTTTGAACGTTGCGGACGGGACCGTCTATACATACAGCACGCAGGCCGTTACCTCCGATTCCGGCAAGCAGACGAATCTGCATGAGAATATCTTTACCTATAAAAAAGAGGCGCAGGTGCGGCCCGTCGTCGCCTTCGGCTCGACGCTCTACGGCACCAGCCCCATGAACAAGACCATCAAGACGCTTGAGGAGCAGGGCTACAGCATGGTCGCGGGGATCAACGGTTCGTTCTTTGACCGGGCGACCGGCATTCCCTACGGCATCGTCGTCACGAACAGCATCCTGCGCTCCGGCGGCTCTGCCAACGCGGTGGGCTTTCTGGCCGATGGCTCCGCGCTCATCGGCGACCCGACCGTCGCCGTCACGCTGGACTACGGCGCGGATGCGCCGCTGGTGCTCAACTATAACAAGGCCATGACGGTGCAGAACGGCGTGCTCCTGTATTCGCAGGACTACGACACCCGCACCAAGAATACCATTGAGGGCTATCATGTCATCGTCCGCCCGGTCGGCTCCCGTGCGGCGGAGCTGCGCCTGGGGCAGTCGCTGACCGTCGAGGTCGTCGGCATGGTGGAGGATATGAAGTCCTGCTCCATCCCGGAAGACGGCTTCCTGCTTGCTGTTGCGAACGATACCGCCTATAAAAGCGCGCTCACCGCGCTCAGAAGCATGGTCATGGGCCAGCAGATGACGCTTCAGGTCACCTGCGCCTCCGGCTGGGAGAATGTGACCTCCGCCGCAGGCGGCGGTGATATGCTGGTTGAAAACGGGCAGGTCTGCACGGACTTTACACTCGATTCCGCGAAGAAAATGGCCGCCCGCACGGCCATCGGCGTGACAAACGACGGCTCGCTCATTCTGTATACCTGCGACGAGGCGGGCAATTCCGACGGTCTGACGCTTGCGCAGCTGGCCGAGCGGATGCTTGCGCTCGGCTGCCGGACGGCCCTGAATCTCGACGGCGGCGGCTCGACCGCCGCAGGCGTCACCTATCCCGGCTACGCCTCCGGCGCGACGGCGAATGTGCCGTCGGACGGAAAGCTGCGCGAATGCGCGAACTTCATCTTCCTTGTCCGCCAGAAGCAGGACGCGGGCGCGGCCTCGAAGCTGTATCTGTATCCCTTCGGCGGCTACGCGCTGCCTGGCGCGAAGCTCACCATGACGATCAAGGCCGCTGACAGCAGCTATATGGCGGCGGCAGTCCCGACGAGCGTGACCTTCGGCGGCACGAACGTCACGCAGACCTCCGGCAGCACCGTCACGGTCGAGCCCGGCGCGAGAGGCGCGGCGACCGTCACCGCGGCGGCGGGCAGTCTGCGCGCAAGCGCGACGTTTGAGATCCCCGCCGCGCCGACCTCCATCACCATCAAGCAGGAGGGCAAAAACACCCCCCTGACCGCGCTGCATATTGCGGGCGGCAGCAAAACAGACCTGACGGCTACGGCCTGGTACTACGGCAATCAGGTCTATTCCGCCGATGAAAGCTTTGAATGGGCCGTGACGGGCGAGATCGGTGCAATCGACGAAAGCGGCGTTTTCACCGCCGCAAAAACCGGCACGGATCTGACCGGCACGATTACCGCCTCCTACGGCGAAACGTCGTTCACGCTCAGGGTCACGGTCGGCTCCTCGCAGCCGTTCGCGGACACGAAGGGCCACTGGGCCGAAGGCTATATCACAGAACTGTATTATGCGGGCACGCTGCAGGGCTCCACGAAGGACGGCAAGCTCTATTACCGCCCCGACGCCAGCATGACGCGGCAGGAGTTCATCGTTGCCATGATGCGCTATCTCGGCACGGATCTGAGCGCGTATCAGACCGTTTCGCTCCCGTTTGCCGACAGCAGCTCGATTGCCGATTGGGCAAAATCCGCGATGCAGGCGGCGTATTCGCTCGGCTATCTCACTGGCTCGAAGACAAACGGCCAGCTTCTGGCCAAGCCCGGCGCGACGATCTCCCGGCAGGAGGCCATGACGATCCTCTCACGCACAAAGGACTTCCCCGAGGCCGACCTCAACACGCTCTCCGCCTTCTCTGACAGCGGCAAGATCGCCGACTGGGCGAAAACCGCGCTTGCGCAGATGGCCCAGCAGAAGATCATCAGCGGTTCAAAGGGCAAGCTGAACCCCACCGGCAAGGTCACGCGTGCAGAGGTCGCAAAGATGCTTTATATGCTCTCGGAGCTGTAAGCCGCTATGGACAAAACGCATATGCAGACACATTCAAGATACCGGACGGCCCGCGCATCCTGCTGTTCTGGACGCTGCTTATCGGCGTCGGCGCGGTCGCAGGCGCGGCCGGGATTCTGCTCGACCCGAGCGGCCGGGCGCTGGGCATGGACGCGATGCTCCCGTATTTTCAGGTGCTGCCGTTTGCGGACGTGCTGTTCCGGGATCTGACGTTCTCCGGCTGGGCGCTGCTGATCGTCAACGGCCTGACCAATCTGACCGCAGCCGGACTGCTGCTGGCTGAAAAGCGTGCGGGCGTCACGCTCGGCGGGCTGTTCGGCGTGACGCTGATGCTGTGGATCTGCATCCAGTTTTATATGTTCCCGCCCAACTTCATTTTACAATCGACCTGTTTTATACCGTGAAGGAAGACGGGAAAAAGAAGCTGTGTATCTATGAGCTGAACAGCGGTACCGCATATACGCTCGAAAACGGCAAGACGGAAGCTGCGGTCTGGAACGATCAGATTTTCGTCTGTGACGAGAATGGAAACGCGGAGCTCAGATCGCTGAACGACCCGCTGATCGTGACAAAGGAGTTCAAGCTGCCATACACGCTGCGGTCCAC
>PPYE01540534.1_pt1 | contig 10298 bp, 11 predicted proteins | sample 1559881 | NCBI WGS metagenome assembly PPYE01 (sample SAMN08240022, study PRJNA423297) | Human gut metagenome, whole genome shotgun sequencing project.
TGAGGACGCCTCCATTGCTGGCTGACTTCTCTCATGCCAGGGCCTGCAAACCATTTTGCGAAAATTCCTTGACACTACCTGACGCTCACATTCCTGACAGTAATGTTTTCGATGATTTTATAAAACCCTTTAATTGCAAAGCAGAGGTGGAGCCGTAGCCCCACCTCTGCTTTTAATCATAATTTTGTACGATAATATGAATCGCATTTGACTGAAAACGATTTCGGATATTCACAGCATACCTCTTTTGGTACTCCCCTCGAATATAGGGTGCATATAATTCTTCGGTCAATCGCGTTTTTCCAATAATCATTAGCGCTGGACAACTTAGATTTCGAAAATCTGCAGCTAATCTTCGGTGTTCACTTTCGTCAAACCCATTCATCATGTCAATATTTCCATAATCATTAAAAACACAATCATACGGTGGGTCTAAAAACATAAAATCATTCTCTGTCGCCATCTCAAAAAGTGCCCGATAATCAGAACACAAAACCGTTGACCTCTGCAATAAATCATGGTGTTCTTTTGTAATAACTTTTGTATTAAAATGCCTGTATCGGCCGAAGGGAACATTGTACTCTCCGTGGCTATTATATCGAATCATGCCTGAATACGCCGTTTTATTAATGAAATAATATAGCACTCCATCAAGATACTCACCTGTAGGATGATTATATTGCTCACGCAAATGATAGTATAATGCCTCATTGCGGTTTTCGCACCGTTCGTTTGGGTATTGCTTTTTTAACTCTTCGTACTCATGCTGATTTGCTTCGTACTGCTGCTGAAGCTGATCCAACTGTTGCATCATTAGCGGATAGTTGTCTCTTAACTGCTGATAAAATGTAATCAGTTTTGGATTCACATCTCCAATGACCGCTTGCTCTGGTTCCAGATGAAAATAGACTGCGCCTCCACCCAAGAATGGCTCAAAATAGCGGTGATAATTCTGTGGAATCCGATTTATAAAATCAGGGATTTCCTTTTGCTTTCCTCCACGATATTTTATAATCGGCTTCAAAATCGTCACCCCCTTGTCTTTTTGCATCTCTGTTAACTATAACTCACAAACAAAATTTCTGCAACTGTTTTATAGGCATGGGCGTTATTATATCATAATCGGGGGCTCAGGTGCAATCTCTTCTCAAGAATTCTATGAATGTGTCTATTCCAAAATATTTAAGTAGCTTTCGTCTCAAGATTATGGTATTGTGTGTTGCTGCCAGGAGGTGCAATACATGATAACACTACTCAAGGACCTGTACGACTGATTCTATACCCCTCCAGAGTTTTCGGAGCAGAAGCAGGAAGTAGCAGAATGCCACCAGGCACTGATCAAAGTGCTGGAGAAGCCGGAACGGCGGCTGGTACTGCGAATCATGGATACCCAGAGTCTGATGGCAGAAGAACGCTCCATGGACAGCTTTATCTCTGGATTTGAGCTGGCGTGGCAGATCTCCATGGAACTGAATCAATACGAAAAAGAGCGCTCGGTCTCTCGCTGTACGGCGAAGAGATTGTGCGCTCTTTCCATGTCCGGAAAGGAGGAAGCAACATGAAGAAACGAATCATCACCGCTGCAACATTCGCCGCCTGTCTGGCCCTGTGTGCCGCTGTGTGGCCGCAGAACCAACCAGCCGGGGAAACACCCGCACTGCTCACGCCAGCCGCTGTAATCGCCACACAGCCCGAAGTTCCGGAGATACCAGAAATAGAAGAAGTCATACCGCCAGAGGAAGAAACGGTGAAAGCAACACTGCCGGAACTGGTCGAGGAAGCTGACATTGTCCCGGAGCCATCGCCCGTTCAAACACCCTCAGAGAGTGAAGTACAGGCTTCCCCTGAACAGGATGCTACACCCCCACAAGAACCAGAACCTGCCCCGGCTTTACTTGACAGCGTACCGGACAACATGGTCTATGTGCCGGGCTTCGGCTGGATAGAAAGCCAAGGACCTAACCATGCGGAATACGCCGAGGATATGTACGAGAACGGCAATAAAATCGGGATCATGGGATAAATGAAAAGCAGTGCGGTATCAGGACAAATGCCTGGTGCCGCACTGCTTATTCTGTTTCCTGCTCCAATGCGTCGCTGAAGATCTCATGGACATGGATCAGCGAAACGACTTCACAAAGAAACCGCTCCGTCAACTCCTTTTCGTCCACCCAGGTTGTCTGCGGCGGTACATAGTAGCCAGAATCACTCTCTGCCTCCACTTTGGCTCTGTGAATGGCTTTCTGGATGGAGAGCCACTGGCCATATGCGCCGCCGTTCAACTGCTTTTTCAGTTTCCGGATGGCGCTCTTATAAGCTTTCTCGGCCCCGCTGGGGCCGTTATAGTTGAGCTGGATGGCCAGTTCCTGAAAGGTCATGCCCTGTTCGTTGGGCTGGCCGATCCCCAGATAACAGCGTACCAAATTCAGCTCTCTGGGGCTCAGCATCTCCTCCATGCGCTTGAGGAGCAGCGTCCGGCGCATGGAGCGGTCGTAGGCCCTGGCCGGGTCGCCGCCATACCCCAAGTCAAAGACGCCCTCGCCCAAACACTCGACCTGAAACACAGTGCGGTATTCTTCCAGCAGACGCCTGGCAACTTTAGCGGAGACCGTCAACTTCTCCTGAATGGCTGGCAGTAGATCCGTTTCGATGTCCCGCTCATGGGTGGCATAAAGGAAAGCCACCTGGCGCAGCTGGCGGTAACGGTCCAGCGGAAGGGACAGAGAAAAAGAACCTTGGGCAGCGCAGTCCCGCATGGCCGTCTCAATGGCAGGGGTCGCGTAGGTCAGCAGCTTTGTTCCATAGGAGGGATCAAACCGCCGTGCTGCGTCCAGCAGTGCCAGCGCCCCCTCTTGCTTGAGGTCGTCCACCAGAAAGTCCTGAGAAAACTGCTCGCAGTAGCTTGCGGCCAGCATGGTCAGGTATCCCTCATTCTGGGAAAGCAGGAGCGGTGCGGCCTGCGGATCGCCGTCCTGTATCCGCAGGGCAAGCTCCTCGTTGCTCGGGCAGAGATCGTCGCAGCGGTACATACTCATGACCCATCCTCCCGGGCAAGGCGTGCTCTCGCCTGGGCGTAAATCGCTTCCTGCTCCATGTCGTGTGCATAGCCGCTGGCGGCATAGTCGTTGTCCATGAGCGCCTTATCCCGGAGGCTCTCCGCCACATACAGCGCTTCATTGCGCAGCTCGTCGGAGATTTTTCCTCTCTGGTGGTGCTTGCGGATGGTGTTGGTGCGGGTGGTGAACAGGCGGTAGACTGGGTGCTGTTTGTTTTGCTCCTTCTGCCGCATCATGGCGCCGTACTGCCGGCAGGTCATGCGGGGGTCCTGGGGCGCAATGCCATCGCAGTATTTTGGCATATGGCCGTTGGTGGTGAGAAAATATGTTCCACAGCCACAGCACCGGCTGGGCGCATGGCCGTGCTGTAGTCCGTTCATCAGGTCAAAGATGTAGAAGCTGATGGCATGGTCAAAGAAATACCGGTTCACAAATACGGTTTCCTTTTCCTGTTTTGGGTGTCGGGCAAAGACATAAGAGGATCTCAGATCCGGCGTGATGGTGAATGGCTCAACATCCGGTACCGGCAAATCACGCATCATATTCCAGAACCATTCACTGTTGAAGCAGTCGTGGGCGGCCATGGCAAAGAAGGTCTCTGTCCGTTTCTTCAGCCGCCGCAGATAGCCCTCCTCAAAATATCGAGCCGCCACGGCGAAGTGCTGGATGCCCAGGGGGATGCTGAAGGCAGCGACCAGATAGCGGAAGAAAAATTCCCGGACAGGCGAAGCCGGCTTCAGCAGATCGTTGTGGGATGCTGCGGAAAACAGCACCTCCAATGTGTGCTGCTCCTGCGTTTTGTCCATCAAGCTGTACGGCGGACAGTGCCACAGGGCATCCAGCAACTTCTCCAGAGAGGCGCGGGTCCCGTCCAGCAGGTTGATAAATTCATCTCGCCCGGCCAAGGCCAGGGCCTCCACCTGGTGGCTGATAGCGCCGCCGTGGGTGACCAGTTCCCGCATGGTCTCCTCAGGGACATTCAACAGTTCGGCGGCAAAGTGGCCGGCTGGGTAGACGGTCTCATGGAAAAAGATCTGATCCTGCCAGACATCCATTGTCAGATGCAGGAGATTGTTGTTTTGCTTGATCCCCAGTGGCATAGTTCCACCTCCTCTGTCCTATATCTGTTTTCTGCCTGTCTTGCGATATTCTCATTTTATCAAAATCCCCCCAATAATCAAGTGAAAGGACAAGAGCCACGGTGGCCGCGTGGTCCCTGTCCTTATCTTTTTTATAAGGGGATGATCCTAATGAGTAAAACAAAACGACTGGAAACCATCGACGGCGAGAGCCTGATGAGCCTGCCGCTGACACCACTCAACTTCGTGGTGGACACGCTGCTGTCCCAGGGGCTGCACATTCTTGCCGGCTCTCCCAAGGTAGGAAAGTCCTGGTTGGCCCTGTGGCTGTCCGTCATGGTGGCCAAGGGCGAACCGGTCTGGGGGATGTCTGTGAAGCAAGGCACTACGCTCTATCTCTGCCTGGAGGACTCCACCCTCCGCATCCAGAATCGGCTCTTCGAGATCACGGAGGATGCCCCCGCCAATGTCCACTTCACGACCCAGAGCGACATTCTGGGCAAAGGGTTGGAGGAACAGCTCCGCACCTTCCTTGACGAACACCCTGACACGGTGCTGGTCATCATCGACACACTGCAGATGATCCGAGGGACCAACTACGATAACACCTACGCCAACGACTACCGCGACCTCTCTGCACTGAAACGGATCGCAGATACCCACGGCATCGCCATCCTGCTGATCCATCATCTGCGCAAGGAGAGCGCTGACGATGTGTTCAACCGCATCTCCGGTACGACTGCCATCAGCGGTGCGGTGGATTCCAGCTTCACGCTTGTGGAGGAACGGCGGGGCAGCGGCAGCGCAAAGCTCTCCTGTATTGGTCGTGACATTGAATACCGAGAGCTGACGCTGGAGCGCAACGGTGAAAATGTGTGGGAACTGGTGTCAGACAGCCGGACACAGCCGGAGCTGCTGGGCAATCGCATCGTCTATCTTCTCTCTGAACTGATGCGTGACCGAAGCGAATTTATCGGCACTCCCACAGAGCTGTCTGAACGAATCGACCCTGTGGGTGTGGAACGCATGTCACCCAAGAAAGTATCCCGGCAGATTCTGCAAAACGTTGACGCACTAAGGAAAATCGGTATTTCCGCTGTGGTGCGCCGCAGCAACGGAAGGCGGCTCATTGAGCTGCACCGTGCCGAAAGTGACGATACCCAGGGTGTCCCGGCGGTCGACCCTGTTGACCCTGCCGGGGCGCTGTGCGGCGATTTGCGGGCGGTTTCCGGGTGCGGCGAGTAAACTCCCGCAAGGCAAAAGAAACGCCGTGTTGGGCCGCTTGTGGCCAAAGGAGGAGTGCGGGTGTTCGGCGCAGGAGAATCACTTCCCAACAGAGTTCCCGCCGAAGCCCAGCGCCAGCGGGTTCGGTGGGAGGAGGACAAGCGACAGAGAGAGCGAGCTTTGCCGCTGGCGGCAAAGCGAGGGATTCGTCGTCCGCTTGGACGACGGCCAGCATCGCGTTTGTCTGGTCGCCGGCACAGCCGCCGCCCGCCTTCCGCTTGTTTGCGGGGCGCTGCCCCACACCCCTCGTCGGCGCAAAGTCCGCACCGTTCGGAACACCTTACGGATCAGGTATTCCGAACTACGCTCCCTTGCGCCTCCTCTCCAAACGAAACCCGCTGACGCTGGGCTTTCGTTTGGTTTTAGAACACGATTATTTTGGAGGAAACGACATGAAAAAAGACATCAAGTTCAGCACCCGGATGGCATCCAAAGACCGGGAGGCCATCAAGGAATTGGCGAAACGCTCCGGGATGTCCATGAGCGATTATGTGACAGCCTGCTGTCTGGGAAAGCAGGTTGTGGTCGTCGATGGACTGAAAGAAGTGCTCAAGGAGCTGAAGTCAATTGGCAGAAATCTGAATCAACTCGTCACCCTGGCACATATGGGACGCATCACGGTAGTCAATTTGGACAGCGTACGCCTGGCATTCTCTGAACTCTGCGCCGCTGTCCGGTTGATTCTGGAACGAAAGCGGTGGTGAAAAATGGCGATCATCAGCTTCACTAACTACAAGCGAGGACAGACCACCGGATGCATGGGAGCCGTGATGCGATACACCATGCAGGACAAGAAAACTGAGTTCGATGGGCAACGGCTGGTCACAGGCATCAACTGCCAGCCGGAATCTGTCTATGCGGACTTTATGACCACCAAGCGGCTACATCACAAAACTGACGGTGTGCTGTTCTACCACATGGTGCAGAGTTTCCCAAAAGGCGAGGCAGTTGACCCGGTCACCGCACATGCGGCGGCGCTGAAGCTGGCTGAGTACTATGAGGGGTATGAAGTCCTGGTCTGTACCCACACAGACCGGGAACACATCCATTCCCACTTTCTCATCAACTCTGTCAACTTTGATACTGGAAAGAAACTGCACATCGCAAAGGAGCAGCTCCAGGAACTGCGGCAGCGCAACGATCAGATCTGTATGGAATTTTCTCTTTCTGTATTCATGCCCAAAGATAGGAAGCAGAAAACGAAAACCATGACGGTCGGTGAGTATCATACTGCAGCCCGTGGTCAGAGCAAGAAGCTGCAGCTCATGAATATCATCAACGACTGTATGCGCCACGCCTCTACCCGTGAGGAGTTTATTGCGCTGATGGAGAGCGAGGGCTACAAGGTGCGCTGGGAATTGTCCCGACGGAATATCACCTACACCACACCCAGCGGCTGGCAGTGCCGTGACCGCCTGCTGTTCGGGGACAAATATCTGAAGGAGAATATGGAATATGAATTCAGGATCAGAAAAGAAATTATCCATGGACGAGCTGTTGGAAAAGAACCGGCCCGCGCAGATGGTACAGACCACGCCGCAACCTCCGGCACAGGAGCAGACACCGCCTCCCGAAGTGTGTCCCACGCAAGCGGAGTGGGAGGATCTGCTGAGCGACCTCTACACACTGGGGTACCACACCGAGAGACAGACTGGCTATCTGAAGAAGATCAACGAACTGCTGGTACAGTTCCCAACCAGAATGCAGATGGAGGAACTGCTGAAAGCGCTGAAGCATCTGGAGCAGATGAGCGAACAGGCTGGGAAACAGAACGAGAAGCGTTTTTCTCTGCCCAGCATCAGACTGCCCAGACTGCGGATGCCGCACCTGGATGGTCCCACATGGGCGGTCCTGCTGATGGGGACAGCAGCATTGCTTCTGCTGTGGTGGGGCTTGGATACCGTCTGGAGCAGTCTCAGCCTGCTGCTCCCGTGATGGACAGCACCACCATGCTCCCGCATACAGACAGGAAAACACTCCGTAAGAAGCAGCAAAAGAAAATCGCCCAAGGCCACGCCGAGGACGATCACGAAGAAGAACAGACTTGGCAGCAGACCATGTGACGGTCTGCTATTTTTATTGCCCGAATTGGTTTCGGGGGAAAGGAATGCTATGAAAAGTGAATTCGAAGTGTATATGGAGACGGGTATCTTGGGTGGATATATGCCGGAGCGAGCGATCGGCTTCCGGGACGAGAATACGATCACGCCAATCTACCGGGATACATCCTATCACGAAACAGAACATGGTATGGAGCTGCGCCGTGAGATGATCGTGGGCGGACGAACATTCTTCGTCCGATCCATCTTCTCTACTGCTGAGAGAGCGAAAACACCTACGGAGCAGATGCTCCAAATTATCGACAGTGATTTAGAAAAAGGTTCGATTTGAGGATAGATATTGGGCAGGAGATACGGTATGTTTGTTGTTACCGTATCGGCTTGCCCGGAAAGGAGTAGCAATGGCAAGCAACGAAAAATATACCGTCCTCTATGGCCGGCTGAGTCAGGAGGATACGCAGAAAACAAATAAGACGGATGACTCGAACAGTATTCAGAATCAAAAACTTCTGCTCGAGAAGTATGCAACTGAGAAAGGATTCACCAACACCCTCTTCCTGTATGACGACGGTTACTCTGGAACGAACTTCAACCGCCCAGGCTGGCAGCATGTCATGGAGCTGATGGAAAACGGTCAGGTGGAAACACTGATCGTCAAGGACATGTCCCGACTGGGCCGCGAGTACCTTCAGGTGGGTCAGTACACGGAACTCATCTTCCCAAGCTATGGTGTGCGCTTTATCGCCGTCAACGATGGCGTGGACAGCCTGTACGAGTCTACCAATGACTTCACGCCCTTCCGGAATCTGATGAACGAGTTCTATGCTAAAGACTGCAGCAAGAAGGGACGCTCTGTGGTTCGTCTCAAGGCTGAGACTGGTGCCAGAGTGTCCTCCCGACCCCGCTATGGGTATATGAAGGACCCGGCAGATCCCAAACGACACATGGTGCCTGATCCTGAGACTGCTCCGGTAGTACGGTACATCTTTGACCTCTGCGTTTCCGGAAAGGGTCCTGCCCAGATCGCAAAACAGCTCAAGAAAGATAAAATCCCCACGCCTGGATATTCCTACTACCAGAAGCACGGAGTAGAGCTGACCGGAGTGGATATCACCCAGCCATACAACTGGTCCACCAACACCGTCGCTGGCATTCTGGAGGATGAGACTTACCTGGGTCACACCATCAACCTGAAATCCACCACCCTGTCCTTCAAGAACAAGAAGCGCATTGAACGTCCGGAGACTGAGCAGCTCCGCTTTGAGAATACGCACGAGGCGCTGGTTACGGAACAGACCTGGGAGATCGTACAGGATATCCGTAAGCACAAACGGCGCAGAGCCAATATGGCCGAGCAGAATATCTTCTCTGGATTGGTCTACTGCCTGGACTGTGGAGGCACCATGGTACTGCACCGGGCGCACACCATGGATGCGGTGAAAAACAACTTCATGTGCTCTACCTACAAGAAGAAAGGCAAGGATGTCTGCTCTGGTCATTACATCCGGGAACAGGAACTCAGTGCCATCCTTCTGGATGACATCCGCCGTGTCACACACTTTGCTCGTCAGAATGAGCTGCGGTTTGCAGAGCATATCCGCAAGAAGCAGGGTAAGGAGGCGCAGCAGGAGATCGCAGTGCTCCAGAAGAAGATCGACACCATGCAGAAGCGCCAGGCCGAGCTGACGAAGCTGTTCAAACGGCTCTACGAGGACAGTGTACTTGGACGCATCCCGGACGAGCAGTATCGCATCCTGTCTCAGGAGTACACCGCCGAGCAGAAAGAGATCCAGGAACAGCTCCCTGCCATGGAAGTAAGGCTGCAGGAACTGAAAGACTCCAGCTCCAATATTGCCCGGTTTATTGAGAATGCCAAGCGATACAGCGAGATCCCGGAGCTGACTGCTGAGATCCTGCGCATCTTCATCAAGCGAGTGGAGGTCGGTGAGCGTGCGGAGAAATACTCCCGCACAGCACCGCAGGAGGTACGCATCTACTACCGTGACATTGGGCTGGTGGATGAACTGCCTGAGAATGTAGGTGATTCTTTGAAAGAAGAAATCCCGAACGAGGTCGCATAAGCAGAAAAGGGAGGCTGTGCCTAAACACAGCCTCCCTCCACAGGAACAAATATTAAGTTATATGGGTAGGTTCATAAATTGTCCCTATGGAACGCCGGAGAAGAGCGGGGGGTTTTTTATGTAAGAGTTAATCGCGCTGAGAGTGGGCGTTCATGGAGTGGTTGACCTTGCCGATCACCAGCATGACAAGCACCATAGAGACAATGGCGATGGGCAGGCAGATGAAGGGAACCTGGATAAACGCGGTGATGATATAGTTGACGAAGGCCACAACCGCGACGGTTACAGCGTAGGGCAACTGAGTGGCCACGTGGTTCAGGTGGTAGCACTGAGCGCCAGAGGACGCCATGATCGTGGTGTCGGAGATGGGAGAGCAGTGGTCGCCCATAACCGCGCCGCCCAAAGTGGCAGCGATGGAGATCATCAGCAGGTTGTTGTTCAGGTCACCCACGGTCAGATCCACAGCAGGAGTACCGCCGGAGAACACCGGGATGACGATGGGCAGCAGGATGGAGAAGGTGCCCCAGGAGGTACCGGTGGCGAAACCCAGGAACGCGGCGATGATGAACACTACGGCGGGCAGCAGGGCATACAGGCTGCCGCTGAGGTTCTTCACGATGCCGGCCACAAACTCGGGGGCACCAAGGCCCTTGGTCACGTCGCCGATGGTCCAGGCCAGGCACAGGATCAGGATGGCGGGCACCATCTGCTTGAAGCCCTCGGGCAGGCAGTCCATCA